>Ga0316201_10001931_pt1 | contig 14431 bp, 16 predicted proteins | sample CS6wburrow_MG_FD_204516 | JGI IMG/M metagenome (GOLD analysis project Ga0316201, IMG submission 204516) | Coastal sediment microbial communities from Delaware Bay, Delaware, United States - CS-6 worm burrow | ecosystem: Environmental > Aquatic > Marine > Coastal > Sediment | place: USA... | reverse complement strand
CCGCCGCACGCAGCGCCAGCGGGTGCTCGGCGGCAACCGCGACGTAGGTCACGCCCATCAGTGTGTCGGGGCGGGTCGTATAGATCTCGAGGGTGTCGTCCGCGCCGCTGATATCGGCCGCCGTTGTGCTTTCTGCGTTCGCGGCATCGCCACTTCCCTGTACGGCAAACTTCATCTGCACGCCGATCGAGCGTCCGATCCAGTTGCGCTGCATCGTGGCGACCTGCTCGGGCCAGCCATCGAGCTTGTCGAGGTCGTCGAGCAGTTCCTGCGCGTAGTCGGTGATGCGGATGAACCACTGCTCGATGTCGCGTTTCTCGACCGCCGCACCGGAGCGCCAGCCCTTGCCATCGATAACCTGCTCGTTGGCCAGTACGGTCTGGTCGACCGGGTCCCAGTTGACGGTCGCCGTCTTGCGGTAGGCCAGGCCCTTGTCGATCAGGCGGGTGAACAGCCACTGCTCCCAGCGGTAGTAATCCGGATCGCAGGTGGCCAGTTCGCGGTCCCAGTCGTAACCGAAACCGAGGCGCTGCAGCTGCGTCTTCATGTAGCCGATGTTGGCGTAAGTCCATTCGGCCGGCGGCTTGGCATGCTTGATTGCCGCGTTTTCAGCGGGCAGGCCGAATGCGTCCCAACCCATCGGCTGCAGGACATTCTTCCCAAGCATCCGCTGGTAGCGCGAGATCACGTCGCCTATCGTGTAGTTGCGCACATGGCCCATGTGCAGCCTGCCGCTGGGGTAGGGGAACATCGACAGGCAATAGAATTTTTCCCGTGACGGGTCTTCGGTCGCCTTGAATGACGCGTTTTCTTCCCAGAAGACCTGCGCCTGGTTCTCAATCTGTTCTGGTTTGTACTGCGGGTCCATCGGTGTCTGTCACTGGGGAGAAAAGGAATCTTGAAAGGATACCGCAGCACAGGCGGGGGCGCGATGGATGCCGGTTGTTTGCGCTGGATTAAAAACTCGACGATTGGCAATTGCCTGTCGACGGGTGCTGAACCAGAGTGACTGGAATGGGGCAAGTGCCACCAGCATTGGACTATAAGTACCGCAAAGCGGACGGATAAGGAGAGGACGAGATGGTCAGTTACAACGAATTACATCGCCAGAATCATAAAATTACCGAACTCACGAACATTCTGCAGCACCTGCTCGGGGATCGATCGCTGTGCGATTCCGAGGTCACCTGCAACCTGTTTTTCGAATATGTGGGTGCCGTCAAGGAGCACATGGCGGTGACCGACAGCGAGATGTACTCGAAGTTGCTCGGGTCGAACGATCAGAAGCTGAGCAACCTGGCGAATCGGTTTATGGGCGGCTCGCGCGAGATCAACCGGATTTTCTCGAGCTACCTGAAACGCTGGTGCAAGCTGCGCAGCAAGAAACTCGTGATCAAGGAATACGATGCCTTCATGAAGGACACCCAGGAGATGTTCGACATGGTCCTGGACCGTATCCAGTCCGAGACCGAACACCTGTATCCGGCCGTACGTCGCGTTACCGGCGACGAGCGCGAGGTCGCCTAGCGACCCGGTTTGACTGACGGGGGCCGGCCGGCCCCCGGCGGCCCGCAATCCCACACGTCCTTCGACCGCGTACCGGGCTTCACCGAGAGCCGTCTGCCTGTCGCGGTGCCCTGTGCCGCGCGGGCCAGGTTGCCGGCCAAATCGTCTGCTCGAGCCACCCACTCGGCCGTCGCTGTGGCGCGACGCTGCAATGGCAGTCCGCGTCGCGGCTCGAGACCACGAACGCGTGTACGGATCGACGACCGGCCTCCCCGTCTGCCTCGTGTCGCGACAGTGCGTACCCGTTCTACCGGCCCAGCTTGCGGGTTGCCCGCCAGCGTGCGATTTGCGCGTTACACTACCTGTGTGCCTCACTTTATTCGAGGATGGAAGCTCATGAACGACAGCCAGAATGACAAAGGGAAAGATCCCGTGGACCGCATGGTCGCCGCCTACGAGGCGATGCTCGAACGTGTGCACGAGTCGGCAGACAATGCGGAGAAGAAAACCGTGCCCTGGTTGCGCGACGCGCTCGGTGACGCCCGCGAGAAAGCGGTCGAGCTGCAGGAGTTGACGCGCGAAGAGGCCGACCGGGTGTCGCGTTATGTCGAACGCGATCTGCACGAGGCGGCCGGGTTCATTGCCGATACCGGCCAGGAGCTGCGCGACTGGTTGAGTTTCGACTGGCAGCTGATGCAGAACCGCATGCTCGACATGTTTGCCGGCATGGCGGACCAGACCAGCCAGGCGTTGAAGGGTTTCGCCGATCAGGCGCGCGAGGCCAGTCTGTATCACAGCGGCGAGGTGACCGCGCCCGGCGTTCTCGAGTGCACCGAGTGCGGTGAGGAGATCCACTTCGACAAGACCGGTCGGATCCCCGCGTGTCCGAAGTGTGCCGCTACGCGGTTTCAGCGCAAGGCCCCCGGTACCCACTGAATGCTGCAATCCCGATGGCGGGTGCGGATCGGGCGCGGGTAGCGCGGCCCATGGATGTCTTCGGGGCGCCGCCCACGGCGCTAGTGCAGCGTCGTCGGCTGTTTCCTGCGCGCGGCCTGCCGGCCGTATCCGCTATCGGGCAACGCCGGGTGTGGCGGTGAGCGCTGAACCCGTCCGCTGTCAGGAACCCTGATCGGTATGTTTTGCGCGGCCTGGCAGCGTTGGGCCGGCGACGAGCGAGGGCCCGGACAGATCGGGGGCGGGGGACAAACGGTGCTTTCGAGGATGCGCCTGGCGCAGCCCACTAGGTGGTCGACAGCCGGGTTGTCCGGTCCGCCAGGGCACTGAAGTCGATGCCCCAGTGCCTGCCGAGTCGGATCAGCTGATCCGACCCGGGTATCGGCGGTGTCGATCCGCGGAACGCCATCACCAACAGGTTGTCGTGTGCCGGCTCGTCGAGCAGCAGGATGTCCGGGCCGAAGACCTTGCGGATGCGCAGCAGGGCACCCCCCGCGGCCGCGGCATTGTCGACGATCAGGTTCAGTGTCAGCACCCCGTCCGGGCTCAAGTGTTCGCGGCAGCTGGTAAGAAATGCGTTCTCGGTCAGCCAGGCGGGCGTCTGCTGGTTTTCCTCGAGATCGACGAGGATGAAGTCAGCCTCGGAATGGCCGTGCGCGAGGTGTTCACGGATATCCTCGACCTGTAATTGCCAGTGGCTCTGCTCCGCGGGTGGGAAGTCGAAATATTCACGCGCCAGGCGCGCAACCGTTGCCGACAGTTCCACGGCCACGCCGCGGGTTTCCGGGGCCCGCGCGTGTATCCAGCGCGCAATTGCGCCGCCGCCACAGCCGGCCAGCAACACGCTGCGCAATGGCAGGTCGAACATCAGGTGAGCGAGCATGGCACGATTGACCGGGTTCGGCAGGACGGCCGGGTCGTGCATGTGGATCTCCGACTGCAGAATCACATCGTCGAACCACAGGCTGCGCCGGTCGTCTTCCTCCCAGATCTCCAGGTGGGTGTTGTCGTGCTCCTCGCGGTAGATGCAACGCGACATCATTGGCCTGCGTGTCTCATGGACGTTCGAACACGACATCCGCGGCAACAAACCCGAGCGCCCCGATATTCCGCATTCTTCCGAAAACCCGTTGCCATGTCAGATGCCCGGAGCGTCGGCGCTGTTCGGCTCATGAAACATCCAGTTTAGACCAGGAACAGGGTCGCGAGTCCGAGGAACGAAAGGAACCCCACCACGTCGGTGACCGTGGTCAGCAACACCGAGCCGGCGAGCGCGGGGTCGATGCCAACGCGTTCAAGGAACAGCGGCAGCAGCGAACCTGCGATCGCGGCAAACACCAGGTTGATCGTGATCGCGACGCCGATCAGTATCGCGATCGCGCCGCTCTGGAACCAGACGCCGGCGATGACAGCGACCACGATCGCCCAGATCAGGCTGTTCAGCGTGCCGACCGCCAGTTCCTTGACCAGCAGCGCGCGCGCGTTGCTGGCATTCAGTTGCCCGAGCGCAATACCGCGTATCGCCAGCGTCAGGGTCTGGCTGCCGGCGATGCCGCCCATGCTGGCGACGATCGGCATCAGTACCGCCAGCGCGACAATCTTCGACAGGGTCTCCTCGAATTGTCCGATCACCCACGAGGCGAGGAATGCGGTAGCCAGATTGATGCCCAGCCACAGGGCGCGCCGCCGGGTGCTGGACAGCACCGGTGCGAACATGTCTTCCTCTTCGGACAGGCCGGCACCACCCATGAACTGGTGCTCGCCCTCCTCGCGGATGACATCGATGACATCGTCGACCGTGATACGGCCGAGTAATCTGCCGTCTTCATCCACCACGGGGGCAGACAGCATGTCGTGCGCCTCGAAGCGGCGTGCCACGTCACTGGCCGACATGTCTGCGTGGATCGGCTGCATCGCCAGGCTCATGGCCTCGGCCACTGTGTCTTCGGGATCGCGCGTGACCAGGCTGGAAAGCCGCAGGATACCGAGGTAACCGTCGTCGCGATTGACCACGAACAGCTTGTCGGTCGAGACCGGTACGGCATCGCCGAGACGCCGCAGGTAGCGCAACACCACGTCGAGCGTCACTTCGGGACGCACCGTGACCGTGTCAGTGTTCATCAGGCCACCGGCCGTGTCTTCGGAAAACGACAGGACGGTTTCGAGGCGCTTGCGGCGCTGGTCGTCGAGCGACTGCAATACCTCCGACGTGATCGCGGACGGCATCTGCTGGACGAGGTCGGCCAGGTCGTCGAGGTCCAGATTCTCGGTCGCCGCCAGCAGCGCCTCTTCATCCATGTGGCGGATCAGCTGCGCGCGAACCTCGTCGGTTACCAGCAGCAGTATCTGGCCGTCGTGCTCTTCGTCAACCAGGTTCCAGACGATCTCACGTTCGGCAGGCGGAATGGATTCCAGCAGGTGCGCGATCTCTGCCGGTGCCAGCGTGCGCAACAGGCGCGAGGCCTCGCGGACGGCGCCTGATGCCAGGATGTCCCGGATTCGCTGTACGCGAGAGTCGTCGCTGTCTTCGGCCTGCGCGCTCATGGTGATGCAGTTGTTTCGAGAAATTGGATAGCCGCTGAGTGTAGCAGTCTGATGGGTACGGCGTGGACAGTGCGTCAGCGCGGTTTTTCGTATTCTTCGAGCAGGCTCAGTGGGTCGGGTTGCTCGGGATCTGCGAGCGCGCGATCGAGGATCGCCGCCAGCTCACGCGCATCCAGCGTGCCGATGCGCTCGCGCACGTCGAGTATCGCGGCGGGTTGCATGCTGAATTCGCGCAGTCCCATGCCGAGCAGCAGCGGTATGAAGCGCAGGTCGCCAGCCATCTCACCGCACATACTGATCGGTACACCCACCGCGCGGCCGGCGTCGAGCACTTCGCGAATCAGGCGCAGTATGGCCGGGTGCGCCGGGTCGTAGAGGTAGGTCAGTTCATCGTCGACGCGGTCGATCGCGAGGGTGTACTGAATCAGATCGTTGGTGCCGATGGACAGAAAGTCGAGGCGCTTGGCGAAAGCGCGCGCGTCGAGCGCCGCAGCGGGCACTTCGATCATGCCGCCGATCGGCATGTTGCGGTCGAAGTCGATGCCGTCTGCGGCGAGCTGCTGCTTGATCAGACCGATGATGTTCAATGCCTGGTCGACCTCCCAGGTGCTGGTCAGCATCGGCAACATCATGCGCACGGGGCCGAACGCAGACGCGCGCAGGATTGCGCGTACCTGCGGGTAGAAAAGTTCAGGTTCCTTCAGGCAGAGGCGGATCGCGCGCAGACCCAGCGCCGGATTGGTCGAGGGTGCGATGTGCAATGCGCCACCGGGCTGCTTGTCGGCGCCCAGGTCGAGCGTGCGAATCGTGATCGGCCGCGACTGCATGCCTTCGACGACCGACAGGTAACTGGCGAAGTGTTCGTCCTCGCTCGGCGCCTGGTCGCGGTTCATGTACAGAAACTCGGTGCGATACAGACCGATGCCGGCGGCGTTGTTGGCACGCGCCAGCGCGACGTCTTCGGCGAGCTCGATGTTGGCGTTGAGCAGGATCGATTCCCCGTCCCTGGTCACGGCCGGATCGCCCCGGCGTCGCTGCTCGACGGTGCGGGTGATGGCCGCGTCGCGCAACGCCTCGAAATGTTCGAGCATGCCGGCGTCGCAATCGGCCAATACCACGCCGTTGCCCGCGTCGAGTATCAGGCGCTCGCCATGCTGCAGGCAGCGCGTGGCGCCGCGCGTGCCGACCACGGCCGGAATGCCGAGGCTGCGCGCGAGTATTGCGGTGTGCGACATCGGCCCGCCGAAGTCGGTGACGAACCCGGCAATGCCCTGGTTCTTCATCAGGATCACGTCGGCCGGCGTCAGGTCTTCGGCCAGCACGATCTGGCCGTCGAGTGCATCGAAGCGCGGGGCCTGTTGTTCCAGCAGGATGTTGACGATCCGGTCGACGACGTGGTCGAGGTCGTCGCGGCGCGTGCGCAGATAGGTGTCTTCCATCTGCTCGAACACCCGGATCAGGTCATCGCGGTGTTGTTGCAGCGCCCATTCGGCGCTCAACCCTTCGCTGCGGATCAGGTGGATGGGCTGGCTCGAAAGCGCCTTGTCTTCGAGCATCAACACGTGCGTGTCGATGAATTCTGCGATATCCGAAGGCGTGTCGCCGGGGATCTGTTGGCGGACCTCGCGGAGCTCTTCACCGGCGGTGCGCAGCGCCGCCTCGAAACGCCGGACCTCCGCCTCGATCTCGTCGTTGCCGATCCAGCTGGGTGTGACACAGACCGGCCCGCTGTGAACCAGGTGTGCGTCGCCGATCGCGATGGCCGCCGCGCCGCCGACACCCGTGCCGACGCAGGCGACCGTCATTCGGCTTCGCCGAACTTGTCGTTGATCAGTTTGGTCAGCGCATCCATCGCCTCCTCCTCGCCTTCCCCGTTGACGTGCAGCTGCAGCGTCGTACCGCGGCTGGCTGCCAGCATCATCACGCCCATGATGCTCTTGCCGTTTACGGTCTGGCCGTCTTTCTCGATCGTCACGTCGGCGCCGTAGCCGCTTGCCACGCCCACCAGCTTGGCCGCCGCGCGCGCGTGCAGACCGAGCTTATTGCTGATGGTGACTTGACTCGAAGTCATGGATGGCGGTCTCAACGGGATGGGTGATCGGTGGATTATGCGCGCAACACGCCCTGTCTTTCACCTGCGGCCGGAAACCGGTGGGCGCTGGCGCGACGCTGTCGCAGCGATGCGCGGACAGGGCGCAGGTCGTCGATCCGCCGGTACGGCCGGTTGTCGACTCATTGCTCCGCATCGTTTGCCGCCACTGATTTCACCGGACAGCTCATGATCCCACGCGTGCCGCCTTCGGCGGCCTTGCTGAGCAGCGTGTCGAGGTCGTCATTCGGGTAGTTGAAGACGCGTACCAGCATCGGCAGGTTGAGCCCGGCCAGCACAGTCTGGCCGGTCGCGCCGCAGGCTACCTCGCGTGCGATGTTGTGTGGCGTCGCCCCGTAGATGTCGGTCAGCACCAGCACGCCGGCGCCGCGGTTCAGCACCTTGATCATGCTGCGTGCGCGCTCGCATACCGGTTCGAGCGCCGCATCGGGCGGTACCTCGAGGCACTTTACCGGCAGCGTCGAGTTGCCGATGATGCGGGTGGCGATGTGCAGCATCGACGAGCCGACGCCCGGGTGGGTGATCAACAGTACCCCGACCGTCACGGCAGTTCCCGGTGGGTCGAGACCACGTTGCGCCCCTGTGAATCGAGGAACCGCGTGAGTTGTTCGATCAGATAAACAGACCGGTGCTGGCCACCGGTGCAGCCGACCGCGATGGTCAGATAGCTGCGGCCCTCACCCTCGAAACACGGTATCCAGTGGGTCAGGAACTCGCTGATATGGCTGAGCATGGCCTTGACCCGCAGATCGTCGCCGAGAAATTTCGCGACTTGTGCATCGCGACCGGTCAACGGGCGCAGTTCGGGGTGCCAGTGCGGATTTGGCAGGCAGCGCGCATCGAATACGAAATCCGCGTTGCGCGGCACGCCGTGCTTGAAGCCGAACGACTGCAACATGATCGACATCTCGCCGCTGTGACGGTCGGCAACGCGGGCACGAATGATCTCGCGCAACTCGTGCAGCGTGGTGCGTGAGGTGTCGATCTTGAGGCGTGACAGGTCGAGCAGGGGTTCGAGCATCTGGCGCTCGAGCGCAATAGCCTGCTCCAGGGTGCGTCCGTCTTCAGTGAGTGGGTGGCGCCTGCGTGTCTCGCTGAAGCGTTGGATGAGTACCTGGTTGTCGGCATCGAGGTAGACGATCTCGCAATCGACGCCGTGATCGCGCAGGCGCTTGATCATGCCCGGCAGTCGATCCAGGTCACCACCCGGGCTGCGCGCATCGATACCGATGGCGGTCAGGCCGCGGGCGGCCGCGGGCTTTACCGTGATGTCACGCACCAGTGCGTCGAACAGGCTGACCGGCAGATTGTCGATGCAGTAGAAACCGACATCCTCGAGCACATGCAGGGCGATCGATTTGCCTGAACCGGACAGGCCGGTGACGACGATGACGCGCGGTGGCGCCTGGTTGTCTGTGTTACCTGCTGACATGCCTCTGTCTCAATCTGACTCCGTGGCGACCCGTGCCCTTATTCTGACGCGACAGGGCTGACCGCATTCCGCACAATCCGCGCAGATTCGCACCCGTCCGGTCGCCGACGGCCAATGCCGGCGGTTGCGCCAGTCAATGCGCGAGTCGGGCAAGCCTGCCACATTCGCTCTGATGACCAATATACAAATAGTTCACCGGTCGATCAGGGCCAAGGCAGATTCGAACCCTGTCTGCAGGGGCGTTGTGACGATTTGCAGAGGAAAGGGCGGATCAGGCCACAAGTCTAGCTCCTGCGTGGCAATGTTGCGGGCGATCGGGCCGTTGCCCGCCTGCGCGGTCAGCCCTGGTCCATGATGGCCTGCTGCTGGCGCTCGATCAGCACCTCGGCGGCATCGTAACCCTTGAGACGCAACAGATGGTTGCGCACCGCCGATTCGACCAGTACCGACAGGTTGCGGCCGGGGGCAACCGGTACCGTGACCTGGGGTACTGAGACACCGAGCACGTCGCGGTCGGTGTGTGCGCCAGAAAGCCTGTCCATGCTGGAGATCTGTTCGGAGGTCATGCGCTTGAGGTGCACGATCAGGCGCAGGTACTTGGTTCGCTTGATGGCGCTGTCACCGAACATGGCGCGGATGTTCAGGATTCCCAGGCCACGCACCTCGAGGAACTCGCGCAACAGTGGCGGGCAGGTGCCGCTGATGATGTCCGGCGCGATGCGCGTGAATTCCGGCGCATCGTCGGCCACCAGGCGATTGCCACGGGTAATCAGGTCGAGCGCCAGCTCGCTCTTGCCGACCGCCGGATCGCCGGTCAGCAATACGCCCATGCCCAGCACCTCGAGAAACACGCCATGCAGGGTGGTGGTCTCGGACAGGAACAGCGAGGCGTAGTACTGCAGGTTGTCGAGCACCTGGCTGTCTGGCAGCGGCGAGCTCATCAGCGCGATGGACGCGGCGTCGGCCATGTCGGCCAGCTCGGCGGGGCCGCTGATGTCGTTGACCAGAACGATCAGCGCCGGTTCGTCGGCAAACAGCTCGCGCAAGGCCTTTTCCCGACTTTGGCCGTGCAGGTCGTCGAGGTAGGCCTCTTCGGCGAGGCCGATGACCTGTACGCGGTTGGGATGGATGTAGTTCAGGGGGCCCACAATGATGCCGGTGCCGGCATCGGTTCCGTCGTCGATCAACGGCTTGTCGGCGCCGGCTTGGCCGGCGATCCAGGTCAGTTGTAAACGCTCGTGAAGCGCCTCGTACAGATCCTTGACCCTGACGCTACGCGGCATGGGTGGTCGAGTGTCCGGTCAATATCGCCAGGGCCTGTTTGGCCTCGGCCGTGCGCAGCTCCTCGCGCAGGGCATCGTCGTTGAACATGCCGGCCAGCGAGCCGAGCAGTTGCAGATGTTCCTCGGTGGCCTCTTCGGGTACCAGCAGGGCAAAAATCAGGTCGACCGGTTGCCCGTCCAGGGCGTCGAAATCAATCGGTTCGGCAAGGCGCAGGAATGCGCCGTGGCTGGTTTCGACGCCAGGCATGCGGGCGTGTGGCAGGGCCACGCCGCCCGCCAGCCCGGTGCTACCCAGGCGTTCGCGTTCGAGCAGACGTTCGAAGATCTGTTCCGCGTCCGGCTCGATGGCGCGACCGGCGAGCAGGCGCGCAGCCTGTTCGAGTGCGCGCTTCTTGCTCGAGGCAGGATCAGCGATGCTGATGCCGGACAGTTCGAGAATTCCGTCGGGTAGCATGTCGGCAGCCGTTCAGATTATCCGGCGGCTTCGGCCGACGATTCGCGATGGCCGTTGCCGCGATGGTTTTTCACCTTTTCCTTGTGTCGGATTACCTGTCGGTCGAGCTTGTCCACCAGCGAGTCGATCGCCGCATACATATCCTCGTGTACCGCGTCGGCGAACACGTCCGCGCCTGCGATGTGCACAGTGGCTTCTGCCTTCTGCGAGAGCTTTTCCACGCTGAGGATGACATGCACATTGGTCACGTGATCAAAGTGCCTTTCGAGGCGGGCGATCTTTTCGTCAACATAGTTACGCAGAGCGTCCGTGAGGTCGACGTGATGACCGGTCAGGTTGACTTGCATAGGTCTTCTCCTTGCATTGACGCGCCTTAGGCCAGGCGCTTGCGTTCATTCGACGGCGGGATCGCCATCGATTCACGGTATTTGGCAACAGTCCTGCGCGCCACGTTGATCCCCTGATCAGCGAGGATGGCGGCAATCTTGTTGTCGGATAGGGGTTTATTGACTAATTCCGCGGCAATCAGTTTCTTGATCAGGGCACGGATCGCGGTTGCCGACGCCTCGCCGCCCGATGCGGTGCTGACGTGGCTGGAAAAGAAGTACTTGAACTCGTAGGTGCCACGCGGTGTGTGCATGTACTTCTGCGTGGTGACCCGGGAGATGGTCGATTCGTGCATTTCAAGCGCCTCGGCGATGTCGCGCAAAACCAGCGGTTTCATTGCTTCTTCTCCATATTCGAAGAAATTGCGCTGAAAGTCGACGATTCTTGTCGCCACGCGCAGCAGCGTGTCGTTTCGACTCTGCAGGCTCTTGATGAACCAGCGTGCCTCCTGCAGGTGGTTTTTCATGGTCACGTTGTCGGCGCTGTTGTCGGCGCGCCGGATCATGCCGGCATATTCGGAGTTGACCCGCAGGCGCGGCGCGGCGTCGGGGTTGAGCTCTACGCGCCACTGATTGTTGCGCCGATACACGAATACGTCCGGTTCGACGTAGTTGGTGACCTGCGGTGCGACACTGGTCCCGGGACGCGGGTTCAGCGAGCGAATCAGGTGCACCACCGACATCAGGTCGTCGCTGTCGAGCTTCATGCGCCGTCGCAGCTGGGTTTCGTCCTGTTGCGCCAGCAGGTCGAAATGCTCGCCGACCAGCGTCAGGGCCTGGTCGCGCCAGTCGAAATCGGCGGGCAGCTGGCGCAACTGGATCAGCAGGCACTCGCGCAGGTCGCGCGCGGCGATTCCGGGCGGGTCGAAGGCCTGGATGCGGTGCAGCACCGCCTCGACCTCCTCGATTTCGACGTCAGGGTCGTCGCTGCTGGCGATAATGTCTTCGAGCGGCGTGGTCAGGTAGCCGTCCTCGCTGATGCCGTCGATGATGCCCTCGGCGATCGCCAGGTCGGTCGGGCTGAACGGGGTCAGCTGCATCTGCCACAGCAGATGATCCTGCAGCGATTCGCCGACGCTCTGCTGGTTGATGAAATCCTGGTTTTCGTCCGAGGCGGCAGCACCGGCCCCCGGTGTGATCGGGGTCACGCTGTCGTAGATGTCGTCCCAGACCGTGTCGACAGGCAGCTCGTCGGGCATGTTCTCGGATTCGATCGAGACTTCACTCTCGTTGTTCGGGTCGTTGCTGCTGGTCTCGGTGGTGCCGGCGCTGGCTGCGTCGTCCTGGGCCTTCTTGTCGCTCTCTTTGTCCGCGTTGTCGCGGTTTACGCCCTCTTCCTCGGTCTCGAGCATCAGGTTCGACTCGAGTGCCTCCTGGATCTCCTGCTTCAGGTCGAGCGTCGACAACTGCAACAGCTTTATCGCCTGCTGCAGCTGCGGGGTCATTGTGAGGTGTTGGCCCAGTCGAAGCTGGATCGTGGGCTTCATTCGTTATTTTCTGGTACGAATATTGTTTAAGTTGTCGATGACTTCATTCTAGCGCAACTGGGCGCCGTTCAAGTGCGACATTTTTATGGTGCTGTAGATGCTGCACAGCAGATTAGGGACAGCGCCTGTCTGGACACGCAATCTGGCGCTCATAATCGGAAATTCTCGCCCAGGTACACAGAGCGCACGTCGGGGTTTTCGAGAATTTCGTTCGGTGCGCCCAGCGCCAGCACCGCGCCGTCGCTGATGATGTAGGCGCGGCTGCAGATACCGAGCGTCTCGCGCACGTTGTGATCGGTGATCAGCACGCCGATCTTGCGCTCTGCCAGCTGCGAGATGATGCGTTGGATATCGACGACCGAGATCGGGTCGATCCCGGCGAAAGGCTCATCGAGCAGGATGAAGCGGGGCTCAACGGCCAGGGCGCGGGCAATCTCCAGCCGTCGCCGCTCACCACCGGACAGGCTGATCGCCATGTTGTCGCCCAGCTGGCGGATGCCGAATTCGTGCAGCAGCTCGTCGCAGATCGTATTGCGCTCGGCCTTGTCCAGGCCGGCACGGGTCTCGAGCACCGCGAGCACGTTCTGACGCACCGACAGTCGGCGGAAGATCGACGGTTCCTGGGCCAGGTAACCGAGCCCCAGCCGTGCACGCACATGCATGGGTTTGTCGGTCAGATCGTGTTCGCCGAGCTTCACGCGACCCTGGTCGGCCGGAATCAGCCCGGCCATCATGTAGAAGGTCGTCGTCTTGCCCGCGCCGTTCGGGCCGAGCAGGCCCACCACCTCGCCGGCGTTCAGACGCAGCGACACGCCGTTGACGACGGCGCGCCCGCGGTAGCTTTTCACCAGATCCTCGGCGGCCAGTTGCGTCATGCCCGGTTACGTGTTGCTCGGTGTGGTGCGGGCGAGGGGGTTACTTGCCCGGGGCCTCGATGGAGATGCGCACGCGCTGCTTGCCCTGTGCCGCGGCGCCCGCCTTGACCACCGAGCGCACCCGGTCGTAGACGATCCGGTCGCTGCGCATGGTGTCTTTGCCCTGGATCAGCACGGCGTCGCCGGCCAGAACCAGGTTTTCGCTGCCGACCTCGTACTCGACCCTGCGCGCCTCGCCCTTGACCGGGCCCTTGGCCGATTGCTGCTGGAACTTGACCGGGCGACCCTCGGCGACGATTTTCGAGGTCTTGCCGGCGCTCTGGTGCACGGTCACGATGTCGGCGCGCAGGTGGATGCTGCCCTGGCGCAGATCGACGTCGCCCTTGTAGATGCTGATGCCCTTGGCCTCGTCGATGTCGACGCTGTCGGCGGCCAGTTCGATCGGCTGCTGGCGGTCGGTTTCGAGGGCCAGGGCGGCGGGAACGGCAAACCACAGGGTCATACCCAGCAGGGCGGCCAGCAGTCGTACCGCCACAGTTTGCGGGCCCGGGCTGACGACGCAGCGCCGTGTGGGGCCTGTGATCCGAGTTGGCCTAGCGTGGTACATAGGAACCTTTTACCTGCGACAGAAATTTGAGGCGCGACGGCGGCCGCAACCAGGCCTGCATGCCGGTTGCGTTCAGCCAGTCTTCATCGCTTTCTACCCTAACCTTTTCGTCGGTTTCCGCATAGTCCTGGTGCGGCTGCACGCGCAGGTCGCGGGTGATGATGCGCATCGCCCGCTGCGCGCCGTCGGCGGCGCGGTCGATCAGCACGTCGCCGCTGAGCAGGATCAGGTCGCCATCGGCCGAGACCAGCGCGCGTTCGGCGTCGACCTCCCATGGCGGCGCCTGGTCCTGGTAGACGGTCAGGTGCGGCTGCGCCATCTCGGTGGTGTCATCATCGGTGTAGTGATGCACGCGCTGCGCCTGCAGACGGTGCGCCGGGCGGCCGGTCCCGGTCATGCGGGTGACGTCCATGCCGGTGATGTAGTAGTCGATCTCGCGCGGGCCGCTCTGCTCGACGGCCTGTACGACCGGTGGCGGGCTCTCCCTGAGCCACCAGCTCAGTATGGCGGCCGCGAGCAGCAGCAGGACGAGGATTGCCCGGTAGCGGCGCATCGTCAGACGGTGTAGGCCTGCAGCATGGCGTGCAGCTTGCCCTGCGCGTCCATGATGAACTCGCAGGCCTCGCGCCCGGCGCCGTGACCGCCGGTGCTCGGCGTGACCCAGTGCGCGTGCTGTTTGGCCAGCGCATGGGCGTCCTGTACCGCGATCGCCAGGCCGACCCGGCTCATGACCGGCACGTCGACGACATCGTCGCCGACATAGGCGATCTGCTGATCGCTGAAACCGGTTGCC
>Ga0316201_10001930_pt1 | contig 14433 bp, 9 predicted proteins | sample CS6wburrow_MG_FD_204516 | JGI IMG/M metagenome (GOLD analysis project Ga0316201, IMG submission 204516) | Coastal sediment microbial communities from Delaware Bay, Delaware, United States - CS-6 worm burrow | ecosystem: Environmental > Aquatic > Marine > Coastal > Sediment | place: USA: Delaware... | reverse complement strand
TGGGTATCTAGCTGTACCCGTTTCAAAAGCTGGCTTTCCATTAATTAAATAAATAAAGCCCCAAGGCTTGAAGTCTTGGGGCTTTTTTCATTTCAAATTTTTCTACACAGAGATCACTTATGTTCACGCGGTAAACGCCCCAAAATAGGCACGTACCATTTAATTAAGTCGTCTGTTTTTTGGATAATAGGCAAGTCATTATTTTTCATAACGGTTGTTTATCATTAAAAAATCAGCGTAAATCATGATAATCAGTGCAATCAGCGTTCTATCAAGTCTTTCCTTTAGTACAACGGATCAGGGGAGTGATCGGATTGGTGCATGGGTAGATTGAGGAAAGAAATTAATCCCTGATCCGCTATATTTCGTAGATTTGCGCCGCGAAGCGTCTCTATATTGCTTGAATGAAACCCGATGAATGAAAACCTGCCCTCTCACCAATCCGATCACTCCCCTGATCCGCTGTACTGTGTTATGGAACAAGTCTAATGACTATAAACAGGCCCTCTCACAAATCCGATCAATCCCCTGATCCGCTGTACTGTGTTATGGAACAAGTCTAATGACTATAAACAGGCCCTCTCACAAATCCGATCAATCCCCTGATCCGCTGTACTGTGTTATGGAACAAGTCTAATGAATAAAAATAGGCCCTCTCACCAAGCAGTGAGATCCCCTGATCCGCTGTACTAAAGGGTAAAAGAAAATAGATTTAAGTGAAAAGGGCTAAAAATCAATAGATTACAGGGCTAAGTTCGCGCAACCACGAAAGCCGAGGCCCCAGTTGTGGTTGACCGACGAGTTCCAGTAACGGACGGCAGCACGACAGCCGTTCGGGTCGTTGCCGAATGATCCGCTACGAAACCGACGTGAAACCGTACTATTACTGTTAATAATATAATCTAAGTTCGCTTTATCAGATTTGTTCTCTAACCAAGCAGAACCATCTGTCGGTGCGCCATCATAGTTGTCATGCCTTAAATCGGCACACCATTCCCAAACATTCCCGTGCATGTCGTATAAACCAAAGGCATTAGGGGGAAAAGAGCCAACATCGGTAGTTTCAGCACGATATACCCCCTTGGGCCCTGATGCGTAAGTATACCTTCCATTGTAATTCGCTAAATCGGGGGTAATCGTTTCACCAAAATAAAAAGGCGTTGTGGTTCCGGCGCGACAGGCATATTCCCATTCACTCTCACTGGGCAAACGATAAGCTTTACCGGTTTTGTCAGACAAACGTTTACAAAATTCAACGCAATCATGCCATGAAACCATTTCGACAGGGCGATTGTCACCTTTATAACGAGACGGATTATTACCCATCACAGCGATCCATTGGGCTTGGGTGATGGGATATTTGCCCATTAAAAAGGGTTTCACAGTGACTTTGTGTTGTGGGCTTTCACTCTTACGTCTATTTTCCTCTGTTTCAGGCGATCCCATCATAAACGTACCGCCTGGGATAGACACCATTTCCAACATAACATCATTGCCTAAGTCTTCAGTTTGATATCGGGCTTCGTGGCGTTTCGTATTTTTAATGATTTTCTGACCAAAACCTAAAAACCCACCTTCTAATCTAATGGTAACCACCTCAAATTGAAAGAATTTCTCTGTGGTTTTTTGTCGTTCTGCCTTTTCTCGTTGAGCGGCTTTATCCTTCCTTTCGGCTTCACGACGAAGTTGCGTCTGTTTTTCCTTTTCTAAAGCCTGTAAACACGCTTTGGCCTTTTCCAGATGTCTTTTCAACGTCTTCCCTTTTAAATAGGCTTGATACGCTTCAAGCGTGTTGTGTTCACAAGCGGTTTGCCAGGCTTTGTCGTCTTCTGCTATGCCGTCTGACTTTTGGGTACTCACTGGCTTATTGGGTTTCAATGCCTCTAAAAGCGTGATCACTTCTTTAGCCGATTGAGGGCGTTTTGCTGGATTTTGTCGGGTGCAATGAGAGAGCAGCGTGTACCATTCTGGCGTTAAGGTTTCGGGTTCGATTTCTAAGGGCAATTCTCCGGTGAGTAGGCGATAGAGCGTTTTGCCAAAGGCAAACAGATCGCTTTGTGCAGCAGGTTTTCCGAAATGCTGAGCATAGCCTTGTTGTTCTGGTGGGGCGTATTCCCATGTCCCAAATATGGCTTGCCCAAAGGCGGATAGCTGACGTGTACCACTGCGTTGTTCTGCCTTATCTCGTAATGAGGGCGCGATACGCGCCAAGCCGAAGTCGATGATTTTGACGACCAGTCGATCTGGCTCGCGTTTCAAAAGCAGGTTAGCGGGTTTTAAATCTAAATGATAAATCCCTTGCTCATGGGCGCGTTGTAAACCGTGGGCGATTTGTAAAGCGATTTGTTGGCCGGATCGAAAATCCAAAGGCCCTTCTGTTTCTAACCAGGCTTCGCCATCTATCGCGCCTTCAATGTATTCCGTCACAAAATAAGGCCCTTGTTGCTTGAGGTTATCGGTATAGCCATAATCTAAGGCTAATGGTACGGTGTCGCCTGCGACTTTGTTTAGCGTAAAGGGCTCTTTAAACACGTTTTTTAAGTTGCCACTGATATTTTCCCAAAAACATTTGACGACAACAAAAGGATGTTGTTCGGCGGTTAATTCATTCTGGTTGTGACATAAAAAGGCGCAGCCCATGCCCCCAGCCCCTAACATTTTTTCATAAGGGTAATAGCCTTTATTAATATCATGTAAGGCATAGCGTTGATCAACTTTGTTGTCCGGTTTTTCAGTCGCCTTTTGTAAGGCTGCCAAGGCTTGTGCATAACTGGCGGTTTTTTCGGCCACGGTGTTTTGAGAAAACGCTTTGCGCCAACGCACCTGAAACAAATTAAAATAGGCCAGCCTTTTTTCATCAGGGGAGTTGGTTTTTTCAATGGCTTGCAAAAAAAACTGTTCCGCTTTTTCCAAATCACCGGTGGAAGAGAGGGCCGTGCCCATTTTAAGCGACAATTGACTGTATAGGGGATGCTGGCTGGGTAAACGGCCGAATTGCTTAACCCAAGTTTCTATCTGAAAAAGACTCTCATTATCGTATTGCCTCAACTCATCACCGGGTTTGACTCGTCTCGATAAGCCGCGTTGTGCAAACCAGTCATCGAGTTTTGAAAACAGCAGCTCAACCAAATCCTTAGTTTCCAGCCCCGTTTGTTGCATCTCATCCAGTTTTTCATCCAATTTGGCTAAACTGGTGTCCACATCTTGCACCCAATCGAGTATGTTATCTAATTGATTTTCAAAGCGATTTTGAAAACATTGGGTTTGTACAATATGGGTTTGCCAAGCAGCTTCAACGGTTTCCAAGTGTTGCAATCTGTGCGGATCAAAGAGAAATGAGGATTTTTCTTGTAAAGCTTTGAGATCAGCGATAGCCTCTTGAATGTGTTCGAGTTCAAGACAGATGTGTTCTTGTTGTAAAGCATTTTGGGTGTCTTTGAGACGCTGATCTTGACGAATCAATTCGCGAAAAAAGAACAAAACGCTATCGCCTAACAGGCTCTCAAAACGCAGAAAGGCCGCCAAGTGTTCATCAACGGTTTCGACAGCCTGCATTTGTTCGAGTACGATATCCGTGATAGCCAAGTTTTGTCGATGACTGACGAGGGCCGATAAATCTTCTTCAGTCAGGGCATTGATTTCAAAGAAGTGATCCGTTTTTTTCGCGTATTTTTTGAGGGATTGAATGGTTAGCTTACGAAAATCGGCTTGTTTTTGAACGGCCTCATTGCCATGCACAAAAGGTTGCCAATAATGGGTTTCAATTTGGGCCGCAAATTCGCGCGTGATTTTAGGATATCGCAGCGTTTTGAGCAGCGAATCCGGCGCATCCAGGCCCACGCTGATCGCGACAAAGGCGTAGCCACAGCCTTCTTGATAGGCTTTCGTGATTTCAGCAGCTGTGAAGGTGAAATGTGCTCTTAAAACCGAGATTACCGATTCACCCGCTTGTGAAGCCACTTCGACAATAGTGGGGCTGTCTAATAATGAACCGAGTAGGCTTTGAGTGAGTGTTGAAGGAGTCATGGTGTATTTTGTTTGGGATAGAACGCTGATGACGCAGATTGATGGCCTGATTGACGCTGATAACTGATAACTAACTAATAACAGATAATAGATATCTAGATCAGCAAAAGTTTCAAAAGTCTTATATTAAATAGAAAATGTTAAAATATTTATGTGTCCCTACTTAGAACGCAGATTATGGCCTGATTATGGCCTGATTTGCACTGATTTTAAATCAGCATAGTTAGATCATGATAATCAGTGTTTTATCAGGGGTTTTTGAGCAATAATGGTGGGGAAGCGGATGATGGGGTATAATTAATATGGATTTAAAACCGATAACGACAAGGATTCTATATAAAAAAGGATTAAAACTCAATAGCCTACGTTCCTATCCTATATACAATTCGTGTTGTTATTTTGAAGGATTAAAACCGAGTAGCACCTCGAACCAATCTATTATTATATAATCCTTGTAGTTATTAAAGATAGTTCGTATGAGGCTGGCAAGTGGGCGGTAAAGACTTTCCTTACAATCGTACTGCCCGCTTGCTCACCGAAAGCGCGTTTACAATAGTTCACAACGACATTTATGAATTTGCAATTTGAATGGGATAATCACAAAGCAGCTTTAAACATCAAAAAGCATGGCGTTAGCTTTGAGGAAGCTCAAACGGTTTTTAATGATTCATTGGCTTGTATTTTTGATGATGAATGGCATTCTATTGGGGAACGGCGCGAAATTATTATAGGCCATTCAAAACAACAACGATTATTATTGGTGTTTTTTACACAAAGGGCTGAAGGCATTATTCGTATTTTCAGTTCACGTCTAGCCACTCAAAAAGAACGTAGAGATTATGAAAACGGAACAAAATTTTGATGAGCCTCTGGAAATGTTACCTGAATATCAATTTGACTACGCCAATGCAAAACCAAACCGATTTGCACAACAGAGCCTGACTGTGGCGCTTGATCCTGACGTTGCACAAGTCTTTAAAACCTCAGAGGCGGTTAATAAAGCACTTCGCGCTATTTTGACAGCGATTCCCAAAACAGTCACTTATAGTCAAGCTTAAAAATGTTTCAACCTTAGTTTGAGAGATTTTTGCTTATTGCTGATAATTTATCGCGTGCAAACACATTATTTTTAACGCAAAAGACGCAAAAGACGCAAGAGAGGGTTCGATTTGCTCTTGACGCCTCTTTAGCGCCTTTAGCGCCTTTAGCGTCTTTAGCGTTTATTTCTTTTTCAATCGCATACTCGTGATTTAAAATTATTCCCACTCAATCGTTGCAGGTGGTTTGCCTGAAATGTCGTAACTGACTCGCGAAATACCAGCTACTTCATTGATAATCCGATTAGACAGGGTTTCTAACAGATCATAAGGTAATCTTGCCCATCGTGCTGTCATAAAGTCAACCGTTTCGACTGCGCGTAAGGCGATGACGTAGTCGTAATGTCGCGCATCGCCCATGACACCCACTGATTTTACGGGTAAAAAGACGGCAAAGGCTTGACTCACTTTGTCATACCAACCTTGTTTGTGTAATTCTTCAATAAAAATCGCGTCAGCTTGGCGCAAAATATCGGCGTATTGTTTCTGAACTTCCCCCAAAATCCGTACCCCTAAACCGGGCCCTGGGAAGGGGTGGCGATATACCATTTCATGGGGTAGGCCTAATTCTATGCCGATTTTACGCACTTCATCTTTAAATAATTCCCGCAACGGTTCAATCAATTTAAGCTGCATTGTATCGGGTAAACCGCCCACATTGTGATGCGATTTAATAACATGCGCTTTGCCCGATTTTGTTCCGGCCGATTCAATCACATCGGGATAAATGGTGCCTTGTGCTAAAAAGCCGTCCGCTTTCATTTTCAGTTTAGCGGCCTCTTCTTCAAACACTTCTATAAACAAATTGCCTATGATTTTGCGTTTTTGCTCAGGATCGGATATCCCCTTTAAAGCGTTTAAAAAACGCGCTTCCGCATTAACTTGTATCACCCGTACTCCAAGATGTTGGGCAAAAGTCGTCATGACTTGATCCGCTTCATGCAAACGTAATAGGCCATTATCAACAAACACACACGTCAATTGATCGCCAATCGCACGGTGCAGTAGGGCGGCCACAACTGAGGAATCAACGCCGCCCGATAAGGCTAATAAGACATTGTTGTCACCGACTTCGGCCCGGATGCGTTGTATGCTGTCTTCAATAATATGGGCCGGTGTCCATAAGGCTTCACAAGCGCATATCTCATGTACAAAACGTTCTAAAATGCGAGCGCCTTGCAAAGTATGGGTGACTTCGGGATGAAATTGTAAGCCGTAAAAATGGCGAGATTCGTCAGCCATGCCCGCAATCGGAGCATTATCTGTCGAGGCGATCAGTTTAAAACCGGGAGGTAATGCGCTAACGTGATCGCCATGACTCATCCAGACATCCAATAATCCATAACCTTCTGCGCTCAGATGATCTTCAATGTTGCGTAATAATGCAGAATGCCCCCGTGCGCGGACTTGAGCATAACCAAATTCGCGCCAATTGGCGGCTTCGACTTTGCCCCCCAATTGCAAGGCTAGGGTGTGCATCCCATAACAAATCCCTAATATGGGTACGCCTAAAGTGAAGAGACATTCAGGCGCACGAAAATGGATTTCGCTATCATTGACGGATTCTGGACTGCCTGACAAAATCACCCCTTTGGGTTCAAAATCATAAAGGGTTTGTTCTTCAATATCATAAGCATGAATTTCACAATAAACCCCCGCTTCACGGACGCGCCGTGCAATGAGTTGTGTATATTGGGAACCAAAGTCAAGAATCAGAATACGATGAGTGTGGATATTTTGCATAAATTTTTATGGTGATATTTGTATTCGATAAGGGTTGCGTTAAAAACGCAACACAGAGTTCACAGAGGAACACAGAGTTTCACAGAGAGAGCAATCTCTGTGGTCCTCTGTGGTTCTCTGTGGTTCTCTGTGGTTCTCTGTGGACTCTGTGTTGAAAAAAAAATGATTATCATGATTTACGCTGATTAAATCAATCAATTGAGAAATCGCTTTTTGACAAACAACCCTTGTACTTAGATTTTAAATCCTTTATTATAAGCACTCCTTGTCGTTTAATCATCCGTAAAAAAGATAGGAATCAATAGGTTATGAAAATAAAACCTTTTAAAAACGGGTTAATAGTGGCTTGCTTAACGGCAAGCAGTTTCTTTTTAGCGGCTGGAAGTTTTGCTAATGCCGATGATCCTTATGTGGGTTTATATGATACATTGGAGAATCCGCAACCGCCGATTACCAAAACGGGTAAAGTTGAAGTGGTCGAGTTTTTTTGGTATCGCTGCGGACATTGTTATTATCTGGAAGGGCCTTTGGAATCGTGGTTAAAAAAGAAACCCGATGATGTGGCGTTTATACGCATACCAGCAGTCTGGCCGACTTATAGCTGGGCATTTTCGGCAAAAGTCTTTTACAGCGCCAAAGAATTAGGGGTTTTAGATGAAATTCATGCGCCCTATTTTGAAAGCATACATCGCAAACGCAAGCCTACCAAAGGCGAACAGCAATTGATTAATCAAGTGTTTGACTTTTTTTATACCAGCGATTTTCTTGAGCCTGAAGAGGTTGAGCGTAATCGTAAACTGCTTGCTGGTAAAATAGAGCGTGCCAAAGAACTGACCAAAAATTACGGTGTCCGAGGTGTACCGGTCATCTATGTCAACGGTCGATACCGTTTAAGCCCCTCTAAAGCTGGCGGTTATGACAAGATGTTTGAGATTCTGGACTATTTGATCAAGAAAGCACGTTAGAGCTTAGGCAAGCGCAGGGGGCAGACACGCCTGCCCCTACGAGATTTGTTACTTGATGATCAAGTATAACTACTCTTTACTGTCGTTATAATCAATAACTTCAAGCGTGACACAATATATAACTACAAGGATTATTTATAATAAAGGATAGATACTCTTTACTGTCGTTATAATCAATAACTTCAAGCGTGACACAATTATATAACTACAAGGATTATTTATAATAAAGGATAGATACTCTTTACTGTCGTTATAATCAATAACTTCAAGCGTGACACAATATAATCCTTTCTTATAAACAATCCTTGTAGTTATAATCAAATGTCAACAGTACCTAAAATAAACGAGTTTATATGATTGTTAACCTTGATTTACCCGAAAAAAAAAGGGTCGGTAAATTTTCCTTTCTACATTTGGGATTTAGACCTTTTTTCATCGGCGCGAGCAGTTTTGCTGTGTTAGCGATATTGATGTGGATGGGTGTCTACAGTCTAGGCTGGCCAATTTCATTCCGTCATGTTAGCCCCATGACTTGGCATGCTCATGAGATGATTTTTGGTTATAGTTTAGCGGTTATCGCAGGATTCCTTTTAACCGCCATTCAAAATTGGACAGGTAGGCAAACCCTTCATGGTTACCCACTACTGCTGTTATTTTTACTCTGGATAGTCGCACGCATTTTGCCTTTTTTCGGTGAATTTGTGCCTTTGCTCATCATCGCAGTCGTCGATAACTTATTCATTCTGTTACTGTTCCTGTCTGTGTTGTCACCGTTGTTGAAAGCAAAACACTGGAAAAGTGTCGCGTTAGCCTCTATCGTGTTTTTGCTCATGATGAGCAATATCGTCTATTATCTTGGCGCGTATGGTTTAGTCGTTCAAGGGCTCTATTATGGTTTATATGCTGGCCTCTATTTGATTCTCACCCTCATTTTTATTATGGCGAGAAGAGTCATGCCATTCTTTATCGAAAAAGGGGTAGGTTATCCCGTTCAGTTAAAAAATTGGACTTGGATCGATAACAGTCATCTCATCGTTTTCGTGCTGTTTGGGATAGTGGATTTAATCAATTTTCAGGGTTATCTGACAGCAGGTTTGGCGGGAGTGTTAGCTGTGATGCACGGCATCAGATTAGTGGGTTGGCACACACCGGGTATTTGGAAAAAGCCTTTATTATGGAGTCTTTATTTAGGCTATATCTTTATCGTGTTTGGGTTCGCGCTTAAAGTCGTTGTCAGTGGGATTTCAGTTTACCTGGCCATTCATGCCTTCGCTTTTGGTGGCATCGGTATAATGACGATAGGCATGATGGCGCGTGTTTCGTTAGGACATACCGGCAGAAATGTGTTTTCCCCTCCGCGTTCCGTGTTTTGGATATTCGTCTTATTGAGTTGTGGTGCGATAGTTAGAGTTGTATTTCCTTTAATCGACACCTCATTTTATCTGGTTTGGATAACCTTAGCTCAACTGTTTTGGCTCCTTGCTTTTGCTGGATTTTTGTACGTTTATTTTCCCATGCTGATTTATCCAAGAACGGATGGGCGTTATGGTTAGTTGATGTAACGATTGAAAATCGTTAGGATAAAGGTGTTCGGGTATAAATATGATAAGTATTTTTACCGGCCTCTTTAGCAAGATACATTGCCATATCAGCATTTTTAATCAACCTTTCTACGCTATCATCCTGATCTGTGGTTGGGTTGTCGGGATAAAAAATGCCAATATTGCAATCAATTTGAGGGGCTTGATCATTCAGTAATATAGGTTGCGTGACACTGGCAAAAATTTTGTCAGCAATGATTTTTGCCTCATGCTCTTGGTGTATGGGGGATAAAATAATACCAAACTCGTCCTTTTCTAATCGTGAAACGCTATCGCCTTCACGAATACATTGTTTCAGACGTTGGGCAATGATTTTAAGCACTTCATCGCCCATGTCATAACCAAAATGCTCATTAATCTGTTTGAAATCATCTAAATCCATCAGTAGCAAAGCGATACGCTCTTCTTGGCGATAGGCGCGCGTTAATTTTTCTTTAAATAACACGATATTAGGTAATTCGGTTAAGGTATCGTAATGAGTCAACCAGCGCATCCGCTTATCATCTTCTTTGAGTGTACTGATGTCTGAATACACCGCGACGTAATGCGTGACTTCATTATGCTCACCCCGTACTGCACTCATAGACATCCATGTAGAATCAGTGTCTCCATTTTGATTCAAATTCCAAATTTTGCCCTGCCAATGGCCGGTGTCACGCACAATGGAATATAAGTCTTCCCAAAAAGTTTTATCATGGCGTTCTGGTTGTAGCATAAAACGGGGGTTTTTATCTAAAATGTCTTGATAGCTGTAACCTGTCATGAGCAAAAAGGCTTGATTCACATCAACGATATTCCCTTCTGCATTCATAATCATTACCCCATCAGAGGTTGTTTCAAAGACTTTAGTGGTAAGACGTTGCTTCGCCTCCGCCCGTTTGCGTTCTGTAATATCCTCTATCATTTGAATAAAATATTGTGGCCTGCCTTGAGCCTCTTTCACCAGTGAAGTGGTTAAGCGCACCCATAACATGGGGAGATTTTGGTGAAAAACGTATTTTTCCATTTGATAATGGGAACGGGAACCGTTAAGCAGTTGTTCATAAAATTCCTTTTCGATAAGAGTATCAATAGGCAAGAAAAATTTATTAAACAACTTCTTGTGCAAATCAGCCTCATCAAGCCCTAGCATTTTTTGCGTCGCATGATTACTGTGAATCAATTGCCCGTCCATATTGACTAAGGCAATACCCATCGCTGCTTGTTCAAAAATGCCACGAAAGCTGGCTTCGCTTTGACGTAAAGCGGCCTCCGCATGTCGGGCACGCAAAATGACTTCCACACGATGGCGCAATACGGCCCAATGTACGGGTTTAGTGACATATTCGACAGCCCCCGATTCAAAAGCTTTATCGACAGATTGTTCATCATCCAGCGAAGTGATCATAATCACGGGCACATCAGCCCCCGATTTTAATTTTTTTAATTCAATGCAAGCCTTAAAACCATCCATAATTGGCATAGCGGCATCCATGAGCACTAAATCAGGTGGATTGCGTTGAAATTCTTCTAATGCTTTCCTACCCTCCGAGGCAATGGCAATACGATATCCTTCTTTTTTCAGAAGGTTTTGCAACATACCACGCATAAAGGGATCATCGTCAACGATGAGTAGCAGGGGAGGTTGTTGGTATTCGGGTAACATAGTTCAATCGTTCAGTTAATAATAAATAAAAAAAAGGTTAAGAGAATGATAAATGAATTTAGGGTAGCTTCCATTCGGTTCACGATTTCACACTAAAGTTTTTGCGCGCAAAACGTGAAAATGAATTAATCGATTACAAAATCATCAATCCGCTCATTTTTTATGGATAGCAACAGGGTGAGATGATAACAATCAGGTGAAATCAATGAGTTATCAAAGCATTCTGATTGAAAGAGATTTGACCCGTCATTGTTCATTATTCATTGTTCATTGTTATGCACAAGTATCCAATTTAGAATAACGATACTATGGCATAAGTGTGAGAGTCAATGAGAATTGTTTGCAGTGGCGTGGCGTTTTGGTAGGAAATAACGACAAGGATTGTTTATAATAAAGGATAAGTCTATAAAATATAACGATAAGGATTATGCTTGAAAGGATCGTTACTGGGCATTTGATCAACTTCACATCAATGATTAAAACAGTCTATAGATATTCAGTGAGCTATAGAAAATAGAATGACAAATTTCAATAGGTTTAAATAGAAGATAAATTAGAGAAGGGGATTAATGATGAAAAGAAGGGGCAAAGGAGGGGGAGATGGGAATATTGTGGGCCGTGTGCGGTTCGAACGCACGACAACCGGATTAAAAGTCCGATGCTCTACCGACTGAGCTAACGGCCCCCACAACGAGAGCCGCGTATTCTAATCATCTTAAATGAAAAAAGCAAGCTTTTTTTTCCCCTTTTTTTTAGGTAGCGCTTATTACGCGGAAAATCAAAAGCTTATGGCTTGCCACCCTCATGCTTAAAAAAACTTTTCATGCCAAAGTTTATGCGCGCAAAAACGGTATTTAGCGAAGCTTCCCTTCGGTTCACGCTAAAGTTTCTCGAAGCCAAACTTTAGCGTGAAATGTGAAAAACTCTTACGGGTTTAAAGCCTAGCGTTCTGACGAGTTTAACTCGTCGAGTTTGTCATTAATCATTAATCATTAATCATTAACCATTAACGAGATAAACAACTCTAACACATTATTTAAAAAACGCATTCCGATATCAGTCGTATGAATGCGTTGCACCCTATTTAATTCTTTTTCGCTTGAGATTATCAACGGTTCAGTTTTTTTGATAAGCCAGCCTCGCGCACAAGCCGCTTCTACAGGTTTGTCTATAGAGGCCTGATCTAAGCCTGTATTTTCTGTAAACGCTTGAATTGTAAAGCCTTCCACTAAACGCAAGGCATTCATCATAAATTCTAAAGCCACCTCTTCAGCGGTAAGCGTTGTACAATTTGCCACCACGGCATCGCTCTCAGCCGATTGAAGATAAGTCTGCGGATGACGTTGTTTGGACAAGCGCGTAATGCTACCCAAAGCGGCATCACTGATTTTGCTATGTGCGCCAGCACCGATACCTAAATAATCACCAAATTGCCAATAATTCAAATTATGCTGACAGTGTCGATCTGATTTAGCATAAGCCGACACTTCGTATTGAAAATAACCTTGATCTGCTAAATCAGTTTGCCCCGCAGTTTGCATGGCCCACAATTCATCCTCATCTGGCAACGGTGGAGACTGATGATAAAACACCGTATTAGGTTCAATTGTCAATTCATACCAAGACAAATGAGAGGGCGCAAAACGCACCGCAGTCTGTAAATCGGCCAAAGCCATCTCAACAGTTTGCTCCGGTAAACCAAACATTAAATCTAAATTCAAATTATCAAAACCGGCCTGTTTTGCCATTTCAATAGCCGAAATAGCCTCAAAACGCCCATGAATACGGCCTAAACGTTGTAAAGTGGTGTCATTAAAACTTTGTATACCCAACGATAAACGATTAATACCGGCCTCACGCAATCCTAAAAAACGGCTACTGTCTACCGTACCCGGATTCGCTTCTAAAGTGATTTCTGCCCCCGCCGCGACAGGCAGTCGCGCTCGCACAGCTGATAATAAATTATCAATCGCCTCTGGCGACAAGACACTCGGTGTTCCCCCCCCAATAAAAATACTGCGAACAGTACGCCCATAGACACGCGGTAAATCTTGCTCCAAATCGGCAAGCATCGCCGCAATATACTCATTTTCATTCAAATCCCCTCGAATTTCATGCGAATTAAAATCGCAATAAGGGCATTTGCGAACACACCAAGGTATATGGATATAAAGGCTTAAAGGGGGGAGCGTGGTAAAATGAAACATTGAACTGAAGGATAGTGAAGAGTTAATTAAGTGATAAGTGATAAGTGACAAGTGAAAAGTGATTGATAAGTGATAACTACTGTAAGACAATGTTGAAGATAGGTGATTTTTTTAGGGGGGAAAAGTAAAAAAAGTTATAAAAATCAAAACATTTTTTTGATTTAGGCTTTGAAATAACTTTCAAATAATGGTTTTATACTTTCTAAAAAATCACGGTCGTTATCGTAAATATTTGATTTTATTAATATAACTCAAACACAAAGAAATTAACAATGAAACAAGTTGCCCCTTTACGTTATGATGTTATTTTTAAAAAGGCTTTTAGTCATCCAAGCCTTTTCACCGCGTTAGTCAAGGATTTTATTGGCATCCAATTGAAAATTGATGAGGTGGAAAATGACAAAGCTTTTGTGCCATCGGTAGGCAGTGTCGCTACCAAATTTGATTTATTTGCCGAGGATAAAAAGAATCGGATCATAGTCGAGGTACAACATGCCCATTATGACGATACTTACGAGCGTTTTGTTTACTATCAATGTAGTGCGATGGTACAAACCATTATCAGTTCTAATAACTATCGTTTTCCAGTGACAGTCATCACAATAGTCTTTTTTACCGGTAAAAAAACGCCCAGTCCAGATAGTGGGATTATAGTGCATGATTTTGAACCGAAAGATTTTGTGACGGGTAAATTGCTTGATAAGATTTATCAGCGTAAACATAAACTCATTTTTGTGTTTACCAATGACTCGGCTCATACGAATACCCCTTCAAACTGTCGCGAATGGATGCAGGCGATTAATGATAGCCTAGACGAAAAAGTGGATGAGGAGAAATATACCAATCCCTCAATTCAAGCACTTTTTTGCGTGATTGAGAAAGATAAAATCACGCCCGAAGAACGCGCTAGTATGAAGGATGAATACAATCAAGAGGAAGCGAAAAAAAAGGCTGAGGAGAAGGGACGAAATGAAGAAAAAGAAAAAACGGTTCGCAACCTTAAGGCCATTGGTGTCTTGACAGAAGAACAAATCGCCAGTGTGACAGGCTTAAGTTTGGAAAGGGTTAAGGCACTAGAGAACACCGAAAACGACCAAAATGACTAAGGGATTGCTTTATAACTACAAGGATTGCTTATAAGAAAGGATA
>Ga0316201_10001929_pt1 | contig 14436 bp, 8 predicted proteins | sample CS6wburrow_MG_FD_204516 | JGI IMG/M metagenome (GOLD analysis project Ga0316201, IMG submission 204516) | Coastal sediment microbial communities from Delaware Bay, Delaware, United States - CS-6 worm burrow | ecosystem: Environmental > Aquatic > Marine > Coastal > Sediment | place: USA: Delaware... | reverse complement strand
GTGCAGGACTTCAACTCAAAGGCATCCCATTCGAAGAGGTCGAGGTGAGCCCGCGGTCCAAAGTGGAATTGCCTGCGCTGCCCGAAGAGGCGCCGAAGAAGGTCCCCGTCCTCCAGGTCGGAGACACCGTCTTGTGGGACTCGACGCAGATTCTGTCGCAGCTCGACGAAGTATACCCGGAAACGCTTCGTCTCACACCAGCCGACGACGCCACGCGGTCGCGTGCCGACGCGATGGAACAATGGGTTGACGACGAGTTCATCCAGTCTCTTCCGCCCGTGCTCTATGGAACGTGGCGCGAAGCCGCCCAGGCCTCCAAAATCATCGCGAAGCACAGTCGCTTTGGGGCCGGCGAGGGTTTGGCAGTCAAAGTCGGTGGTCCCGTGATCATGCATGCGGTCGCGAAACGCATCCTCAAGCGCAACGGCCGAACCGACGCACACGCGTGGGTCCATGAAAACTTGGACTACTTCGAGCGAGAGCTGGGAGAGCGAGATTTCGTTTGCGGTGATGCCCTCACTGTCGCTGACGTTGCGATGCACGGCGCGCTCACTTGCATCAGCCCCTTTCCGATCTTCGAAAATGTCCGATCCCGACCCGTGCTCCATGCATGGTTCGAGCGGGTCGAGGCGATGAAGAAATCGACTGCCGAGGCTTAGCGAGCGGGTAGCGGACGATCCGGACGACGTTGGCGGACATCTACCACGCCGCCAGCGGCTACCATCGGCGGAAAGCGCTGTCGCCACTTCGACCGCCCCGCCGGTATTGGAATGACGCTCAAGTTCTAGAAGCCGCTGGTCGCGCCGTAGCCCAGTTAGTTCCTGGCCTGGCGCCAACCTCGGTCAGCTTTCGCCAGACGCGTGCGCACAAATTACGTACGAAGCTTGCACCAATTGCGTATGGACCGAGCGCCGCTGCGGAGGATAAGCAAAGGAGCATGACATCCGCTCCGCATTCCCAGTTGCCATACGACGCACCAACGATCGGCGAGTTGCTACGCCTTCGCGCACAGCGACACGGGGACCGCGATGCGTACATCTTCTTGGAGAACGGTGAAACGCCCCGACCCGCCCTCACGTACGCGAGCCTCGATCGAGAGGCCGGAGCCATCGCGTCCGAGCTCCTTCGACTTGACGCGGTCGGCGAACGCGCGGTTCTGCTGTACGCCGACGGGCCCGAGTTCATTCCAGGGTTTTTCGGGAGCCTGTACGCCAACACCGTAGCCGTGCCCACGTTTCCGCCGCATCCGGCGCGCTTGGACCGAACCCTGCCACGTCTCCAAAGCATCGTCGCGGACTCGGGCGCGCGCGTCGTACTCACGACGCGCCAAATCTTCGCGCTACGTGACCCACTGATTGCGCTCGCACCGGAACTCGGCGACCTGGCGTGGGTCGTCACCGACGACATCGCACCGGCACCCTCGGGCTTCGAACCCCTTTCGGCCGCGCCGAACGACGTGGCCTACCTTCAATATACGTCCGGGTCGACGGGGCGACCCAAGGGTGTTCGCGTCACCCATCGCAACCTCCTCCACAACGAGGCGTTGATCGCGCACTGCATCTCCAGCACCGAGGCGATGACGATGGCTGGGTGGCTTCCGCTCTTCCACGACATGGGTCTCATCGGAAACGTGCTTCACACGCTCTACCACGGGGCGTCGTGCGTCCTGATGTCCCCTCTGTCGTTTCTTCAGCGACCCTTACGCTGGCTTCAATCCATCTCGAAGTACCGCGCAGACGTGGCTGGAGGTCCCAACTTCGCATACAACCTATGCGTCGAGAGGACGACGCCGGAGCAGCGGGCACAACTCGACTTGAGCTGTTGGTCCCAGGCGTTCTGTGGCGCGGAACCAATCCACGCCGAAACCCTCGAGCGCTTCGCGGAAGCGTTCGCCCCGAGCGGCTTCCGCAAAGAGGCGCTTGCGCCGTGCTACGGTTTGGCTGAAGCCACGTTGATGGTGTCGGGCACGCGACTCGGAACGCCTTTCGCTCCCTCGCGCCTCGACTCCGCGGCACTTGCACGCAATCGCGTCGAAGAGGCCAGCGAGGACCGTCCGTCACGGGTCGTTGTCGGTTCGGGACGCATCATTGGTCACATGGAGCGGCTGCTCATCGTGGATCCCGAATCGCGAACTGAGTGTACTCCGGGGCGCATCGGCGAGATCTGGGTCTCGAGCGAAAGTGTCGCTGACGGCTACTGGAATCGACCCGACGAAACCGAGGCAATCTTCCGCGCAAGGCTCGCCGACACCGGCGAGGGCCCGTTCCTTCGCACCGGGGACTTGGGCTTCCTCCTCGATGACGAGCTCTTCGTGACCGGGCGCATCAAAGACCTCATCATCATCCGCGGGCGCAACCACCACCCGCAAGATATCGAGCGAACTGTCCAAGCCGCGCACCCTGCCCTTCGCGTCGGATGCGGAATCGCCTTTTCGCTGGACGAAGGCGGCGGAGAGCAGCTCGTGATCGTGCAGGAGGTCACCCCCAGCGATGACTTGGACCTCGATGCCGTCTTGCATACGATTCGACGGGGGGTGACCGAATCCCACGACTTGCACGTTCATCGCCTCGTGCTGATCCCGCCGCGCACGATTCTCAAGACCTCGAGTGGCAAGCTCCAACGAGGGGCCTGCCGCGACGCGCTCGTGGAAGGCGCCCTAGACACGATCGCCGAATGGAGCGACCCCGTCGCCGAACCGCCGGAGGTTCCGAGCTCCGTCGAGGCGCCTAGCGAGCGCAACTCAATACACGGCGCCGTTGGAATCGAGCGCTGGCTCGTCCGACGAGTCGCTGGAATCCTCGATCTCGCCCCCGCGGAGATCGATCCCAGCGAGCCCTTCGCAACGTACGGCCTCGACTCCATACAGGCGGTGTCGCTAGCCGGAGAAGTCGAGGAGTGGTTTGGCGTTCCTGTCGAGCCTACGTTGGTCTGGGACCATCCGACCATCCGTGACGTGGCTCGCTTGCTCGAGCGGGACTCACGAGTGCCCATCACGGGCGATCCACCGCTCGACGCTTCGCGCGCTCGCTTCGAAGCGCCAGCGGGAGCGATCCCGGTCGCCATCGTGGGCATTGGCTGCCGCTTTCCAGGCGCAACGGGGCCCGAAGGGTACTGGGCCCTCCTCGACGGCGCCGTGGAGGCGGTTCGGGAGCGCTCGGAGGAGCGCGCCTCTAAAGCCGGCGACAAGGGCTCGCGCCCGACACGCGGTGGCTTTCTCGACGAGGTGGACGAGTTCGACGCCGCCTACTTCAAGATCACGCCGAAAGAGGCGAATGCGATGGATCCCCAGCAGCGCTTGCTACTCGAGGTCGCATCCGAAGCGCTCGAAGATGCGGGGCTCCCCGCGGGGGAGCTAGCGAACCGCAAAGCGGGCGTGTTCGTCGGGATCTCGTCGAGCGACTACGCGTGGCTCAAGCTCGCAGGCGGCGAGATCGATGCGTACTTCGGCACCGGTTCGGCTCTCAGCATTGCCGCGAACCGGATCTCCTATGCGCTTGGTCTCAGTGGGCCGAGCCTCGCTCTCGACACCGCATGCTCTTCTTCTCTCGTGGCGATTCACCAGGCATGCGCCAGCCTTCGCAACGACGAGTGCGACGTGGCGCTGGCCGGCGGCGTGAATCTGATCCTCAGCGACGAGATCACGCGATCTCTCGAGGTCGCCGGAGCGCTCTCGCCGGACGGGCGCTGCAAGACCTTCTCCGACGACGCGAATGGCTACGTGCGCGGAGAGGGCGTGGGCGTCGTCGTTCTCAAGCGCCTGGATCGCGCGCTTTCGGACGGCGACAGCATCTACGCGTTGATTCGCGGCAGTGCGGTCAACAACGACGGGCGGAGCAACGGACTCATGGCGCCGAGCGGTCGGGCGCAAGAGGATGTGCTCCGAACTGCGTACCGAAAGGCTGGCGTGAAGCCCGCTGAGGTCGACTACGTCGAGGCCCACGGCACCGGCACCCAGCTCGGCGACCCGATCGAGGCCCGCGCACTCGGCGCCGTCATTGGAGTCGATCACGACGCGAGTCACCCGCTCCGAGTCGGCTCGGTCAAGACGAACATCGGTCATCTGGAGGCCGCTGCGGGTGTGGCCGGGCTCATCAAGGTTGCGCTGTCGTTGGCCAACCGGTCGATTCCGGCAAGCCTGCATTGTGAGCGAGTCAGTCCCCTGATTCCGTTCGACGGCCTTCACATGCGCGTTCAAACCGAGACCGAGCCTTGGCCCGTGAACGGACGCCCGGCCCGCGCGGGTGTCAGTGCCTTTGGCTTCGGCGGGACCAATGCTCACGTGGTTCTCGAGGAAGCGCCGCGCCCCCCCGGGAACGACGTCGACGAGGCCGAACGCGACGAGCAAGAGGCGCAGATCGTCCCCCTATCTGCGTGCAGTCCGGCCGCGCTTCGGCACAACGTCGATGCTCTCCGTGATTGGCTGGACGGACAACCGAAGTCGCTACGCGACGTGGCTTACACTTCGTCGGTCCGCCGCAGCCATCAGAACCATCGAATCGCATTCGTTGCCCGCTCCCAGAAAGAGCTGCAGTCGCAGCTCGCTCGTCATGGCGAGGGCGGTGAGGAGTCAAGGGTGCGAGCGGCGGCACCGCGCCCTCGGGTTGCCTTCGTGTTCCCGGGGCAGGGATCTCAATGGCCCCGCATGGGCGTCGAGACGATGAAGCGCGAGCCGGTTTTTCGTTCCGCTCTCGAGGAGTGCGACAAAGCATTCCGCCGCTACACCGACTGGTCGCTCTTGGCGGAGCTTGCCAAGCCGGAGGCGCAGTCTCGTCTGCATCGCGTCGACATCGTGCAACCCGCGATCTTCGCACTCCAGGTTGCGCTTGCTCGTCTGTGGCGCTCGTGGGGAATCGAGCCGTCGGTGATGGTCGGCCACAGCATGGGAGAAGTTGCGGCCGCACACGCAGCAGGAGCGCTCGACCTCGATGCTGCGGCTCGAGTGATCTGCGAGCGTAGCCGCCTGGTCCGCGCAGCCAGCGGTCAGGGCGCGATGGCCGTAGTCGAGCTGTCGGCGGCCGAGCTCGAGACGGTGGTCGAAGGGCGGGAAGGCGTCGGTGTTGCCGCAAGCAACGGGCCGAGCTCGAGCATCCTCTCGGGAGATCCCGACGCGGTGGCGCACATCGTCGAGGAGCTCGATCGGCAGTCGGTCTTCTGTCGCCTCATCGACGTGGACTACGCGTCGCACAGCCCGCAGATGGATCCGTTCGCCGTGGAGCTCCGCCAGAGGCTCGCGTCCTTGGCGGCGCATCCCGGCGCGGTGCCCCTCTTGTCGACCGTCACCGGAGAGCTCTGCGGAGGCGAGGAGCTCGACGCGGGGTACTGGGCCCGCAATCTCCGCGAGCCCGTACGCTTCGCAGAGGCCGTGTCCATCCTGGCGCACGATCATGACGTGTTCGTCGAGCTGAGCCCGCACCCGGCACTGACGCTCGCAATCAAGAGCGGGCTCGCAGAGGCCGCTCGGGACGAAGCGCACGTGGTGACGTCGTTGCGGCGCGACCGCCCCGAGGCCGAGAAGCTCCGCGAGTCCCTGAGCGAGCTCTACACCGTGGGCTGTCCGGTGGACTGGGCGAAGCTCCACCCGTCGGGCGGTCGCGTGCTTCGCCTGCCGACCCCGTCCTGGGACCACGGTCGCTATTGGATCTCGCCGTCCCGGCGGGCTCAGTATAGCGACCCGGTCGATCATCCCTTGTTGCACGGCCGCTTGGAGTCGCCGTTCTTTCGCGGGGTCGTATACGAGGGAGAGCTGGATCCGCAGCGCCACCTCGTTCTGAGGGAGCAGCGCGTCGGGGAGCTTCACGTCGTTCCGGGTTCGGCTCTGGTCGAGCTCGTCGTTGCCGGAGCGCAGATGCACCTTGGTACGGGTTCGTCCATCTGCCTCGAGTCCATCGAGCTACCGGGCATGCTGACCGTTGGGCCGGGCGAGCGTTGCCAAGTGCAGTTGCACCTCGAACCCTCTGTCCACGGAGGCGCTTGGGGCTTCGAAGTGCTCGGCCGAAACTGTCCCTCCGAAGGGGACCCGGGCACGTGGTCTTGTCATGCCCGAGGCCGGCTCATGAAGTCGCGGCATGCTGCTATCGAGGCCGGCGACGAGCTCGCGCCATGGGAGCTCTGTCATCCTTCGACCGAGCCGAGCGATTTCCATCTGGACCCTGCGTGGATAGAGAGCGCACTTCGACGGGCCTTGGAGTTGGCAGCGGACGGCGCCGGCAGCGACGGGATCTGGCAGCCGGAGCGGATCGCGCGCGTCGAGCTCGCAGCCGGAGGCTTCGATGAAGGCCCGGTGGGCCATCGCGTCGGAGTGTCAGAGCTCGAACCCGATCGGCTTCGCGTCGACCTAGCGCTGTCGGGCGCCGCGGAGCGCGCTGTTGCCAAGCTCGAGGGTGTGGATCTCGTTCGCCATGAGCCCTGCGACATCGTGCGTTCTGCAATGGGGCCCTTTCGGGATTGGCTCTACACGCTGCAATGGCACGAGCGCTCCGTTCCACCAGCGACAACGCCCGGAGACCCTGGCCTTTGGCTGGTACTCCTGGACGAAAGCGGTGTCGGAGCCGCCCTGTGCGCCAGCATCGAGGCGGCCGGTGGAAACTGCGTATGCGTCACGCCCGCACGTGATTTCTTCGAGATCTCGCCGAACCGCTTTGGTGTGCAGAGCGCCAACGAAGCGCATCTCGCCACCATTCTGCGTCGATACGACTTCGACCACGCCGTGCATCTTTGGAGCCTCAACGGTCGTTCCGCTGATCGCGACACCGGCGCGGACGAGGTGCTTCGCAGCCAGTCGTTGGGCCCGCAGAGCCTACAAGGCCTAGTACGCGCGTGTCTCTCCGTCGAAGCAAGCCCTCGCGTCTGGATCGCCACATGCGGCGCGGAGCACGTGCTTCCCGACGATCGCTCACCTGGGGTCGCGCAGGCTCCAGTCTGGGGCTTTGGGCGCGCGCTTGCGGTCGCTCACCCTGAGCTCTGGGGCGGACTCATCGACTTGGATCCGGCCGCCGACCCGCAGACGCGAGGTCAGTCGCTTCACGACGTTCTCGCACGAGCCGACGAGGAGGATCACCTCGCCGTCCGCGGCGCGAAGCGGTTCGTCGCACGCATCGAGCAAAAACCGCATCATCGTCCGGTCGAGATGCCTCCGCTGAACGAGGACGCAACCTACCTGATCGCCGGCGGATTCGGCGCTTGGGGGATCTCCCTTGCTGGTTGGCTGGCCGAGCGCGGCGCGCGGCATCTCGTCCTGCTCGGGCACGTGGACACATCGTGGTCTGACGCGGCTGACGTTCTCGCCGAGCTCGAGGCACGCGGTGTCGAAGCTCGGATCGCGACCGCCGACATCTCCGACGAGGCAGAGCTGGGTCATGTCCTCGAGGCCATCGCACGTGACCTGCCGCCCCTCAGAGGGGTCTTTCACGTGGCCGCCACACTCGAGGACTGGCCGCTCGATCAGCAGGATGCCGAGAGCTTCGAGCGCACCTTCCGTCGCGGAGCGCTCGGAGCCTGGAATCTGCATCGGCTGACGCGCGACCTCGATCTCTTCGTCATGTTCTCCTCGATCAGCGGGACGTTCGGGTTCAAGGGGATGGAGAGCCAGGCTGCGACGCATCACTTCGTCGACGCTTTGGCACGCCATCGCGCGGCGGCAGGACTTCCTGCGCTCAGCGCGTCATGGGGCCCAGCCCGCGAGCAGGACTCGGCTAGCCATGCCGGCAGCGGCCGCCTGCGAAACCTCGAAGCGAGCGGCCTGAACACCATCTCACTCGAGGAAGCCCTGGAGACGCTCGAGGCACTCATCGGATACGGGGACGCGCACACTCTCGTAGCGCCGTTCGATGTGACTGCGTATCTCGAGCACACCAGAGGCGGAGACACCCCCACGCTGTTTCGAGATCTCGCGACTGCCCGGCGCCAGACGAACATCGAACCGCCCCGCAAGATCCGCGCGCAGTTGAGATCGATGGACCTACCGGAGCGGACGAGGTGGATCGAGAATCGGGTTCGCGCGCTTGCTGCGCAGGTACTCGGGACGCTCGACGTGGAGCAAATCGATCCGGAGCGGCCGTTGCTCGAGCTCGGCTTGGACTCGCTTTCAGCCATGGAGATGCGCGACGTCTTCGAACGCGAGGTCGGAGTTCGGATCCCCGTTCGTGTCCTGTTCGAGGATCCGAGCCCAAGACAGATCGCGCGTCGGATCGTCGGCCTCCTCGGGGCAGAACCGCCGGTTGCCCAGCCCGCCCTGTCACCGAGGTCGGCGCTGTGACGGTCGACGAGTGGTTCCAGGTCGCAGCGTCGGGACGTCGCCCGCAGCTGCGCCTCTTCTGCCTGCCACCCATGGGTGGTTGTGCGGCGCATTTTCGTGGGTGGTCCCACCATCGTTCGCCGTTCGTCGAGCAGTGGGCGGTTGAGCCGCCAGGTCGAGGCAGCAGGCTCCATGTCCCTTCTCGACGTCGCATGAACGACCTCGTACGCGAGCTTGCGGACGCGATGGAGCGTCATCTCGACCAGCCGTACTCTATGTTCGGTCACAGCCTCGGGGGTCTCATTGCGTTCGAAACCGTGCGTGCTTTGCGGCGTCGGGGTGCGCCACAGCCCGAGCACCTCTTCGTCGCGGCCATGCATGCTCCCGACCGTGGCCCGTACCGGCGAGGCATCCACGACTTGCCTCGAAACCTGCTGGTTAAGGAGCTGAGCGAGGTTTGGGGCCACCGTAACGCCGCGCTCGGCGACGACGACGTCCTCGATCTGGTCTTGCCCTACCTCCGCGCAGACTGCGAGTTGTACGAGCACTACTCGTACACGGCCGAGGCGCCCCTCGATTGTCCGATCACGGCCTTCCATGGCCGTCATGATTCCCTGATTCGGGAGTCCGACGTGGCCGCCTGGGCAGTGCAGACCGTCCAAGCCTTTCACCTGGAAGTTTTCGAGGGGGACCACTTCTTTCCCGACCAGGCCGACTTCGTACGGCCCTTTCTCTCCGAGATCACTGCCTCTCTTGGCGCCGCGCGCGTGATGAAGCAGGCGCGAGGCCGCTAGCCGAAAGGACTGGACGCCGCCATACGTAATTGGTGCGCGCCGGATGGAATTTGCCTGAACGTCGCCGCCGAATAGCGATGTAGAGGCTTCTCCGACGCCGTGGTCGACTTCCGCGAGGCGACGACGGCATCATGCTTCGAGCGCAGCGAGAAGAACCTCGGCCACAGCTTCCGAAGACGCCGGATTCTGCCCCGTGATCAGGTTGCCATCTTGCCGCACGAAGGGAGCCCAGTCCTCCCTGCGCGCGAACCTGGCGCCGCGGTCCTTCAGCGCATCTTCCACGAGCAGCGGGACCACGTCGGTCAGTTCGACTGCCGCCTCCTCCGTGTTCGTAAATCCCGTCACCTCCTTGCCATGGACGAGGAACGTGCCGCTCGAATCCCGGGCGTTCAGCAGAACCGCCAGCGAGCGACAGACGGTGGCGACCGGCTTGTTGTTCGCCCAAAAGGTCTCGATAAGGCGGATCGAGTCAGCATCGGACACGAGATCCCACAAAAGGCCGTGACCACCCGGATAGAACACGGCGTCGAAATCCGCAGCATCGACGTCCGAGATCTTCTGGGTGCTGGCCAGCTGTGCGAGCGCCTCGGGGTCTTCCTTGAAGCGTCGCCCCCGCAAAACAGAACAGCGCCCCGAGGCCGAAGACGACGAAACGAACAACGTCATCGACCTACCGTTCGATTTCGTCTCACGCAACCTCGAATAGCGCCGGCCGGGACAGGCTCGACTAGCGGGACTCATTCGAGTGGAAGCGATACGATGGGCCCCATGGTCGAACGAACGAAAAAGCACGTCTCAGCCGAAGAGAGCCTCGTGCGGCATCTTGTCGCCATCTGCGAAAGGACTGCGGAGCGGCCCGAGAAGGACGACACCGGCGTGGGCCGGGCGGGGCTCGATGGCACGCTGAAGGCGGCGCGAATTCGGGCGAGGGAACGTGCGCCCCAGCTGTTCCCAAAGAGCAAGCATCACGACGCCTTGGTGCACGTGCTCGAGCACGACGTCATCGATGCCGTCGGCCAACTCGGCCGTGCAGACGACCAGGGCGACTACGAGGCACGACATGCGGCCCTTCAGACACGCCTCGAAGACTTCGAGACCACCCTCGCGAAGACTCGCTTCGTGCTTGGCAACGAGGAGGTCACGTATGCCGATTGCCTGCTTTTCGTTTTCCTCGTGCGCCTGAGCTCTGTGTATTTCGACCTGTTCAAGGCCACCTTCTTTCTTCTTGAAGACCGCCCCGCGCTCTTTTCCTATTGCCGCGATCTGTTCGAGCGGCCGGAGTTTTTCGAAACGACGGATCTCGAGCGCATCAAGGCCGTATCTTTCTCGAACGAACCAGTGCTCAACAGCCGCGGCGTCATCCCAGTTGGTGGCGAGCCCGACTTTCATCAGCCCCACGGCCGGCATCTGAGATTCTCGGTCGATCGCGCAGCGGTCAGCGCCAGGGGCACCGAGGAAAACCAGAAGGCAGCTCGAGCCGCTGGCGAGTGGGTGCGCGGCGTGTCTGCGCTCCGACGCGCAATCGAACCACACGCCGACGCGGAATTCCCCGCAGAAGGAAACCGGTACCACCTCTTCGCACCGTACAATTGCCCGTGGTCACATCGCGCGCTCCTCGGCCGCTCGGTCAAGGGACTCTCCGACATCATTGGGGCCTCCATCGTCTACTTCCGCCGCCATCCCGATCGCGGCTGGCAGTTCAACGACAAGATCCCAGGCTGTACGGCTGACCAAGTCGGGGGCGAGCGATTCCTGAGCACCTACTACGAACGAGTCGACTCCAAAGAACGCTCAGCCCCGGTTCTTTGGGACACGAAGACCAATCAAATCGTGAACAACGAATCGGCCGACATTTTGAGGATGTTCAATCGAGCGTTCGACGATCAGCTTGGCGTTGATTCGATCGACCTCGTCCCCGCGGCGCTCGAGACAGAGATCGACGAGCTCAACGAGCTCATCTACCAACGCATCAACAATGGCGCATACAAAGCTGGGTTCGCAGGGAGCCAGGTCGCATACGAGCGCGCGTACCGGCGATACTTCTCGGCGCTCCGCTATCTGAACGAGCTCGTCTCGGGCCGTGAGTTTCTCCTTGGTACCGCGCAGCCGACCGAAGCCGATCTACGACTCTTCCCGACCCTCTTCCGGCACGATGCGGTCTACTACGCACGCTTCAAGCTCAACGAGGCGCGTATCGCCCACTACCCGGAGCTCTCGGCGTGGCTTGCGACCATGCTCGACTGGCCAGGGATCCGCGAAGCCTCGAACCTCGACCACGCCCGCAACGGTTACTTCGGCCGCACGGGGAACGGCATCGTGCCCGCAGGCCCCATACCGCTCGAGCTTTCGCCAAGCGCGTTCAGGCAAGAAGAGTGGTTGGGTGACGCTTGAGCCCGATCGGCCTAAGAGAGATCAGGACTCGGACCAGAACAAGGCGAGCCAGACGGTGGGCGCGTCTGGGCTCGTCCACGCGACTTGGTGCCTTCTGTGCGCCGGTATGAACGCAGCGTCGCCCGGGCCGAGCTCGACTTCGTCATCCTCGTCTTCGTAGCGTAGCCTCGCGCGGCCGCTCAATACGATTACCCACTCGTGTTCGGACTGGTCGTACCAAGACGACTCCGCGGATGCATGCCCGGTCGAAACGATTCGTTCAATCCGGAGGCCGGGCGTGCGAAGGAGCTCATCGACTTGCTCCTCGTCGAGTGACCTTGGAAGATCTTGGAGCAACCGAGGATGCCTGGTGTCGCGCGTCATGGCTCGTTGAGAAACCATCGCCTCTACCCAATCCTTGCGAGCGATGACGCGATGACGTCTTTTGCGTTTTCTCGAATGATAGGGCCGTGGGCGACAATGAGCTGGCGCGGATTCCAATCGAGCATGGTGTCGCGACCCGCCCGCGCAACCGCTCGTTTCTTAAACGTCGCCCGCCACTCGCGGGGAGTACTCCCGCCGGGGCCGACCATTCCATCAAGCTGCATGGCCCGACGCCGCGAGCCCAAAAACGCGCTCTTGTCATGCTTCTCCAGCTGTTCGGCGAACTCAGAGGTCAACGGTATCGGCGACCACAGCCAGAGCTGCCGGTTGGCGAGCCGAGCTACGGCCATCCGCGTCGGATAGGGAGAGCTGTAGAAAGACACGATCGGACCCTCGACGGTCCATAGTTCTTCACCGACTGGGTTGAGCACGGGAGGAGTATACAACGAAGCGTATCGATAGGGCTGCGTGGATGAGACCCAACGCGGCGGCGGCGTAGATGCAGACCTCGGAGAGCGTCGTGTGGAAGGTGTAGTCCTCGTGGGAACGGAGCGCCGTGTGGAGGCCCGCATGAATCACGAGGAAGGCGTCGACAACGAGCTGCGATCGATACCGGACGCGGGGCGCCGTACTACCGGTCCACCAGAGAGCGAACACGAGCAGCGGGACGTGGAGCAATACGAACACCACATAGGCATCCCCGTCATTCATTCCGGAGAGAAACGGTAGCAAACGCCATTCGGCCTGCGCCACTGCGTCGAGCTCGTGACAAAGCAGGAACGCAAGCCCAGTGAAGAACAGCAGGTCGAGGTACCGTGACCCCATGGTTCCGAAGGCTAGCCCATTGGCGTCCCGAGCTCGAACTGAGAGGGGCGACCGTCGATACAGCGGCGTCCGTCCATGTAAAGCCCGTGGCCTCTCGCTTCCGACACGGTTCCGCCTCGCCAAAGCATGGCGGGTGAAGGTATGGAGTGAGGCTCAGGATTGGAGATGACATGCCAAGTCCGATTCACCGCCTCATAAGAACACTCGCCGAAAGCAAGGTGCTGGGGAAGCTGCTCGACCGATTGCCGGAAGATTCACGTGGGCGAAGTCGTTGGCGGCTCCGTCAAGGCCGAGACGCAGATGACGGAGGTGTTGGCTGCCGAGGAAGGAAGCTCGGGCGGGACTGGGTATCGAACCTCTACTCCACTCCGGGTCAGCCGACGTCGATGATGACGCTCCCTTTCTTGTGCCCGGTGTCGACGAGCCGGTGGGCTTCTTGGATGCGTTCCAAGGGGAAGCGGCGGTCGACGACGATCTGGAGCGCGTCGTCCTTGATGAGCTCGGTCACGAACGGGAGCGTTTCGTTTTTGTTCACCGACATGCCGCCCATGAGTCGCTTGCCACGCGCGAGTGGTGTCCAGAGCCCGTGGAAGACACTGTCGAGTGAGATCACCGTTGGAAGGTAGATCCCTCGCTCCACCAGCACGGCCTTGCTCTCAGCGAATGAGCTGGCGCCCACCGTGTCGAAGATGACGTCCCAGCGCTCACCGGCTTCGCGGAAGTCCTCGTTGCGATAGTCGATGACCTCGTCTGCGCCGAGAGAGCGGACGAGGGTGACGTTCGAGGTACCGCACACGCCGGTGACCTCGGCGCCGAAACGCTTGGCCAGCTGCACCGCGTAGGTTCCGATGCTGCCCGCAGCGCCGATGATCAACACCCGTTGGCCGGCACGAAGGTTCGCTCTGTCGCGCAAGAAGTGGAGCGCCGTCGTCGCCCCATCAACTGCGGCCGCCGCTTGTCCGAAGGACTTGTTGCTCGGCTTGGGGGACAGTGATGCGACCTCAGGCAGGCAGAGGTAGTCAGCGTTCGCACCGATGTTCCAGCCAGCGAAACCGAAGACTTCGTCGCCCTCGCGGAATCGCTTCACCTCGCGGCCGACCGCATCGACAACCCCAGCCAGCTCAGTGCCGAGGGTCTGATACCTCTTACGCGGCTTCGTCAACCCGATCATGGGTCGTCCCCACAACGGCTCACCGCGGCGCATCGCCGCTTCTGCCGCCGTCACGGTGGTGGCGTGAATGCGAATCCGGACCTGGTTGGACTTTGGTGTGGGCGCGTCGCACTCGATGACATGGAGGACTTCCGGCGGACCAAACTTTCGGAAAACAACTTTGCGCATCATTCTCCCTGCGCACGCCACGCCTTCCCAGGGACGATTTCGGGTAACGTCCTCATGGGTCGGTGGCCGCTTGCGCTTCGGCCATTTCGCGGGTGAGATCGAGGACGCCGCTGACCACGATGTGTGCGCCGGGCCCGACGCCGAGCGTCCAGTACCGCCTGAACCATTTGCGAGCCTGCTCGTCGGTCGTTGCGGTGCGCATGACACCCGACAAGAGCGTTCGCCGTTCGTCGATCTCGCGAACAGAAAGCGAGTACACCGTCTTCGCGTAGCCGGGCTCGGCGAAATCGCGGAAGCCCTCGGGCGCGACTTGCGCGTAGGTGATGACCGGGCGCCAGAACTTCCCGACCAAGCCGAGGGCAATCTCGTCGCGAGGCCGCTCACCGAGCAGGGCCCAGCCGCCCTCGCCGAGGTCGTCGATGTGATCGTGCAATCGCAATTGCTTTGGAGCCTGTGGCGGTGATTCACCGTGCAGAAGGTGGCTGACGATT
>Ga0316201_10001928_pt1 | contig 14437 bp, 17 predicted proteins | sample CS6wburrow_MG_FD_204516 | JGI IMG/M metagenome (GOLD analysis project Ga0316201, IMG submission 204516) | Coastal sediment microbial communities from Delaware Bay, Delaware, United States - CS-6 worm burrow | ecosystem: Environmental > Aquatic > Marine > Coastal > Sediment | place: USA... | reverse complement strand
CGCTCGAAGTATCGCTGCACGAACCCAGCGCCGCTGGGGTCGTTGGGGCCAAACTCGACCGCCGTGTTACAGAGCAAGCACCCGCGACCCGAAGCAGGACCCCGGCCCGCCGCCCCAAAGAACTCCAGCAGCGCGCGGATCTCGTCGATCCCCGCGCCCGGAGCTTCGAGAGGGCCGAACCTCCGCCCGAGCACCTCGTCGTCGTAGCGCTGGAGCGCCGCGTCGAAGAGGCCCTGCTTGCTCCCGAACTCTGCGTAGAGGCTGTAACGATTGACCCCAAGACCCTCGACCAGCATCTCCGCCGATGTGCCGGCGAAGCCGTGGTCGCGGAAGAGCTCCATCGCCTTCCCGACCAATACGTCGCGTTCGTAGCTTTTCTTGCGTCCCATCCGAGGTTCCCTGTTGACAGCCTCCTGCGTTTATAATATCTAAACGATCGTTCAGAAACAACTGGAAAGGGAGGTGTGAGATGAGCGACCAGACCAAAACAGATCAGAAGACGACCCTGGTGGTGACCGCGGTCCCGAACCCGAACGAGATGGCGTCGGTGCAGGAGTACCTGCACGGGGTACTGTCGCTCCTCATGGGCGCGGGGGGCAAGCCGGTAAAGCGCCTGAAGGTCGACAAGGTGATCAACGGCAACCCGAGCGGAATGGTGCTCGTGATGGACTTCGATTCGGCGGATGCGATTTCCGGGATGTTCGAGTCCGAGGACTACGCTGCCCTCGTCCCGGTGCGCGACCGGGGCTTCTCGGAGATGAACATCGTGCTGACCCGCGAGATGTGAGCCTGCACGGAGAGATAGACGTTTATGCTAGAGCTCGATAGTGGCAACAGCCTGGTCGATCGGGCATCCTCGGAGCGTGACCGACAAAGCAAAAAAGCTGCTCAAAGAGGCGATCGACAGGCTCGAAGAGAGCGATGAAGCGGATGTCGAGCAAGCCTGGATCGACGAGGTTCAGAAGCGCGCTCGCGAACTCGAAACGGGGCAGGTTCAAGGGCTCACTTGGGCTGAAGCCCGTCGCATCATGCTCGGCACGTGAGCAACCGACACACCTAGGATGCTCTAGCCGGCGACGGCCGTTCGGCGTTTCGACGACTTTGGCTTCTTGGCCTTGAGCTCGAGCTCGAACCCGAGCGCGGCCATGTACTTCTCCAGCGTGGAGAGGCGAACATCGGCGCCGCTCTCAACGCGGCCCACGATGGAGGCTGAAGTCTCCATTCGCGCTGCGATTTGTGTTTGGCTGAGGCCACTCTTTTTGCGGCGGGCGGCCATCTCGCGAGCGAAGGCTCGCCTTTGAACGGCGGCATCCACGAGGGCAGCAAAGCCCGGAGAGCGCTTCTCACGCTCCGCAATGTGTTTGTCGAGATCATCGGCCATGGCAATTCACCTTCTTTTGCTATAGCATAATCGCTGCAGCAAACTTAGGCTACCCGTTTCTCGTCGAAGATTGCTTTCCCTTTCGTTTCAGTGCCTTGCCGCGGCTCCGCCAGTCTGAGAGGCGCCTTTCCGCCAGCCGAATGGCCTGCGGTGGCGTCTTTTGAGTCTTCTTGGCAAGGCCTTCGAGCGCGAGGAGTACCTGCTTGAATCGGCCTTCCGATGCGAACAGAACGCGAAAGGCGAGGTTCTCACCGTCGACGCGCACCTCGTAGATGTCGCCGCGCAAATGGCGGGCAACGCTGAGTCCGACGTTTGCCACATCGCGCATGCCCGCGAACACCTCCGCCGCATCGGCGTCGGACAGTCCGTCGATGAACTTCTTCACCGGCTTGTTGCCCGCCGGCGTTTCGTAGTAGCGCCACTGGCGGCGGTGTCGTCTCTTCTCGGCCACGGGGTATGGAGCGTAGCCCATCCCGCTTCACTTCGTTGCCTCTCGTTGTTCCTCGCGGTCGTTTCGAGCCACCGCCGCCAAGATCAAGCCCGCAAGCTCCATCGCTCGTCTGAGAGCGAACTCCGGCGGCCCATCGAGCAGCTGCCGGCTGACAGCAACCAGCTCGGAGCGAAGCACCAGGTCACCGAGCTCGCGCAACGAGGCCATCGGGATCTCCCCTCCCTCGGCAACGCGCCGCACGAGCGCCCTCGCGTAAGCGCGCACCTCAGACATCGTCACGACGTCGCTTGCATCTGGGACAACTTGTCCCGAATGCGTCTTTTCACTGCCTCTGGTGACGTCTGCTGACGCATCTTTCCCGAATGAATTCGCGGAAAGCGATGTGCTTGGCGTCCGTTTAGGTTCCAGTGTTCTTAGGGCGTGCAGGTTCGAGTCCTGTTCCTCGCACTGAAGTGATGTCGGGGGGTTAGCTCGATCGCCGATTACGGGTACCTCGAAACCACTTTCAATGTGTCCCAAATTGTGTCCCGAAAGAACCGACTCGGCTGCGCGACGGCGCGCATGCACGTACTGGTTGGTGGTGGTGGCGTGACGGTGTCCGAGCAGATAGCCAACGCCGAGAAGGTTCCCTGAACGCTCCGTGAGCTCGGTCGCGACGCTGCGCCGGAAGTCGTAGGGCTTGACCTGCGGGGCACGTAACGGTCAGAGCCCGCGCGTGGCGATCGGACCCGCCGGTCGCGCCTTCGTCGGTTGGTTGAGGCGAACCGCAGACGGCGAGGAGATCGCGCTCCGCGAATGGTCGGGCGGGCGAAGGCGACAACCTTCTCAATGGCAACGGTCAGTTCGCTGTGTGGGCCGGATGGCTTGACGCCGACGGACGGTGGAACGACCCGGAAAGCCTGACCGAGCTCGGACCATGGACGACCCCGGTAAACCCAATCCTCGCGCCGCCCGCGGTGCTCAGGCACAGCGACGGACGCGCAGGAGGCGCCTGGCTCGGCTACAGCGGATCGATAGAGGACCTGTCAATCAACGTGTGGCCGGCAGAGCTCCGCTAGGCTAACGGAACCAGAGGTTTGCTTCCGCGGATCGGGTGGCACTCGACCCTTGATGAGCTCGACAACCCTCATGCCGAGCTTATAGGCAGTCGTGGTCGTACCGCATCCGCGGGATGCTCGTCACAGTCTGTGCAACACCAACGTCGGGTGCGGCCGTCACCTGATGAAGCGGCGCCTCACCGAAAATCGCACTGATGTCCACCCACCGCTGCGCCGTGACGTTGATAGGACCGAGGATCCCACCGGACCCATCCACAGCGGTCACGTCCACCCCGAAGCCCGGGAGCTTTTCGAACCAAATCTCGAGATTGGTCACCGTCGCCGGATTGGTGAGGGCGCCGAGGTCTTCCTCAAAGAACGCCCAGGTCAGTGATTCTCCAGGGTTGAGTGAAACCGGCGCGATCTCATCGGAGCCCAGCCCATCGATCGTAAAGGTGACGTTGCCGCCACCTGGAGTCACGCGATAGCCGTTGAGTGCATCCTCGAAAACCCCTGCGGGATCCTCGCCGTCCAGCAAGGCCCAGTCCACGGAGAGGCCCGGCGTCGGCGTTCCTGTACAGCCCACGGCGCCGCCCGCGCCACTACCACCTGCTGCGCCGCCGATGCCGCCGACTCCGGCCGTGCCGCCTGTGCCGCCACCTCCCGTGCCGCCGTTCCCAGCCCCGCCACCCGTTCCAGCAAAGCCACCGATACCACCAGTGCCCGACGTCTCGCTGCAGCCCATGCCGCCGAGTGCCAGTACAAAAACCAATCCGATCGAATAGCGCACAGAAACCTCCTGGTTGCACAAGGCGTTGCAGTCTCCGTGCCACGCGGCAACAGTCGTGATTTCCGGTCGGCAAAGAGACTTTGTCGCGCAGGTTTTGCATCACTAAGGCGGGCGAGCAGTTGATGCATGTCGAGGGCCTCGTCTCTTGGGCCCATCCGTCGTCGATGCGATAGGCGAGTGCAGCACGTTCCGTGCGCTGGGAGAACGAATCCCGATGTCATTCGGATAGAGTCGAGAACCGCGAGCGAAAATTACGCAACGGATGCGCCGGCACGCTCCAAACGCAAAGGCTGCGCCCGAGAGCTCGGCCCTGCCGGCCAGCCCGATGGCACCTGGGCTGACGGCATTTCGCTGGCTTGCACAGACAGCGTCGTTCGGAACAACACGATCGTCGATGCAACCGACGGCGCGATCGTGATCTTCGCAGCGCCGGGCTCGATCATCGAGGACAACGTCATCCGTGCCGAGACTCGAACCCTATTGGGCGGCATCAAGCTGGTCGACTACGCCGTCTATGGGGGGGCTACACGAACACCCGAGTGCGCGGTAACGTGATCGACGCGGCGGGCGCGGTGATCCGAATCGGAATGGGCTGGCGTGTCTGGGTGTGCCTCGACCCAGCCAGCTCCGAGGACACCAGCATTTACGGAGCCTCGGTGACAAACAACACCTTGATGGGTGACCACATGCAGTATGGGTTTGCGGTCGATGGCGTTCGAGACTGGACGGTGACCGGAAACATCGACCTCGCCACCCACACAGGGACGCCAACGCTCGACTGTAATGGGCAGCTGGCCTCACCGCCGGCCGGCTTCCAAATCCACAGCGCCCGAGCGCAGGGCACCTTCCAGCCCGAGTTCACAGAGGCCTTTCTCGAGCTCGCACTCTGGGCTGTCGACGGGCCGCCGTAGCCGCCCAGAACCGCCCGGCGTACCTGCAGACTCGCCGGGCGGGAGCGTGCTAGGTGGCCGACATGTCGCGAGCGAGTGAGTTTGAGAAGATCCCCGCGGAACGGGAGCAGTTCATCATTCAGGGGATGATGTCGCATGCACCCTTCCCAAAGTTTCTGGGGATGAAGTTCGAAGAGGTGCGGCTCGACTACGGGCGGGTTTCGCTTCCGTACCGGCCGGAATTCAATCAGCCGGCCGGGATGATTCACGGGGGCGTGATTGCGTCGCTCATCGACACTGTGGTGGTTGGGCCGCTGATGTCGGCTTTGGATGCGCCACCCCGGAAGCTACTGACGATCGACCTGCACGTGCACTACTTCGACGCGGCGATCGAGGAAGACCTGGTCGCGGAGGGCTGGGTCCGGCGGCGGGGACGCAGCACGGCCTTTGTCAGTGCAGAGGTGGAGACGACTTCGGGGAAGCTGCTTGCCGCCGGGAACATGGCGTATCGCATCGTGCCGTAGCGGGGCGCGCCGATGGAGCAGGCGTTCAGCGAGGGCGGCCGGCTTCACCTTGATTCACAATTGGTGTCCGCAGCGGATGCTGAATCTTCGCGGACGCCAACCTGGGTGAGGCCCCGGCGAACTCGAATGCACCCCTACATACTAGTTCACGACCCTGGTCTGAATCCGGAGGTCTCACGCGCCTATCTCCTCTTCACAGCTCGAAGAGATAGATTCGCATATCGAAGGATATTTTGACTACTGTTGTAACTCCTGCGGCGGGGCGAGCGCGGAGCTGTTCTGGTTTGCAGGCTCGATTTGAAAGGCGAGTGGGGGATTTACATGAAATACCAAATTCAGTGGGTGGCCTTGTTGTCGCTATCGGTAGCGGCGTGCAGTGACGGTGGCGATGCAGGCGGTGGGACGCGTGGATTGTCAGATGTCTGCTCCGATGGCTGTCTCGTCGACAGTGTTTGTTATCCCGACGGGGTGCTCAATCCGTCGAACCCTTGTGAGATCTGTTCCCCCGCCACCTCATCGACCGCATTCGTTCCAAACGACGGCCAAACCTGCGATGACGGAGCATTCTGCACAGTGGCAGATACCTGTGCTGGGGGGAGTTGTGTCGGAACCACGCGCAGCTGTGACGACGAAATCGCATGTACCGGCGTCGAAACCTGCGATGAGGACGCGGACTTGTGCGGCGCGGGAACCGGCTCCTGTTCGGCGGGGCAAATCTGCGATGCAAGCAGTGGGGAGTGCGCCCTTGCCTGCGCGGGCTGCCTCATCTCGGATACGTGTTATGGGGACGGGCAAGTCAATCCTCTAAACCCGTGTCAAGTGTGCACGCTTGCAGCGGCGCAAAGTGACTGGAGCGCCAACGATGGCGCGAGCTGCGACGATGGTCTTTTCTGCACGGACAACGACACTTGTTCCGCTGGGGCCTGCGTTGGCGGTGGCGACCGCGAGTGCGGCGATGGAGTGAGCTGCAACGGCACCGAAGCTTGCGATGAGGATGCGGACATCTGTGCAGCCGGCACCAGCACGTGCACTGCAAATGAAATCTGCGACGTTGCGATGGACTCCTGCACGGCGACCTGCACTGGGTGCGTGATCGACGGTGTTTGCTACGGAGACGGTCAGCGGAATCCGACAAACTCGTGCGAGGTATGTGCGCCCACGAGCTCCAAATCAAGCTTCAGCGCCCACGACGGTGCGCAGTGCGATGATGGTCTGTTTTGCACCGAAGGCGACGTCTGCACCGGCACGGTTTGCGGCGGCGCGGCCCGAGATTGCGGGGATGGTGTAGCCTGCAACGGAACCGAAATCTGCGACGAAGACGCGGATCGCTGCGAGGCCGGGAGCTCGACCTGTGCTTCCGGACAGATGTGCGACGTAGCGACCGACATGTGCGTCGTCAGCTGCGGTGCCGAGACTACCGCCTGCACAAACATGTGCGTGGACACCGACAATAACCCGGCTCACTGCGGCGGCTGCGGCACGGTGTGCCCTTCGCGTGACGGTGCAGCGACGACCTGCGTCAGCGGGACCTGCGCCTTCGTTTGCTCGGAAGGGCTCGCGGACTGCAATGTGGACCCAGCGGACGGTTGCGAGGTGGACGTCTCGTCGGACGCGGCAAACTGCGGACAGTGCGGGCTCGCCTGTGGCGGCGTCGAAACCTGCGATGCGGGCAACTGCGTCGCTACGGCTATGGACTGGCTGCTCGAGACCCCCTGCAACGGGGTCGACTTCGGCGGCGGCTGCACCTCCGCCGAGACCGGATACCACTACATCGGTGAGTACGAGGGCTACGAGTGCTGGTGGCACACGAAGAACCAGGCATGGAACACCTCCACCGCGAGCAACACGTACAATCTGGCGCTTCAGTTCGGGCTCGACCCGGCCACCGGGGTCAACCGTTGGTGTTTTCCGCGGTCGGGGACCCCGACGCCAAGTTCCTACACCGGTTCCTATCAGAGCGCCTCGAATGTTGGGGCGTGGGGGTGGTGCGGCGGTGCTCCGTTCGCTTCGGGCGGCTACGTCTGCTTCCTCGCACCCTGATCCATCGGCTTTGACCGGGCTTGCGTGAAGTCGCGCGGGCCCGGCTGATCAATCATGGGGAAATCCGACAACGATGAAGGGAGGGCGGCCTGAGGCTGCTCTCCCTTTTTCGTGTGCCTCTTAGCTCTCTTAGTCCACTAGGCGCATTTTCCGAATCGGATCAACTCCGACGCGCAGAGACCGCTGTAACTCTTCGAGCCTTTCAGAAAGAGTTGAGCTCTATCGTCACGGGAACGCCATTTCGAAGGGTCCGCAGGACCACGCAGCAATGCTCTGCGGCAGCCAGTAGCTTGGCTTCTAGTTTCGGCATGGTTCCCGGCGCGAGCTCTAGATCCACTCGAACGCTCATTTGCTGAAACCCGACCGGGGTCTCTTTGGACACACAGAGAGTGCCGCGTACGTCGATGTCCCCCGCAACGGTGACCGTCAACTTCGTAATCTCGACGTCGAGCTGGCCTGCGATCTGACGGAGCGTCGAATCTGCGCAGGCAGCCAGCGCCGAACAAAGGATGTCGCCCGGATTTGGAAAATCATGCAGACCACCAAGCGCGCGATGCACTCCGACGGGGACTTTGACGCCATAGCCGAGACCCAGCTCGACTTCGCTGTGCAGCGGATCGCTGGGTGCGTAACGGGTTTGCACCGTGCGGGCTCCATCTTGAATCAACGCGCACTCCGGATGCTTGCGATAGGTTTGGATGCGTTCGAGGCGGCGGCGATTGAGAGATACTGTCGGATTGGGCTCTGGTGTGGAAACTGCTGCTTTCATGGTTCACCCCTTGGTTGTAGTGCTTTGAGCAATGCTCTACCCAGGTGGCGCTAGAACCGATCGAGCGACCGCCAGCTCACGCATAGCAGGCCTGGGATTGTGAAAGGGGGGCATGAAAGATAGGATCTCGGCGTGCCCAGTATCCGATTCTGCAAAACCCCAGATGGCAAACGCCTCGCGTACGCACTCGATGGTGACGGGCCGCCCATCGTCTTTCCGGCTTGGTGGATCAGCCACGTCGAAAAAGACTGGGAGCGCGGACCGTTTCGGGAGTTCTTCAGCGCCCTTGCGCAGCATCACCTCGTGGTTCGCTACGATCGGGTTGGTGTGGGCCTGAGCGATCGGGACCGCGATCCGAAAGACATCACCGTGGACCGCGAAGTCGAGCACATGGGGTCCCTCGTCGACCATCTCGGACTCGACAAGTTCACGCTTTTCGGCGTGTCCTGCGGCGGTCCAATCGCGATCAGCTACGCGGACCGGGAGCCGTCGAGGGTACGCAACCTCATCTTGCACGGATCTTATCTTTGCGGCGCCAGCATCTCTGAGCCCGAAGTCCGAGAGGCCCTGGTTGGTCTCGTTCGTGCGAGCTGGGGCGTCGGTTCCAAGACATTGGCTTCGATGTTCACACCAGACCATTCGCCCGACGAGGTTCGACGGATCACCGCCATGCAGCGCGAATCGGCTAGCAGCGAAACGGCAGCACGGCTGCTGATGCTGACCTATTCTGCCGACATGACGGCGGTAGCGCCCGGGATTGCGGCCTCCTGTCTGGTGACGCATCGACACCAGGACGGCGTGATCCCCTTTGACGCCGGGCGCGAGCTCGCCGCGAGTCTACCCGGTGCTTCGTTCGTGCCGCTCGACGGCAGAGCGCACCCACCATGGGAAGGAGACAGTGCAGCGCTACTCGAACAGGTCTTCGACTTCCTAGGCACCGGCCCCACGACGAGGACGGCTGGCGTCTCCTTCGCGATGGCCCCGAACGAGAACGCGCTCGTCCGGCGGGGCCAGGTGTGGTCGCTCTCGTTCAACGACGCGCAGGCGCTTCTCAAACACAGCAAGGGGCTCGTCGACTTGGCCGCACTCTTAGCGGATCCCGGCACGGAAATCGCTGCTGTGACGCTCATGCACGGTGCGGAACCCGCCGCGGCGCCTGTTGGCAGCGATGACATGCTCGACGAGCGCGCGAGAAGCGAGTTCCGGGCGCGAGTGCAGACGCTCGAAGAAGATTTGCAAGAAGCTCGCTCGTTCAACGACCTCGGCCGGATCGAGCGACTCGAAGCAGAGCGTGACGCGATCCTCGCGGAGCTGCGCGTCGCGACCGGGCTTGGCGGCCGCAGTCGAAAGCTCAAGGACCCGAGCGAGCGAGCGCGCAAAGCGGTGAGCGCACGAATCCGCGAGACCATTCAGCGCATTGCCGAGGCTCACCCCGCGGCGGGTGAGCATTTTGCCGACGCAGTACATACCGGCGCCTTCTGTTACTACGAGCCAAAAAGCAGCGTGAACTGGCGACTCTGATCCTGCCAGGAGCTTCCTAGCGAAGTGCGCGACGCGCTCTAGCGCCTCCGAGAGTGACAAAGGAGAACGCTATGACTCATCTCGATCCACAAGACGCCACCCCCGGTTCGGCCACCATGTCGGCCCCAACGCGATGGGCCATTTTGGTCTACGGCGTCGTCTGTTACCTCGCGTTTCACGTTAGCTTCGTTTGGCTGGTGTTGTTCCTCAACGACGTCCCGATCGTCCCGACGATCAACTCCGGCACCGCACGGCCCTGGCCGGTGGCAATCGCGATTAATCTCGGGCTCGTGTTGCTGTTCGGCTTGCAACACAGCGTCATGGCACGCTGGTCGTTCAAGCAAGCCTGGACGAAGATCATTCCAGAGCCCGCGGAGCGCCCCAGCTTCGTGCTAGCGACCGTCGCTTGCCTCATCGCCGCGTACGTGTTCTGGTCGCCGATGACGACGGAGATCTGGCGTTTCGACCGACCATTGGCCGTTTATGCCATCCTCGGCATCCAGGCGGCCGGCTGGCTGATCCTCGTAGGCGCCACTTTCGCGCTCAACCATTTCCACTTGTTCGGCCTGACTCAGGCCTGGAGTGCGTTCCGGGGCCGAGCCGTTCCTGAGCTCGAGTTCCGCACCCCATGGATGTACCGGGTGGTTCGTCACCCGATCCAGCTTGGTATCCTACTCGGCATATGGGCGGCCCCAGTCCTGACGGTCGGGCACTGCGTGTTCGCGAGCGCCATGACGACGTACATGTTCGTCGGCCTCTTCTTCGAAGAACGCGACCTCGTACGCCGGTTCGGCCAGCGCTACCTTGCCTACCGACAGAACGTGCCAAAAGTCATCCCACGATTGTGGCCTTCAGACTGGGGCCCTGCACAACAGAAGGCTCCGCCAAAGCGAAGCGCATGGTCACAGGGTTCGTAAGCCGAGTCTCGTCCTTCAGGGCTCGGAAACTTCGGCGCGTCCCCGTTTCACTGCTTGAGCGTGGGCTGCTTCGGCAGATGGCGCAGACCCATCCAGGCAAGCGCTCCGATGTGTTTGGCAACCTCCTCGACCGCCGGCTTGCGCTCCGCTGTCCACCACTTGCCGACGAAGGTCACCATTCCGATGAGCCCGTTGGAGTAGATCGGCGCCGCCTTGGAATCGTAGCCGGCTTCCTTGAGAGCCGACACGAACACGTCGCCCACCCGATCTGCCATGTCATTGAGCAGACTCGACATGGAGCCACGTGACGCAGTGAGCGGCGAGTCCTGCGACAGCACCGCAAAGCCGTCGGGGTGGTCTTTGACGTAGTTCAGAAAAGCGAGCGAGGCGTGCTCGACGCGCTCGCGTGGGGATCCTGAGGAGATAGCTTCGACGATGCGCCGCTCCACGTAGTGCATCTCACGATCGACGACGACTGCGTAGAGCCCTTCCTTGCCGCCGAAGTGTTCGTAGACGACCGGCTTCGACACCTTGGCGCGCTTGGCGATCTCCTCCACCGAGGTGGCTTCGTAGCCGTGCTTGGCGAAGACCGCGCGCCCCACCTCGATGAGCTGAGCGCGACGTTCGGAGGCCGGGAGCCGGCGGGTTCTGCTAGTCATTCCGCGACAATAGTACGCCTGCGTAAGTTACGCCATCGATAAGCCTCGGCACATCGCGCCATATTTCCAGCAAAATAAGGCATAACAAGTAATCCTTGACTCTTTACTACGGTGTCGTAGGTTACGCTGTAGTAAGTTACTGTTGCGGAGGTTGCTGATGATATCGATGGAAGGAATCGCGAGCGCTTGGACGAACACGCGGAGCACGGCGGTCCGGCGCCTGTTTCTCGATCGACAGGCGGAGTTCTGGATGGGCGAGCTGGACCCGGTCCGCTCGATGAACGAGATCCGCGCCCGCGTCGTTGAGCTGGTCGAGGAGACCGAGGACACCAAGACCTTCGTGCTCCAGCCGAACACGGCCTGGCCCGGGCATCGCGCCGGGCAATACACATCGATCGAGGTCGAGATCGAGGGCGTGCGGGCACGTCGCTGCTACTCGATCTCATCGGCCCCCGGCGAAGCGCTGGTCTCGATAACGGTCAAACGCGTGTCCGGCGGCCGTGTGTCTTCGTGGCTGCACGAGCAGGTCCGCACCGGTGACATCGTGCGTCTCGGTGCCGCGACCGGCGACTTCGTGCTGCCGACCCCGACACCGGCGAAGATCCTGCTTTTGAGCGGCGGCAGCGGCATCACGCCGGTCATGTCGATGCTGCGCGATTTGGCCGCGCGCGACGCGATCCACGACCTCGTCTTTGTCTACTACGCGCGGAGCCGCGCCGACGTGATCTTTGCTGAGGAGCTCGCTTACCTCGCCGCAGGCCATCCCGGCCTGCGCTTGGTCCTGTGCCTCGACGACGAGGCGTCGGCGCCGCGTGGCTTCGACGAGGCGCGCTTTTCGAAGCTCGTCCCTGATTTTGCCGAGCGCTCGACCTTCCTGTGCGGCCCCGGGCCGCTCATGGATCGCGTCGAGCAGCTGTGGGAGGGCGCGGGCGCGTCCGACCTGCTCGAGCGCGAGCGCTTCGCCCCTGCGCTGACGCTGGCACCGGTGCTCGCCCCCACCAAAGAGGTACAGCTGCGGCTCGCGCGTTCCGGGCGCGACGTCGTGGCCGGTGGCGCCGGGACGCTGCTCGAGCAGCTCGAGCGCGCAGGCGAGCGACCGGCCAACGGCTGCCGCATGGGCATCTGCCACAGCTGCAAGTGCCGCAAGTACAGCGGCACCGTGCAGAACCTCGTCACCGGCAAAGTGTCGAGCGAGCCCGACCAAGAGATCCAACTGTGTATCTCGGTACCCCACTCCGATCTGGAGCTGGACCTGTGAAAGGAATTCCCATGACTAGGCAAAGCAAGAACCTGACGCGCGAGGAGGCCGATGCCTTCGGCCGCGAGCTCGACGCCCTTCGACAGCAGGTCGTCGCCGACCTTGGCGCGCGCGACGTCGAGCACATTCGCCAGATGATTCGCACGGTGCACCGGAGCGAGGCCGCCGGCCGCGTGCTTTTGCACTTCGGGCTGGGGCCCGTGAGCTTCCTGCTCGGGACGAGCGCACTCGGGCTGGCCAAGATCCTCGAGAACATGGAGGTCGGGCACAACATCATGCACGGCCAGTACGACTGGACGGGGGATCCGGCGCTCGACTCGCAGCGCTACGACTGGGACAACGTGTGCACCGGCGACGACTGGCGCCACTCGCACAACTACGAGCACCACACCTTCACCAACATCCTCGGGAAGGACCGCGACATCGGTTATGGCTTCTTGCGCGTCGCGCCCGAGCAGGCCTGGAGGCCGCTGCACTTGACGCAGCCAATCGTTGCGACGCTCCTAGCGCTCTTGTTCCAATGGGGCGTGGGCGGACACGACCTGCGCATCGACGAGCTGTTGGCCGGCAAGCAGACGCCGCGGGAGCTCGGCAAGCGTGCGCGTCCCTTCGTGACCAAGGCTGCCTGGCAACTGTTCAAGGACTACGGGCTCTTCCCAGCGCTGGCACTGGCCAACGCGCCGCGAGTGGCGCTGGGCAACCTCCTGGCCAACGGCGCGCGCAATGTGTGGACCTTCTCGGTCATCTTCTGCGGCCACTTTCCCGAAGGCGTGCGCGTCTACGAGGAAGCCGAGACCGAGAACGAAAGCCGCGGCCAGTGGTACGTGCGCCAGCTGAACGGCTCGGCGAACATCGAGGGCGAGCGCTGGCTGCACGTGCTCACTGGACACCTGAGCCACCAGATTGAACACCACATGTTCCCGGACATCCCCGCGGCGCGCTACCCCGAGATGGCCCCGCGCGTGCGCGAGATCTGCGCGCGCTATGAACAAAGCTACAACACAGGCAGCTTCCGGCGCCAGCTGAGCAGCGTCGTCGGACGCCTCCTGCGCCTGTCGCTGCCCGGCCCGAAACAGGCGGCGAAGGCGAGGAGCGCCAAACCCGAAGAGACCATCCCCCAGTTGACGTACCGATCGGCCGCATGACATGCGAGCTACTGGGTCCAGACCAGCCAAGGAGAATCACATGAACGAAAAAGAACTCTATCAGCAGAAGATGCAAGCTCGGTTGGACGAGTGGAAGGCAGAAATCGCGAAGCTCAAGGCCAAGGCGTCGGGGGCAAGCGCAGATGTCCAATTGGACGTGAATAAGCAAATCAGGGTGCTGGAACGCAATCTCGAAGAAGGCAAAGCGAAGCTGTCGGAGATTGCGGAAGCTAGCGAAGGAGCCTGGGAGTCGATCAAGGACGGTGTCGAATCGGCTTGGGACTCACTGAAGTCCGCGGCAACCGACGCTGCCTCGAAATTCAAGACATGAGACCTGCGGCGGTGTCCGCCAAAACTCACACTCGTCAGCACGTGCCCATTGTTCGGTCCTCGAGCTCGACTCGGCACGCCGATGGACAGAGCCAAAGAAGTCGAACGGCTGTCTCAGTGTCTGGAGCTCGTTCAGAGCAAGCGACCCCTCGTCAGCGCAGGCGAGAAGCCCGGCGGCCGCGAACCGTTGCGCACTTGGTTCGCTTTTTGAAGCGTGCTCCGTGTGCGGGCGACTGCTCGTTCGCGTTTCGGAGAAACAATTACGTATGAAGAGGTAAGAATTACTTATGAACAGGTAAGAATTGCGTATTCCTCGGGGCCTACGGCGTCACTACGTTAACAGTGCGGGGCCAGACAAGAGGTAGGTCCTCAGATGTTTGACTCGCAGATCGGGGGTACGTCATGCGACAATCACGACATCTAGTATCGTTGAGAACGTTCGCCTTGGCGTTCGCAGTCGTTCTTTCGCCAGCGTTCATGCAGATTGACGGTGGCGGTTGTCAGGGCGACACAACACTTGCTGCGCTTGAGTTCAGGCCGTTTCGCATGCCAGGAATGGAGCTTCCTCAGGATGTGATTCAGTTCGAACCCGACGTGCAGCTCTATGAGGTGACGCTTCCGGTCTACGTCACTCAGGCGATGTTGGTCCTCGAAGCGTCGGATCCCGCGGCGGATCTCGCTGTCCAGTGCTACAGCGACGATGGTTTCGTCGAGGGACACCAGAT
>Ga0316201_10001927_pt1 | contig 14445 bp, 9 predicted proteins | sample CS6wburrow_MG_FD_204516 | JGI IMG/M metagenome (GOLD analysis project Ga0316201, IMG submission 204516) | Coastal sediment microbial communities from Delaware Bay, Delaware, United States - CS-6 worm burrow | ecosystem: Environmental > Aquatic > Marine > Coastal > Sediment | place: USA: Delaware... | reverse complement strand
AAGAGAAGCAAGTCATCTTTTAAATTGTGATTTTGGGACTGAGCCACTGAAAGAAGAAGATCTATTGCATCCCCCATTTCTCCCTGGCCGATGAGAGATAAAATATGTTGTTTCTCGATGCTCATAAAATCAATCCTTTAACTTTTGTTTTATCACTTTCTTCACCACTGCTGCTTCTTACATTGACTTGCTCTGTTACGAGCTTAATTGGTTTTTCTGATGTCATGGGATCATGTGCTTTCGCAAATGGTATTCCTGTCAATTCCTCAATAGCAGGAACCTCTACCTGAAAAGTATCTGCCCGCTTGAAATTCATAAATCGCAATCTCTTAACCTTGGGTTGATATCGCCTGCGGATGATGCCTTCTTTCTCCAGCAGATATTTTTGTCCTACAAGAAAAGCCACCCTGCTTAATTTTTCTTCTTCGTTGATGTAATATATAATCTTCCAGAATAGTAAAGGAAGCTTCACATGCTCTCCTGAAATTTCAGTGATAAAATCAGGGTCATTTTCATTCAACACCGGACCGGTAAAAACACTCACTTTTAAATCTCCTTTAATAGATTCTGACTTTAGCACATAATCTTCAATGCTTCTCCATACAGATTGATTGACCCGAGGATGTTGTGGAACAGCATTGGTAAAATAAAAAGTTGCCCGTGCTGCCTCCGCTGCCTCTTCAGTTGTTTTTCCCCATTGCACGTCCTCCCGTTTGGTCATATGCCCCCGGTCAAAATCACTCCTGGGCGCACGATATAATTCCATTCCCCATTGTTGTTCTCGTTCAATTCGATCATCTTTCTTCCATTGATCACTACCACCCCGGAATATCTCACTTCGAGGAATGGACATAAACTTCGATCCATCAATATTGGTAGCAGTCAGCAAAGGAAATCCCCTTTCAACATCCATTACTACACTATAGTGATGATAATTTAATACGATTCCTTGTCTAGCATGATTTTCCGGTATAGGAACCTGGTACTGCTCACCTAAAAAATCACTCTGATATCCTTTCATAATATACGATGTGTCTAAGTTAATGAACTTAAGATCATCCGGACAAGAATTTTGATTATATATGTTTTATAAAGCTTCCTTCTGAACTACAATAAAATTCTCTTATTGGATAAAAAAGAATTCCTATTTTCAAGGATCATTCTTATTTCTATTATCAAAAGATGAATAGCAATTCCAATCGCAAACTGGCGGCCATCATGTTTACCGATATACAAGGGTACACCGCATTAATGCAAAGGGATGAGCAAAAGGGTGTGGCTATGCGAGAGCGGCATCGTGAAATTTTTAACACTTTAACTGTTAAACACGGAGGGACCATTCTTCAATATTATGGAGATGGCACTTTAAGTACTTTTGACAGTGTTGTGGCTGCCGCCAAATGTGGCATTGAAATGCAAAAGGAGTTTACTCGAAAACCCATAGTTCCTCTTAGAATCGGCATCCATTTGGGAGACATCATCACCACCGAAGAAGAAGTTATTGGAGATGCAGTGAATGTAGCATCAAGGATTGAAACCCTGGCCATAGCCGGGAGCATTCTTATTTCAGATATCGTCCAGAAAGAGCTTTACAATCAGAAAGACATTCAATGGAAATCCATGGGATTATATGTAATGAAGAATGTAGATCACCCTATGGAAATCTTTGCCATAGCTAATAAAGGATTAAAAATTCCTAGTCGCGATCAGATATCTGAAAAAGTAAAACCTTACATAGAGGGTGAAAAACTTTCAGGTGAAGAAGGTGAAATATCACCTACTGAAGAAAGCCACAGAAATATTACACTGACTGGCCCCAGTGGTGGTGGCACCAATCAAATGAAGGTCTCCAAAAAGAAGAAAACATGGACCTATATTACTTCCGCAGCAGTAATAGTTGGGATCATCGGAAGCATTGCCGGAACTGCCAATATCATCAAACAGAACTTCTTTTCTTCTTCCTCCTCTGGATCCTCTGCACAGGTGACTGTTTATGTTCACGGTCCTGAAGGCACTCAAGATATCATATTAGAGAATGAAGGAGAAGTTATTATTGATTTTGATGGAGATAGAAGAACAGCTCAGATAGGTGACCAGGGAAGAACAGTTTTTACAGAAATACCTGAGAAATTTATCGGAAAGCCGTTGCATATCTTAATCAATTCTGATGGATATGAAGAAACTGACCCGGAAGCACCCTATGAATGGAAAGATAATTCCATATATGTTCCCATGGTCCCGGATAAATCACAGGGAAAGATATCCGGGATCGTTAAGAGTTCAGATGGAGCATTCCTGTTGGACAATGCCCGGGTCCTCATCGACAATGAATGGGCGACCATAACGGATAGCCTCGGTAGATTTTATCTGGATATAGAGACCAGTCGCATAAAGGAGAGGTATGATATATCCATCTTTAAAGATGGGTTCACGCCTGTGTCAGAATATTACTATCCCAATTCTTCCAAAGAATTTCGATTGAAAAAGAATTGAATCAATGAAAAACGTCCTCATCTTTTTTTCTCTATTTTTTCTTATGCCAGGTATAAATAGCCAGAATAATACAATAAGGGGAATTGTAAAGCTTCAGAGCAGTGGTTCTCAACCACTGAGAGGCGTAAAGTTAAGTGCCTTTGGCGCAGGGTCTGTATTTACCAATGATAATGGAATGTTTGAAATGACATTTCAAGGGAAGAAACCCGGATCCCCTATCAGTTTATTTGTTCAAAAAGATGGATATGAATTGATCAATGATAAGGAACTTGACAATTGTGTCATCAGACAGGACCCCGACGATCTGATCCTCGTAGTCATGGCAAGACAAGGTGAAAGAAACAAACAAGCCCTGGCTTACTATGACATCATCATTGAGAATACCAATAATAATTATAATAAGCAATTAGACAATATTCATTCAAGGCTCGATGCTTTAGACGAGGATGATAAAAGCAGGGAGGTGTTGAGGCAACAGATCGAGGATCTTCAAATAGAAAAAGAAGAACTATTAAATCGGGCAGAAGAACTGGCCACACAATTGGCATCAGTAGATCTTGACAGAGCATCTTCACTGGCTAAGGATGCCTATAAAGAATTCAATAATGGCAATATAAAATCAGCTTTATTGGTGTTAAGTGATGAAGCCCTGGATCAAAACTTTAAGGAAGCTCAGGAAGAATACCTAAAAATTAAGCAAAGATTAACGGAATCTGAAAGTGCTCTTTCACAGAGTATAGAGAATTACATGATCAAGGCTAGATTTTGCAGCTCTGACAGGCAATACGATAAAGCTTTTGAAAACTATATGAAGGCTTATAATGCAGATAGCACCAATGTTAAAAATGTCGCTGAGATTGGAGATTACTGTGATGATCTCAACCAACAGCAGTTGGCTATTCGATTTTATAATCAAGCTTTAAAGAATAATACCTCAGATCCCCTCAAAGCAATTCTTCTCATAAATCTTGGCAATCAATTCTCATACAATAACAATTACCCAAAAGCAGCAGAGCATTACATGCAGGCGTACACGACTGCCGAAGTATTGGTAGAAGAAAATAGAGAAACTTATGGACAGATCATGGCTGAATCATGCATTGCATTCGGGCAGATGTACGCAGAATGGAATAATGATGAAAAGAGTGAAGAATATTATCTAAAGGCACTGGACTTACTGAAAGAATTGGCCGTGATTGATCCAGTTAAGCACAATCCCGTACTAGCCAACGCATTGAGATCCCTGGGCGACCTTTATTCCAGGTTGATGTTATTGGGTAAAGCACAACAATCATTAACGGAGGCATTGGGAATTTTTAATGGACTTGATGGAGAAGGCAAACATGTGATAAAAGAACAAATAGCCGCATCACATCTTGCTATAGCGATATTAAAGGCAAGGAGCATGGAATTTGAGCAGGCTGATTCCTCATTTGCAAAAGCAATTGACATACTATTAGTCCTTTCAGAGGAAAATCCTTTTAGGTATGAACCTCAATTGGCCTCGACTCAGATGTCTTCATCTGTGATGTATTACCATTGGGGAAAATATGACTTATCAGAAAAAGGATACCTAACCACCATAGAGACTTATCAAAGATTGATTGATGAAAATCCCAGAAGATATGAACCCGCACTTGCCAGGACATACCTTAATCTTGGAAGTCTTTACTCCACACTTGAACAATATGACGCTTCAGAGGAGGCTTATATGAAATCACTACAGATCAGAAAAAGATTGGCAGATGAAGATCCTCAAAGGTTCATCCCATCAGTATGTCATGTTTTATTGAACATTGCTTTTATGAAAAAAAGGGTGCTTTATCAGCATTACGATATGTCCCAGATAGATCAAGCATTGACATTAATTGATGAAGTTGAAAAAATCCTGGAGCCGTATGACAATAACATCCCTTGGGTAAAAAAATATCTCACTGATGCCAATAGGTTCAAACCTTATTTTATTGGAGTGACGAAAGAAGATCTTATGGTTCAAACAGAAATTGATAATCTTGAAACCATCGAAAAAAGTATAGAATCGGAACCAGATCTCCATGTAATCGTACTACTGTACCAAGAGATTATTGATACATTACTCAATATAAGAAGGCTCAATCCAGGAAATAATCGGGTTGACCTCAAATTGTCAGAAACTTATGGGAATCTTTCTTTGTATCAATTATACACACAACAATTTAAGAAAGCTGAAGAATCTGCTCTGAAAGGAATAAAATTCAACGAAGATGAAATATGGATTAACAGCTATCTTGCGCTGGCACTTGCTTATCAGGGAAAGACAAAAAAAGCCATTAAAATCTATAAAGAATTCATGAACTCAAGTTATCAGGGAGATTCATTAAAGGATTATTTCCTTGAAGATCTGGTTGCTCTTGAGGCATCTGGAATCATTCAAGAAGACAATAAAAAATTGAAAGAGGCCCTGAATTAGCAATAGATATTAATAACCAAAAAAGATATTCCAGATATTCAAGTCTGGAATTGGAAAATTAGAATATATTAAAGATATTTGTAATCTGTTTACAAATCAAAACTATGAATGCCGACACTACCAATCAAAGAGTCCCAAAGGAGCAAGTAATTTCAGAACTGGAAGTTTTCGATCTGGAAAAAGAAGACGTCAAAAAGTATACTTACAAGCAAGCATTGGAGAGTTCAATGAAGTTTTTTAACGGAGATGAACTAGCAGCCACTGTTTGGATCAATAAATATGCTCTGAAAGATTCTCACGGAGCGATTTATGAACGCAATCCTGATGATATGCATCGCAGGATGGCAAAGGAGATTCACCGGATAGAAAAAAATTATCCTAACCCGCTTTCCGAGAAGGAGATCTATAATCTCCTGAAAGATTTTCGATACCTCATCCCCCAGGGTGGTTCCATGTCAGGAATAGGGAACAATTTTCAAGCTTCCTCTCTTTCCAATTGTTTCGTCATCGGAAATCAGGCGGATTCATACGGAGGCATCATGAAGACAGATGAAGAACAGACCCAACTCATGAAAAGACGAGGTGGAGTCGGACATGATCTTTCCCATATCCGACCCAAGAATAGTCCTGTTAAAAATAGTGCATTAAGTTCTACAGGCATTGTACCTTTCATGGAGCGATTCTCTAATAGCACGAGAGAAGTTGCCCAGGATGGACGACGTGGAGCATTGATGTTATCCATCAGTTCAAAACATCCGGATGTTGGGGACTTTGTTGATGCCAAGTTGGAGGCAGGAAAAATCACTGGAGCCAATATCTCTGTCAAAATTGATGATGCCTTCATGAATGCTGTCGTCAAAGATGAAAAATACACTACCTGCTTCCCGATCCATCAGGACAACCCTTCTGTATCCAGGGACATTCAAGCACGTGAATTATGGGAAAAACTGGTTAAAAACGCCTGGAAATCTGCAGAACCCGGTATTCTCTTCTGGGATACTATTATTAAAGAATCCATTCCTGACTGTTATAGTAACCTGGGATTTAAAACCGTTTCTACCAATCCTTGTGGTGAGATACCGCTGTGTCCATACGATAGTTGCCGATTATTAGCTATTAATCTATACAGTTATGTAGAAAATCCATTTACTGAACAAGCAACATTTAATTTTGATTTATTTGGAAATCATGTCGGTTATGCAACCAGGATGATGGATGATATCATAGATCTTGAAATAGAAAAAATCGATCGGATCATTGATAAAATCCGCAAAGATCCGGAAGATGAAGAAATCAAAGCTTCTGAGTTAAAACTGTGGAAAAAGATCCGTAAAAAATGTGTAGAAGGAAGAAGAACCGGAATTGGGATCACTGCTGAAGGAGACATGCTTGCAGCTTTGAATTACAGGTATGGATCTGATGAAGCCATTGACTTCTCAGTTAAGGTTCATCAGACGCTGGCATTAAATTCTTACGGGATGTCTACCCAACTGGCAGAAGAAAGGGGTATGTTTCCGATATATGATACAACACTGGAAGCCAATAACCCATTTGTCGTAAGACTTAAAGAATCAGATCCTGATTTGTACAAAAAAATGAAAAAGTCAGGTAGAAGGAATATTGCATTGTTAACGATTGCTCCTACCGGAACCACAAGTCTTATGAGTCAGACTTCCTCAGGAATAGAACCCGTCTTTATGGTGAGCTATAAGAGGAGGAAAAAGATCAACCCCAATGATGAAAAAACAACAACATCATTTGTAGATAAAAATGGTGATCACTGGGAAGAATACAATGTGGTGCATCACAAGTTTAAGGATTGGATGGAGGCTCAAGGCATGGATAGTAATACTGCCCGTGACATGAACCAGAAAGAATTAGATCAGCTTATTGCAAAATCTCCTTATTATAAATCTACTTCCAATGATATCGACTGGGTGCAAAAGGTTAAGATGCAGGGTGCTATCCAGAAATGGGTAGACCATTCAATAAGCGTAACCGTTAACTTGCCCAATGATGCAACTGTCCAACTCGTCGATGAATTGATGATCACAGCATGGCGTTCCGGATGTAAAGGAATAACCATTTATAGAGATGGATCCAGGGACGGAGTCCTGATTTCAAATGATGAAAAAGAGAAGGATAACTCCGCTCAATTCATGGAAAACCATTCACCCAAACGACCAGATAAACTTGAAGTAGAAATCATCAGATTTCAAAACCTCCATGAAAAGTGGATAGCAGTAGTTGGCTTATTGGATGGTAAACCATATGAGATTTTTACAGGTAAAGCCGAGGAGACATTCCTCTTGCCTAAGTATGTAAACAAAGGCTGGGTGATCAAAGCAAAAAATGGTAATGGAAAGTCTTTATACAACTTCCAGTATGAAGATAAGGACGGTTACAAGGTAACCATTGAAGGTCTTTCCAGATCCTTTAAAAAGGAATATTGGAATTATGCCAAGTTGATTTCAGGCGTACTAAGACATGGAATGCCTTTACCATATGTAGTGGACCTTGTCTCCAGATTAAATTACGAAAATGAACAGATCAATTCATGGGCCAACGGAGTTAAGCGAGCACTAGGTAAATTTATTCCCAATGGTACTCCGGCAGTGAAAGAAACCTGTGAAGGATGTGGAGAGCATGGAGGATTGAGTTATCGTGAAGGATGCCTGATATGTAACAACTGTGGATTCTCCAGGTGCCACTAGCCTTTCGGCAAATGTGAGTTTGGATAAATTGTATTGATTTGTATTTATCAATTGTTGATAATTAAATATAACATCGGTCACTCGTGTAAAACGATGTATGGCCTTTATACAAATATTGTACTACTTTGATTATCTTCAGGATTCTTGGAATACCTACCTTTTAACCTTTAAAATCACAATCTTAAATCATGCAATTTTTGAAAACGAAAAGTTGGCTTATTATGGCAATCACAGCCATAATTTTTCTAGTACCAACCTCTGATGCGGACGCTCAAAGAAGTAATAACAATAATGATAAAGAAGAAGACAAGGAATGGGGGCTAGACAATTCAATGGTCGGAATGTTAAAGTTCAGGAGCATAGGTCCTGCTGCTTATTCTGGCAGAATATCTGACCTCGCAGTTAATCCTGATAATACTTCAGAATATTACGTCGGTGTTGCTTCAGGTGGATTATGGAAAACTGTAAACCATGGAACAACATTTGAACCCATATTCGATGATCAATCTGTTTTTTCCATAGGCTGCCTGGCAATGGATCCCAATAACTCCAATGTAGTTTGGGTAGGCACCGGAGAAAATAACTCTCAGCGTAACCTGGCGTATGGAGATGGTGTCTATAAGACCACTGATGGTGGAAAGACATTCACCAATATGGGCCTGAAAACCAGTCGCCAGATCGGTAAGATCATGATAGATCCCAGGAACAGCAATGTAGTATATGTAGCAGCTCAAGGTCAGGCATGGGGTCCTGGTGGTGAAAGAGGGTTATATAAAACAGTTGATGGAGGAAAAAACTGGGAAAGAATACTTCATATAAGCGATAATACCGGAGTATCTGATATGGAAATGGATCCCCGCAATCCGGATATACTGTACGCTGTTGCTCACCAACGTGAACGTAGAGTGTTCTCTAAGATCAATGGAGGCCCTGAATCTGCATTGTATAAGTCAGTTGACGGAGGTGCCAATTGGACAAAACTTAAAAAAGGACTGCCTCGAGGAGATTTGGGAAGAATTGGAATCGCTTTATCTCCTGCCAATCCTGATATACTTTATGCAGTAATTGAATTGCCAGGAAGTAAAAGTGGGTTCTACCGTTCCTCAGACATGGGTGAGAGCTGGGAGAAAAGAAGCGATCAAGGTACAACGAGCCCTCAATATTATAATGAAGTCTATGCAGATCCACAAGATCCCGATCTTGTAATAATAATGGACACAAGAAATACAATGTCTGAAGATGGAGGTAAGACCTGGACTCGTATTGAAGGCAGAAATAAGCATGTAGACAATCATGTGATTTGGATTGATCCTAATGACACCAATCATTATCTGGTTGGTTCTGATGGAGGTCTTTATGAATCCTATGATCGTGCTCAGACCTGGCAATTTAAAAACAACTTACCGATCACCCAATACTACCATGTACGCACAGACAATGATTTCCCATTCTACAATGTGTATGGTGGTGCTCAGGATAACGGTTCTTGGTTCGGGCCTTCTAAAACTCATCGTCGATACCTCGTCAATGCGGACTGGACCTATACCATAGGAGGTGATGGATACCTTTCCATTCCTGATCCTGACAATCCGGACATTTCTTATTGTGAATCGCAATATTGTGGGTTACGCAGGTACGATAGAACAACTAATAACAGTGTTTCAATCAAGCCACAACCCACCATTGATGAAGAATACAGATGGAACTGGAATACACCATATTTTATCAGTCCATTTAATAGCAAGACCCTTTATGTAGCTGGAAACTATGTATTGAAAAGTACAGACATGGGGAATTCATGGACTAAGATCAGTGATGATCTTACCAGACAAGTGGATCAGAATAGCCTAAAAATGATGGGAAAGATGTGGCCCCCTGAAGCAGTCGCTAAGAACCTATCGACTTCACGATTTGGAAATATCTTTGCGTTAAGTGAGTCACCATTACAACAAGGAATGATCTATGCAGGGACTGACGATGGATTAATTTGGATTACTGAAAATGATGGAGGACTATGGACGAAATATGATAAATTCCCTGGTGTTCCGGACACAACATTTGTCAATTATGTGTTGCCATCAATGCACGATGCCAACACGGTATATGCCTGCTTTGATGGAAGAAAAAACAGTAGTGATTTTACACCCTATTTAATAAAAAGTACAGATAAGGGAAAGACCTGGACCTCCATCGCATCTAACCTTCCTTCTGGAACGGTTTATGTCATCCAGGAGGATCATGAAAATCCGAATATCCTGTTTATCGGTACTGAGTGGGGAGTATGGACCACTATTGATGGAGGTAAGAAATGGGTGCAAATTAAAAAGGGAATTCCTACGATCCAGGTGAAAGATCTTACCATTCAGAGAAGAGAGAATGACCTGGTGGTAGCGACATTTGGGCGAGGGTTTTATGTCCTTGAAGATTATTCCCCATTGCGCCAGTTAAGTGAAGAAGCATCAATGAAAGAAGCAAGTATGTTTGAAATCAAAGATGCATTTTTATACTTTCCATCAAGCAATCTGAATTATCAGGGAGAGGTTCATTTCAGATCAGCCAACCCTAATCCTGCCGCTAACTTCAGATATTATGTGAAAGATGGATATGAGACCCTGAAACAGAAAAGGATAAAGGCCCAGAAAGCGGCAGAAAAAGATGGCTCTGCTTATCCATATCCTACCGAAGAAGAATTATTGGCTGAACGACAAGAGAAAATGCCAAGTCTTGTATTCACCATATATGATTCCCAGGATAATATTATGAGGAAGATGTCCGCACCCATGCGTAAGGGTTATCAAACAGCCACCTGGGATCTGGGATATCTCAACAGTAGCGGTCCAAAAGTTCCTCCTGGTGATTATAAAATAGCTCTTGATAAAAACATGGATGGTGTTTTTACAAGGTTGATTGAGCCGACTTCTTTTAAAGTATTCTCAATTCCTAATGCATTAGGCTCTCCTAACTATGCCTCTAATTTCAACTTTAAAAAAGATGTAATGGATCTTAGTGCCCAGGTTTCATCGGCAAGGGGAAAGATCAACGACATGAATACAAGATTAAAAAACATGAAGACCATACTGGATAATATGCCAGTTGAGGCGGACTTCATGGTTCCAAAAATTGATTCAATTCAGGAACAGATCAACCGAGTTGCAAAAGTAATTGTAGGGGGATTTGGTGCTAAGAATACTGTTTCCAGCCGAATGAGTTTTGCTTATTTTGCTTCCATGTCTGCACAAGTTGAAGTAACTGGTTCGCAGAGAGAGCAACTCAATCTTGCTAGAACAGCTTACAACGGCCAGGAAGACATGTTAAATACATTGTACGATATATCAGTACCTGGGCTTGAACAAGAATTTCAGGATGCAGGAGGTCAACTGTTTAACCTACCTCCAAGAAGAAGGTTCTTTGAGGATAAAAACTAATGAAGGAAATCCATTTAAATGATCACACTAGGCGGCCTCAATGGTCGCCTTTTTTATTTTGATGAATTTGCATTCTTCTTAATCCTAAAAAGAATAAACCATTTAATACTATTCCAAGATAACCCACTTCAGGACCAAAAAAAGCAGTATCGCTGATTCCCAGGGCACCCATCTTTTCTCCAAACCCAAATAACTCATAGGCAAATCCATTCCAGACTGCATGACTCACCGCCGGAACAATGACTGATCCGGACATAGAACGCATCAATCCCCAGATCAAACCAAGTAAAGTGGCATTGATTAAGTAGACAGGCACTTGATTCCATGGCAATCCATATTCTGTACCTGAAGTCACTGCAGATATGTGCCATATAACGAAGATTAAACTTGTGACATATAGTGTCTGATTAGATTTTAATCCACATTTCCTCATAGCACCCCACAACCATCCCCTGAAAAAACCCTCTTCTGTCAGCAGTACCATGAGGATACCCACTGTTGAGGCTAAAGTGATGTTAAGGCGTGTTTTGGGCCAATCAATTCCTATGGTGCAAAAATCTTTAAAGATGTAGGCGAGCAATGCACTGGCACCTAGAACGATTGCAGGATACAACAAAGCCAATCCATAATACTTTATAGAACCAAACTTTAACCCTATTTCCTCCTTTGTTAATCGAAATAACCACCAGAATATTATGGTTATTAATATCAATGGAAGTGCACTGAACATCAGCAGTCCGGTGAAGTCCATTGTTGCCGTAATTGCTATGGCAAGCAAGGCGGCAATTAAAGGCATTTTGTATTTATCCAACATGTTATTGTAGTAATTTGGAATTATTATAACCCCTCATTAAACAAAATAAATCAATCCCAAACAAACTTCCATGAACCATCTTTCTGGCGTTTCCAAACCGTATGGAAAACACCTTTACTTTCTACTATTTCACCATCAGGTCCCGGATAGGAAAGTGTATAATATCCATAAGTATATCCCAGGTCTCCGGATTTGGATACATCCACAAATTCAGGCTTCCATTCGAGTTTGATTCCTGGAGGAAGGGGTTGACTTTGATAAAAGACTTTCATTGCTTCCTTTCCTATAACCAGAGTTTCATTTTGTTTAAGGACAGCATCTTCTGCTGCATAAAATAAAAAGGCCTCCTTCATCCCATTTTCTGCTACCCTTTCGGCAAATGCTTGTTCAGTATCCAGAATTTCCTGTTTCCATTTTTCGATTAATTCCGATTGGCTGTAAGTTACTTGAAGACTAAAAATCAAAAATAAGGTCAATGAGAATATATTACTCTTTTTCATCAGATGGTATTGTTTTATACAATATCATTATAAATCCTAACCAGGGAAAAAATAAGTGATGAATACAATAAAGACCATCAATAAAATGTGATAAAAGCCCTTCATCCCAATTATTTCCACACTGTTTTTAATTGCTATATATTTGATTGTGAAGCAATTTAGATCAGGTATAAAACTTTTCGAAAATAGAGTCTTTTTACATTTAACGACTTGGATCCTTTCATTTCTGTTATTCTTCTTGTCTTTTACCGGAATGATGGACACAAAGATGTCGTTTTTAACCGCCTTAACTTTTTTCATTCCGGCAGCTGGGGCGATATATGCTCATTTTTATTTTATCGAACGATATTTGTATCGGAGAAAATATTTTCTATATGCCTTGCTGACCACGTTGTGCTTAGTTATAGCAGGCCAGATTTCCAATTATGTTTTCGAACAAGTGCTCTATAAAGATGAACCAGATGCACAAGCAGCTGGTGTCATCACCATTACAATTTTTATCGTTGTAGCAACCGGCCTCCGTTACTTTTACAATGGAGTTAAACAGCGGTTAGAAAAAAAAGAATTGGAAGCCAAACAAGTAAGGACTGAAATGAATATTCTAAAGTCCCAGGTACAACCTCACTTTTTATTTAATTCATTAAACAACATCTATGGACTAACCCTGGACCAACCGGAAATAGTAGGTGAGACGATATTGAAGCTCTCTGCATTGATGCGATATATTCTGGATAGCTCAAAGAAGTCTACAGTAAAATTATTAGAAGAATATCAATTCCTTAAAAACTATATTGACATGGAACAGTTAAGGCTGGGTGAAAAATGTAAAATCCAGTTTGACACCAAGGGAAATTTTGAACGGATTGAAATTGCACCTATGTTGTTCATTCCCTTTGTAGAGAATAGTTTTAAGCATGGCTCTTACAAGACCATTAAGGAAAGTTATATCCACATTCAGCTCAGGGCAAATGAGGGACAGGTATTATTCAATATTAAAAACAGTATTAACGAAAACGATCAAAGCCCAGATATCGTTTCGACTGAAACAGGAATTGAAAATGTCAAAAGAAGGTTGGCCATTTTATACCCCAACAAACATAAAATTGAAATAATTGAATCTGATCAAGACTTCAGGGTCACCTTAGAAATTGAAACATGAAGCTGACTTGTATAATCATAGATGATGAACCTTTGGCAAGAAAAATACTGGAAAAGTATGTTTCTAGAATTGCTTCAATTGAACTAATGGCCTCCTTTGACAATGCCATTGATGCAAGTGTATACATTTCAGAGCATAAACCAGACTTCATTTTTTTAGATATCCGGATGCCTGAAATGAGTGGGTTGGAAATGCTTAAAATCATTCAACATCCACCCAAAGTGATTCTGACATCAGCTTACAGTGAATATGGTGTAGAAAGTTATAACTATGAAGTATTTGATTATTTACTCAAGCCCATCCCATTCGAGCGATTTATGAAGACTGTGACTAAATTAATGGATTCTACAAATGATGCACCTAAAAATGACATTACCGCCATTGACCTCATCATCATAAAAGATGGCAAGAAGCATCTTGAAGTCAAATTAAAAGACGTCGAATACATTCAGGCATACGGAAACTACCTAAAAATATTTACTGTAGAAAAGCAATATATCAGTCGAATGAAAATGTCAGAAATGGAAGCTCTCCTACCTCAGAATCAATTTTTCAGGATCCATAAATCTTACATTGTTTCCCTTATGCAAGTCGAACATTTCAGTAGAAATGAATTAGTCCTTAAATCGGGACAGGCTCTTCCTGTCAGTAAATTTTACAAGAGAAGTGTAATTAAGCGATTGGAGTAATTATTTATATCATCAATGTACAAATTCTTATAAAACACCTTCTTGACTATTTAGGTTAATGAAAAAATTATAGATGAATTTCATTTGGATGAATGAATAATTTCAGGAATGAAAATATTTACACATTCTGTCAATTGATGATTACATTTACCTACCATTAAATTTAACCAATTATGAAACATCTATTCTCAATCCTTTTTAT
>Ga0316201_10001926_pt1 | contig 14448 bp, 12 predicted proteins | sample CS6wburrow_MG_FD_204516 | JGI IMG/M metagenome (GOLD analysis project Ga0316201, IMG submission 204516) | Coastal sediment microbial communities from Delaware Bay, Delaware, United States - CS-6 worm burrow | ecosystem: Environmental > Aquatic > Marine > Coastal > Sediment | place: USA... | reverse complement strand
CGAGTCCAGAGGGAAGCCCCCACCCTCCTCTGGCGACTCGAAGCCACCTCCAACCCAAGTTTGTACCCCGCAACTCAGCGATAAGATATCTTTCAAGCTAGAAGAGCAAGAAACATGCGGAACAAAAGTGAGATAAACTCAAATTCTCAGGCAAACATCTCGCTGGTTTTCACAAGTGCATCGGCGAGAACATCGATTTCCTCGAATGTGTTGTAAATACCCAGCGAGGCACGTGCTGTGGCCGGCAGGCCGAAATATTGAGCCACCGGCATGGCGCAGTGATGGCCGGTGCGGATTGCAACACCGTGCAGGTCCACCAGCGTGCCAACATCATTGGCATGAATATCACCAAGAACGAAAGACATGACACCAGCCTTTTGCGCTGCCGTGCCGATCATTCGGAAACCATCAACCTGCGTGAGCTTTTCGGTTCCATAAGCAAGCAACCGGGCTTCCCGGTCTGCAATGTTTTGCATACCCAGCCCCTGCAGGTAATCAACTGCCGCACCCATGCCAATGGCGCCGGCGATGTTGGGTGTGCCGGCCTCAAACTTGCCCGGCGCGTCGTTAAATGTGGATTTTTCAAAGGTTACGTGACTAATCATCTCGCCACCACCCTGGTAAGGCCGCATTGCCTGCAGGTGCTCGTAGCGGCCCCACAAGATACCGATACCTGTCGGGCCATACATCTTGTGGCCGGAAAAACAGTAGAAATCACATCCCAATGCCTGTACGTCTATCGCCTGGTGCGGAACGGCCTGGGCGCCATCAACCAGCACCGGTACACCGCGTTGTTTCGCCAGGGCGCAGATTTCAGCAATCGGGTTAATCGTGCCAAGCGCATTGGATATCTGGACCACGGCCAGCAACCTGACCCGCTCCGTCAGCATTTCGGCCAATGCGTCCATTTCCAGTTCACCACGCTCATTCATCGGCACCACTTTCAAGACAGCACCGGTCTCCTCGCATAGCAATTGCCACGGAACGATATTGGAATGGTGCTCCATCCAGCTGATCAGGATTTCGTCACCGGCCTCCAAGCGTGGGCGCAGGAAACTGTGTGCCACGAGATTCACGGATTCCGTCGTGCCGCGCGTAAACACGCATTCCTGTCCGGAGGGCGCATTGATGAAACGTGCAATTTTCAGACGAGCCTGTTCAAATTGTTCGGTGGCCTCCTGGCTCAACAGGTGAACACCACGGTGAATATTGGAATTATGCTTACGGTAAAACTCATCAACCGCATTTATCACCGCCAGGGGCCTTTGGGCTGAAGCTGCCGTATCCAGGTAAACCAGCGGCTTGCCATGAACGGTACGTTCCAATATCGGGAAATCGGCCCTGATTGCTTCAATATTCAGCGCGGGTTCGGCAGAAATCATCGCGGATCGTTCCATTTAATCCTCGGCGTGCGGCATGACTTCCATCATGCGTTGTGAAATGAGCTCGCCCAGGTGCGAATCAGGCAACCTGTCGCTGACCGACTGGCAAAATGCCGTAGTCAGTAAGTGGCGTGCAGCCTTTTCCGTCAATCCGCGGCTGCGCAGGTAGAAAACTGCCAACTCATCCAACTGGCCCACGGTTGCACCGTGACTGGCGATGACTTCATCGGCATAAATCTCGAGTTCGGGCTTGGTATCGACCTCGGCACGTTTTGATAACAAAATATTGGCGTTGGACTGCGTTGCCTCGGTTTCATCGGCACCCGGATGCACACATACAGCCGTATTGAAAACGGCGCGCCCGCTGCCACCGGCGACACCTCGAAAATATTGATCACTGGTCCCGCCCGTCGCAAAGTGATCGACCCGTGAATGATTGTCTACGTGGCGTCTGCCATCGAGCAGGTATGCACCGTTGATACTCGATTTTGCGTCTTTGCCCAATAATGAGGCATGCAAATCGTGACGTATGAGGCCTCCTCCAAGGTCAAAACCATAATAGGCGTACTCGCTCCGGGTCTTTTGCAATACCTCGGTCCGTGTGATCAACGCGGCCTTTTCAGACTCCTGCTGAAAACGGATGTGTTGTAAAACAGCGTCTTTATCCAACTGGACCTGTACTATGATATTGCCGGTGTTCGCATTGTCATCCGGACCTTCAAACTGCTCCAGCAACTCGAGCCGCGCACCCGGTTCAAGAATCAAGCACACACGGGAATTGAATAACAGCGGCTGCCCGGCTTGCGACGAGGACCAGGCGAGGGACATGCGTCCGCCATCCATTCCGGCCGCCACGTGAATAACCACCCCGGAATCCAGCGTGGCAGAATTCAAAGCACTGAAACCGTCCCCGGACTTCCCTTTGGGATGCCTTCCGGAAAGCGATTCGAGCAGGGCCTGCAAGCCATTGATACCTTCAATCAGAGCAGTCTTCAGGGGCAATACGGTCACGCCATCGGGCATGGCGCCGGCCTGTTCCAGTATTTGTCCGTCAAGCATCCAGAGATGCAGAGCGGATTCAGCCAGTGGGGCCGGATGCGAACCACCGGACAACGGAAGTTCTGACGGGGTCGCCAGCTGCACGCCTGCTTCGTCCAGGGCAGCGAGTCCGGTATATTTCCACGCCTCATCCTTGCGGGTAGGCAGCCCATGCATACGAAATTGCTCAGCGCCCGATTCGCGCAAGTCCTTTAACCACCCGGGTCGGACCCCGGAATTTTCCGGCAATGCTGCGGCCAGTTGTGCGGACAGTTCACTCATGCGCCAGCCGCTTCCATCGTGGAATCTGCCTCAAGGGGCTTAATACCGCCGTCTTCGAGCCATGCGTAGCCCTGTTCTTCAAGTTTCAGGGCGAGATCGGCGCCACCGGTCGCAACCAGTTTACCATCGGCCAGTACGTGCACTTTATCCGGTACGATGTAATCAAGCAGTCTCTGGTAATGTGTTACAACGATCATTCCACGGTCTTTTGAACGCAACCTGTTGACTCCTTCCGCCACCGTTTTCAGAGCATCGATGTCGAGACCGGAATCAGTTTCATCCAGAATCGCCAGGGTGGGTTCGAGCACCGCCATCTGGAAAATTTCATTGCGTTTCTTTTCTCCACCGGAAAACCCCTCGTTGACTGCGCGGTGCAGAAGCTCGTCACCTATATGCAGAACCTCCAGCTTTTCCCGAACCAGGCGTAAAAACCCGACTGAATCCAGTTCTTCTTCTCCACGGTACTTGCGTTGCGCATTCAGGGCGGCACGCAGGAAGTAAGTGTTGTTGACACCCGGAATTTCAACCGGGTACTGAAAGGCCAGGAATACGCCTTCACAGGCGCGTTCTTCCGGCTCAAGTTCCAACAGGTTCTTGCCATTAAAAATGACCTCACCCTGTGTCACTTCGTAACCTTCGCGACCGGCCAGAACGTTACCGAGCGTACTTTTTCCGGCGCCGTTCGGACCCATGATGGCATGAACTTCTCCAGCCTCCAGTTCCAGGTCCAGGCCCTTGAGAATTTCCCTGCCGGCAACAGTTGCATGCAGGTTCGTGATTTTAAGCATGGTTGACATAATCTTGGTTTGTTCCTTTATAAATCTTACTGGGTTCAGCTTACGGTTTTGCCGATCCGGGTTTATCCGACAGCGCCTTCGAGACTGACTTCCAGCAAAGCCTTTGCCTCGACCGCAAACTCCATCGGCAGTTCCTTGAACACCTGCTTGCAGAAACCGTCAACGATCATGGAGACTGCGTCCTCCTCGGAAATCCCGCGCTGGAGACAATAGAACAGCTGGTCCTCGCCTATCCTCGATGTCGTGGCTTCGTGTTCAACCTTGGCGGTCGGATTCCGGACTTCGATGTATGGAAAAGTATGAGCGCCGCATTTCTTGCCTATCAGCATCGAATCGCATTGCGTGTAGTTTCGTGCGTTCTCGGCACGTGGTGTAATCCTGACCAGCCCCCGGTAAGCGTTTTGCCCGTGCCCGGCCGAGATGCCCTTGGAAATGATTTTGCTACGCGTGTTTTGGCCTATATGGATCATCTTGGTGCCGGTATCGGCCTGTTGGAAGTTATTGGTCAACGCCACCGAGTAAAACTCACCGACAGAATCGTCACCACGCAGGATACAGCTCGGGTACTTCCAGGTGATGGCTGAACCCGTTTCCACCTGTGTCCAGGAGATCCGTGAGCGTGCGCCCCGGCAGTCACCCCTCTTGGTGACGAAATTATAGATTCCACCGAGGCCGTTTTCGTCACCCGGATACCAGTTCTGAACCGTTGAGTACTTGATATTTGCATCTTCGAGCGCAACCAGTTCAACCACCGCGGCATGCAGCTGGTTTTCATCCCGCATGGGCGCCGTGCAACCTTCGAGATAACTGACATGCGAACCTTCTTCGGCGACGATCAGGGTACGCTCGAACTGGCCGGTCTCAGCGGCGTTGATACGAAAGTAAGTCGATAACTCCATCGGGCAACGGACACCCTTGGGAATAAATACAAAACTACCGTCGGTAAAAACTGCGCTGTTAAGGGCTGCAAAAAAATTATCACGTTGTGGCACCACTGTGCCCAGGTATTTTTGCACCAGTTCGGGGTGGTCCTGCACGGCTTCGGAGAACGAACAAAAGATCACACCGGCCTTTCTCAATTCGGCCTTGAAAGTCGTACCCACCGATACAGAGTCAAACACGGCATCCACTGCCACGCCGGCCAGGCGTGCGCGCTCATGAAGGGGCACACCCAGCTTGTCATAGGTTTCCAACAGTTTTGGATCGACTTCATCGAGACTCTGCGGCCGGTCCTTGTCTGATTTGGGTGACGAAAAATATGAGATCGCCTGGAAATCTATGGGGTCGATTTTCAAATGCGCCCAGTCGGGCTGTTCCATTTCGAGCCATTGCTGATACGCTTTCAGACGCCACTTGAGCAGCCATTCAGGCTCGTTCTTGCGCGCTGAAATAGCCATGATTACGTCTGTTGACAGACCCGGCGGCAGTGTATCGGACTCAATGTCCGTCACGAAGCCGTGCCGGTATTTCTGCTCGACCAGTTTGTCAATGGTTGATGTTTCGCCGCTCATTTGTCTTTTCTTTCCAAGTTTATCATTTGCCTGCCTCACGCATTCAGCGTGGTTATCTGTAAAGGTTTCGCACCCGGCTTGACCGGTTGTGCCATATCCGCCAGTGATACACTTTCCATCGCATTGGCCACCGCAACAGAAATGCGTTGCCAGTTTCCGCGCAAACTGCAGATGGCTTCCTGGGCGCACAGCCCTTCTTCCACGCTGCATTCTGTCATCGCAATCGGCCCTTCGATGGCAGCGATGATCTCAGCTACGCTGATACCTTCTGCTTCCCTTTCAAGCCGGTATCCACCGTTTGCGCCACGGTATGAATCTACGAGCCCCATTTTTACTAACAATTTCAGAACCTTGCTTACTGTCGGCAATTCCAGCCGGGAACGGTCTGCCAAAACCTGGGCATTCAGCACTTCGCCGTGTGAGGCGTGCAACTCGACCATGACCATGATGGCGTAATCCGTCATTTTGCTGATGCGTAACATGCTAAACCAAGTACTTTTCGCTGATATTTTCTAGCCGGCCGCATATAGTACCATATTAGTACCATTTAAAAAACCATAGTTCGACATTCCATAGCTGGCCGGTTTACGGCAAAATTGGCCTCCATGGAATTTTCCAGCGCAATATTGACCAGAGAAAAAGACCAGCGTCTTGAAAAAGCCCGCAAGTGGCTGGCCCATGAGGGTGTAGATCTGAACTCTGATTTCATCAATATTGCTGGCGATGCGAGCTTTCGTCGCTATTTCAGGCTAACGTTGAATGGTGAATCACGGATACTGATGGACGCGCCGCCGCCCGGAGAGAATGTCGAGCCCTTTGTGGATATCGCCGGACGTCTCAGAGAGGCGGGACTGCACGCTCCGAAAATCTTTCTTTCAGACCTGGCCAATGGTTTCTTGTTGTTGGAAGACCTCGGTGACGACCTCTATCGCGGTTTGCTGCACAAGGATAACGCCAATGACCTGTTTCCGTCCTTATTTGATACGCTCAAGACGCTGGCACTCGACACAAATACCAAAAACCTGCCTGAATTTGACCATCAGAAGTTTCGCCGGGACATGGGCCTTTTTCCGGACTGGTACCTGGCGCGGCATCGCAAACAACAAAACAGTGAATGGCTTGAACGCGTTTGGGATGACTTCTGTCATCACATCATTCAATCGGCATTTGACCAGCCCCAGGCATTTGTCCACCGCGATTTCCATTCTTGTAACCTGATCAGGACCCGCAGAGGTGAGATTGGTATCATCGACTTTCAGGATGCCGTCAGAGGCCCCGTAAGTTATGACTTCATATCTCTGATCTGGGACCGTTACATCAGCTGGCCGAGGCTGCAAATTGTGCAATGGATGGAAACCATGCGTTTAAAGCTGGGGCTGGATATGGAGCCAATGGAGTGGCAGCGTTGCTGCGACCTGATGGGTTTACAGCGTAACTTCAAGATTGTAGGTATATTCGCCCGTCTGCATTACCGGGACCAAAAAGAAGGATATCTCGAGATGATCCCGCGCTTTTATGAATATCTCACCAGCACCCTGCGTCTTTACCCGGAGTTCAAAGATGTACTGGTATACCTTGAGCGGCCAGAATGCGAGCCATGATATTGGCCGCAGGCCGCGGCGAGCGCTTACGGCCCTTGACGGATACAACACCCAAACCACTCATTGAGGTCGGCGGTAAGCACCTGATCGAATACCACCTGGAAAGACTTGCGGCGGCCGGATTTCGCGAAGTCGTAATCAACCTGTCCCACCTGGGAGACAGAATCCGCGATACCATTGGCGACGGTTCCACCTGGGGGTTGCAGATCCATTATTCGGCCGAACCACCCGGCGCCCTGGGTACGGGCGGCGGTATTCAGCAGGCATTGCCGCTTCTGGGTGATTCCCCTTTCGCGGTCATCAACGGCGACGTCTTCAGTCTCTACCCGCTGGCGAGGCTCAGGGCTGTCAAATGTGACCATGCGCACCTGGTACTGGTACCCAACCCCGACCACAACCCCGGTGGCGATTTTGAGCTCGAAGGGGGTTACGTAAATTCAAATGGCGAACAGCGGCACACTTTCAGTGGAATCAGCGTCTACCATCCCCGGTTTTTTGCATCCGCGAACGCCGGCAACTTTTCAGTGGTGCCCATGTTGCAGGCAGCCATGACTTTGAAGCATGTGACAGGGGAACTTTACAAGGGTGTCTGGCATGACATAGGCACACTGGAGAGGCTCAAAGCGCTTCGCAGCACACTCGTTTAAATACATCCTGTTTTCAGGATGTTTTTGGAACAAAACGCCGTGTAAACCAATCGGCATTAATCCACACGTACCACAATCAAAAGAATTACTCACTCAATGAGTATTTCTTGACCTAGATCGTAGTTTTACCGGTATTTGTGGGTATACTCGCCCACAACCTAATTTTTCAGCGTCTCATTTCGCTGAAAATGACGTAAAAACACACAAGAAAGAGATCATTGATTGAAGTAATCCAAGCTTTTAAAAGGCAAATAATTCGGAGAGTTTTATGAGAATCGGTATACCGAGGGAATTATTTACGGGCGAAAGGCGCGTAGCCACGACCCCGGACGTAGCCTCCCAATTGATCAAGTTGGGGTTTGATATTGCGGTTGAGTCCAATGCAGGGGCATCTGCAAGCTATTCCGACGCAGCCTACGAGGCAGCCGGGTGTTCCATCGTCAACAGGGACGAAATCTGGAACGATTCCGACATCGTCATGAAGGTGCGCGGTCCTGATGATGATGAAGCCAAACGCCTGAAATCGGGCCAGACGCTGATCAGTTTCCTGTGGCCGGCACAAAACCCGGAACTGCTCAAACAGCTGACAGACCAAGGCGTGACCGCCATTGCCATGGACAGCATCCCGCGTATTTCACGCGCTCAGAAAATGGACGCGCTGAGTTCCATGGCGAACATCGCGGGCTACCGGGCAGTGGTTGAGGCCGCGCAACATTTTGGGCGGTTTTTCACCGGTCAGATCACGGCTGCGGGCAAGGTGCCGCCAGCCAAGGTACTGGTAATTGGCGCGGGTGTCGCCGGCCTGGCCGCCATTGGTGCGGCTCAAAGCATGGGTGCCATCGTTCGTTCATTCGATACGCGTCCCGAGGTCAAGGAACAGATCGAAAGCATGGGTGCCGAATTCCTGATGCTCGATTTCGAAGACGAAGACGGCTCGGGAGAAGGTGGTTACGCCAAGGTCATGAGTGATGAATTCATCAAGGCCGAAATGGCTTTGTTTGCCGAGCAGGCGAAGGAAGTGGATATTATCATCACGACCGCATTGATCCCCGGTAAGCCGGCGCCGCGCCTGATAACGAAGGAAATGGTCGAGTCCATGAAGGACGGCAGCGTCATCGTTGACCTGGCCGCTGAACAGGGTGGTAATTGCGAGTTGACCGTTCCAGGTGAAGTCGCCAGCCATGGTGGCGTCACACTAATCGGCTACACGGACCTGCCAAGCCGCCTGGCTTCCCAGTCCAGCCAACTCTATGGAACGAACCTGCGGCACCTGTTGACCGACCTGACACCGGAAAAAGACGGTGAAATCGTCGTGAACATGGAAGACGAGGTCATTCGCGGCGCAACCGTATGCCTGGACGGCAACACGACGTGGCCGCCGCCCGCACCAAAACTTTCCGCTGCGCCGCCCAAGAAGGCCAAACCAGCGCCTGCACCCGTGGTTGAGAAGAAGAAGCCATCGGTCTGGGCACCCATTATTGGCATGGTCATCGCCGGTCTCGCGTTGTTAGGACTGGGCACCGTTGCACCCGCCTCTTTCATGGCGCATTTCACCGTGTTCGTACTGGCCTGCTTTGTCGGCTACATGGTGATCTGGAATGTTACGGCTGCCTTGCACACACCGTTAATGAGCGTAACCAATGCAATTTCAAGCATCATCATCATTGGCGCATTGTTGCAAATCAGTTCAGAAAGCGAAGCCATCAAGTGGATCGCCCTGGGCACTGCGGCCATAGCAAGTGTCAATATCGTGGGTGGTTTTGCAGTCACCCGTCGCATGCTCGAAATGTTCAGGAAGTGAGGCTGTCATGATTACCAACACTGGAATTATTGCGATGTCGTATATCATTGCGACCATCCTTTTCATCCTCGCGCTCGGCGGGCTTTCCAACCAGGAAACCGCCAGGCGGGGCAACTGGTATGGCATCATCGGTATGACCATCGCACTGATCGCGACGGTCCTCGGGCCGCGTGTCAACGCAGATGCATATGGCCTGCTGCTGGTCGCCCTGATAATTGGCGGCAGCATCGGCCTGGTCGCCGCACGCCGGGTACAGATGACCCAGATGCCTGAACTTGTGGCCATACTTCATAGCCTGGTGGGCGCCGCGGCTGTGGCTGTTGGCTTTGCCAACTTCATGGATCCGGGCAGGTTGTCACATTACATGGGCGTCGAACTGACCATTCATGATATCGAGACGTACCTCGGCGTACTCATCGGTGCCGTGACTTTTTCGGGCTCGGTGATCGCCTTTGGTAAATTATCCGGACGCATCGGTGGCAAACCATTGACCCTGCCCGCCCGGCACTGGCTTAACCTGATCTTACTGATTGCCGCAATCTGGTTCGCACGTGAATTCGTCATTCAATCGGCCGCCGGCGGCGGTTTGCAACCACTCATCATCATGACGGTCATCGCACTGTTATTTGGTATCCACATGGTCATGGCGATCGGCGGCGCGGATATGCCGGTCGTGGTCTCCATGCTCAACAGCTACTCGGGTTGGGCTGCAGCGGCGACGGGCTTCATGCTCGAAAACGACCTCTTGATTGTTACCGGCGCGCTGGTCGGTTCCAGTGGTGCAATCCTGAGTTACATCATGTGCCGCGCGATGAACCGCAAGTTCCTTTCCGTGATAGCCGGTGGGTTCGGCACCGGGGGCGGCGTAGCAGCGGCTACAGGTGAAGACCAGGGTGAAGTAGTTCCCATCAACGCCGACGAGACAGCTGAACTACTGCGCGATGCCAGGGAAGTCATGATTATTCCGGGCTATGGCATGGCGGTAGCCCAGGCTCAGCACATCGTTTACGAAATAACCACGACACTTCGTGCCAAGGGGGTCAATGTACGATTTGGCATTCACCCGGTAGCCGGACGTATGCCAGGTCATATGAATGTGCTGCTGGCGGAGGCCAAGGTTCCCTATGATATCGTTTTTGAAATGGATGAGATCAACGAAGATTTCCCGGATGTCGATGTATCAGTCATCATCGGCGCCAACGATATCGTCAACCCATCCGCGCTGACCGATCCCGAAGGTCCGATCGGCGGTATGCCGGTGCTCGAATGCTGGAAAGGGAAAACCTCGATAGTGCTCAAACGCAGTATGGCGACGGGCTATGCGGGTGTGCAAAACCCGCTGTTTTTCCTTGAGAACACCCGTATGCTTTTCGGCGATGCCAAGGATACGCTGGAAAACGTCTTCAAGGCACTCTGAGCGTACATTCATTCTGCAACCGGAAACCCCAACGCGAAAGCGTTGGGGTTTTCTGTCGCTTGAAGTCTTGGGCAAATCCGCCTGATAAGGCCGTCATACTTCATTCAGATTCAGTTTTCATTCCAAACCTGAATCGACATTTCCAACGATATTACGGCCAGTTGTCTTAAAAAATATTTGTCTTTAGTGTTGTACTGTGGTATAACACCTATACATAACCATTTTACAGGATCAGGATCATGACATTAACCCGGACATTCGTATTGTTATTCATTACAGCTTTCCTGTTTGCTGGATGCAGCAAGGAACCTGATGAAGGCCTGGTCAAGGCGACCAGCAACCCGCTACTTGAATACGTTTCGGCTGATACACCATACGTTTATGCCGACCTCGAGCCTGTGCCGGAAGAAATTACTGATGCCTACATAGAGCGCTTCCAACCAGTGATGGACATCATCTCGCAACAGGTCAGCCAGTTCCAGGCAGACTACCAGGCGGGGGTACACAAGGGTGAACCGGTCGCCGAACTGGCCGCAGCAGTTCTCGACGAAGTGGGCGGTACATTGAGCAAGGAGAGCCTCGGTAAAGTGGGAATTTCCATGAATGCCCACCATGCCGTTTATGGAATGGGTATCTTCCCTGTTATCAGAATCGGCTTGAGCGACGCGGAGGCACTGCGAAACGCAATCTCCAGGATCGAAACCAGGATGGGTTATCAGTTACCCGTAAAAGACCTTAACGGCTCGGCTTATTGGCGCGTTACCGAAGACGATATGCCTGTCGGGGTTTACCTTGCCATACTCGATCAACAATTGATTATCAGCATGTTCCCTGTCCGTGCCGAGAACCGTTTGCTGGCAGCATTCCTCGGCCAGGAGATGCCTGCCCGCAGCATGGCGGCCAACAACGCCCTGGGAATCATGAACAAAACCAAGGGATACACCGGCTACGGTTCGGGCATGCTGGATATCCAGAAACTGGCTGATGAGCTTTTAAACCCGGACAGCGATACCCGTAGCATCCTGGGTGAGAGGATGAATGCCGAAATGGATTCTCTCGACGCCGTATGCCTTGCCGAGATGAAGTCGATTATAGCCAGGACACCACGTATGACCTTCGGTACTACACGGTTAACCAGCAATGAACTGGCCGTCAGGTATGACCTCGAGATCGAGAGCACACTGGCAAGCGGCCTGGCCGCCCTGGTATCTGACACGCCCGCTGCCGGCACCGGCAATAAGCTGCTCTCTGCTTCGCTGGCCGTAAAAGTCGGAAAATTGAGAAGCTTCATACTTGAGAAGGCCACCGCGGTATTCGAAACCCCGTACCAATGCGCCAGGTTGCAGGAGTTCAATGACCAGGCTGCACAGCTCATGACACAACTCAATATCCCCATGCCGCCCATGGTCAACAACCTGATGGGTGTGCGTGTCGAAGTAGACAGCTTTGACCCGAGAAAGGAAATTACCGAGGGTAACGGCCTGTTGGCAATCCACGTTGACAAGCCTGAAATGTTCGTGGGAATGGCAAGCATGCTGGTACCCGGGTTTGAAAAACTTGACCTTGCCAACCAAAAAGAGCCAGTCAGGATTCCCGCTGAAATGCTCCGTATGGAAGGCCTCGATGTTTTTGCATTAATGAGTGACAACGCCATAGGAGCATCCATTGGTAAGCAACACGTTCAGGATCTCGATGAATTTCTGAACAGAAAGCCGCAGAACGCCGGTACATTCATGTCAGTTTCCTATGACATGGCGAAACAAATGGAGATCGAGGCGGCCCTCACTGAACACTTCCAGTTCACTGCTGATGAATACCCGTCGCCAGTCAACGAGTATTCCGAGGCACTAAAACAGGTTTACCGGGATATACTCGACCGCTCCACTATCGAGATGCGCTTGACCGGCGATGGACTACATGTCGAAAGCAGCATGACCTTCAAGTAAGCGAGCGGATACCAGGATATAAAAAGGGCCGCGATGCGGCCCTTTTTTGCGGCCGGGTCACTCGTAACGAAAGTGCTTGATCTGCTCACCTTTCTGGCCGATCTCCGTCATCGCCTCGATACCGATTCGTAAATGCAGATCCACCCAGTTTTCGGTGACTTTCTTGTCCGACTCTTCCGTTTTTACCCCTTCAGGTGTCAACGGCACATCTGACACCAGCAGTAGCGCACCATGTGCAATTTCATTGGCGTGCCCAACGATAAACAAGGTTGCAGTTTCCATATCAATGCCGATACAGGTCATATCCTGGAGTTTTTTGTGGAACGCCATGTCGTGCTCCCACACCCGGCGGTTGGTGGTATAAATAACCCCGGTTCGGTAGTCGACACCATGGGCCAGTATCTTGTCAGAAACGAACTTGTGCAATTTGAAAGACGGCAGGGCTGGAACCTGGGGCGGGAAATAATCATCACTGGTTCCCTCACCCCGGATAGCGGCAATCGGCAAAATGAAATGTCCGATCTCAGTGGATTTCTTGAGGCCACCGCATTTGCCGAGGAACAGTACGCCTTTGGGCATGACGGCCGTCAGTAAATCCATGATCGTTGCCGCATTACTCGAACCAATGCCGTAATTTATAATGGTCAGTCCATAGTCATTTGTAGCAGCCTGCATGGTGCGGTCTTCGCCGTAGATTCTGCAATCGAATATTTTTGCAAATCGCCGGACATAATCGCCGAAATTGGTTACCAGGATATAATCACCGAATTGATCAAGCGGCATACCGGTGTAACGAGGCAGCCAGTTGCGGGTTATTTCCGTTTTTGTTTGCATCTGCTTATTCCTTTCCTGTCTTCAATACTTCCCTTGCCAGGGGGATCGTTATTTTGCGTTTATGGGCCGAGGCCGCCTGGTACAGGTTCTCGACGGTTTTAATCAATGCCTCCGTGCTTCGATCATGGTATTTCAACAAATACTGTTGAACATCTTCGGGTAGTTCGATACCAAGTGAGTTGACATGCAGTCTGATCACTTCCAGTTTGTCTTCATCCTGCAGGGGCAACAGCTGCAGGCGCAGGCCCCAGGCGAGTCGAGACGCAAGATCCGGCAAGCCCAGTGTCAAAGCAGATAACCTCTCGCGACTGCTGACAAGCAAGCGGCCATTGGCCTGCCTGATGCGGTTGAAACAATGAAACAACGCCTCTTCCCAACGCGGGTTACCGGCGACGACATGCAGGTCATCCACGCACACGAGATCCAGCTTTTCCAGCCCCTGCAAGGAAGCAATGGCATCGATTGGCAAGCGCTTCAGTGCGAGATAGAAGGCGCTGCCCTGATGCTCTCGGGTCTCGACACACAAGGCATTGAGCAGGTGGGTTTTGCCACTACCCCCGGCACCCGATAAAAAGACATTTGAACCGGGCTCATCATTAAGGTGCCGCAGGGCCCTGACCACCGTGTGGTTTGGCCCGCTGACAAAATTTTCGAAGCGACTGTCGCGCAGCGGCATCAACGGTAAGGGTATTTGCGGAGAGAACAACATCCGAATTAACCCTCCGCATCCGATGACGGCTGATACATCTCACTATTTCTGTACTTTTGAAGTACATGACGGACCAATACATTAAGCGCGGCTGCAACCGGCAAAGCCAGCAAAATACCAAGAAACCCGAATAACTGACCACCGGCCAGCACCGCGAATATAACGGTCACGGGATGCAGCCCGATTCGGTCACCGACCAGTTTGGGGGTCAGGTACATGCCTTCAGCCGTCTGGCCCACCCCGAATACCATCAATACCATGAGCAGGTGGAAGACGTCCTGAAACTGAAAAATGGCTGCACCCGCTGCAACCAGCACACCGACAATGGAACCCAGATAAGGGACGATACTCAACAAACCGGCTCCCATGCCGATCAGGATGGCGAGATCAATTCCGATCAGGGACAAGCCGACAGTATAAATCACCCCGAGGGCAATCATGACCATCAATTGACCGCGAAAAAACGCGCTGAGTACTTCATCA
>Ga0316201_10001925_pt1 | contig 14448 bp, 12 predicted proteins | sample CS6wburrow_MG_FD_204516 | JGI IMG/M metagenome (GOLD analysis project Ga0316201, IMG submission 204516) | Coastal sediment microbial communities from Delaware Bay, Delaware, United States - CS-6 worm burrow | ecosystem: Environmental > Aquatic > Marine > Coastal > Sediment | place: USA... | reverse complement strand
CGCGGGATGCGCTCCTGTTTGAGGCCCGGGCCCGGATCAAGACACAACCGGACCGTTACGTTAACCATATATACGGCGAGAATGAGGCCGGTGGAACCGCCTGGCTTTATCTCTCTGACGTACCCTTTGAAAACATCGGGTTTAAATCCGGCGTGGAAACAGCGCCGATGCCACCCCTGACCTGGGAAGTTCTGTCCAAGATTCCCATCATGGCCTCGGCCATGGCTGGGCTGTTCGGCACGGTGGCCTGGAGTCTTAAAAGGCGCGAGGCAGCGGAAAGGCGGGAAGCGTCCGAAAGCCAGGAGGAATCCGAATGAACGGCTGGCTTTTCATACTTGCATGCGTGGCTGTTTTGACCTGGGTGGCCATATGCCTGGCCTATGACAAGAGACCGCGTTTCCTGCGCCCGGTTACATTCGTCACCATTGCTTGTATCTGGCTTGCGGCATTGTGGACGTTGATCCGGCGCTTCACCGAGGGTCTCGGCGCGGTATCGGGCATGAATGACGCTGCCCCCTGGGGATTGTGGATTGGTGCGGATGTATTTGCAGGTGTTGCCCTGGCGGCCGGTGGCTTCGTCATTGCTGCCACGGTGCATATTTTTCGCATCGAACGCTTCAAACCCATACTGAGGCCGACCATACTCACGGCATTTCTGGGTTACATGCTGGTCGCGGTAGCGCTTTTTATCGACATCGGCCGACCGTTGAGTTGGTGGCATCCGCTGGTTATGTGGCAACACCACTCGATCATGTTCGAAGTGACCTGGTGCGTGATACTTTACTCGACGGTGCTGGCCATTGAGACCAGCCCGCCCGTACTTGAACGCCTTGGATTAACCAGGCTTTTGAGAATCGTCCGGATAACCACGATACCGGTTGTCATTGCGGGTGTAATCCTCTCCACCATGCACCAGTCTTCACTTGGTTCCCTGTACCTGATAGTTCCTGAAAAGCTTTACCCGTTGTGGTACTCGCCCCTGTTGCCGGTGTTTTTCCTGATCTCCGCAGTAGCTGCCGGTATGTGCGTGGTGATCGTCGAGTCGTTTTTCTCGGCCAAAATCCTGAATCATGGCCTCGAGTCGATGCTGATGAGGGACCTGGGCAGGGCTGCGGCCATCATCCTGTTTATTTACCTGGTGATGAAAATAGCGGACCTCGCCGCACGCGGATCCCTGGGTATGGTTCTTGAAGGAAGCCTGCAGAGCCGCCTGTTTCTGTTGGAAATGGTGGGCTGCGTTGCATTGCCTGCGATACTGCTGTCAATCAGGAAAGTACGGTTGTTACCGAGATGGCTGCTTGGCGCCTCGCTGCTTGTTATGGCGGGGATCGTACTGAACAGGATAAATGTCAGTTGGTTCGGAATGTCAGTCAGCGATCACCTGCACTATATTCCAACCTGGATGGAAATTGCCTTGTCGCTTGCTTTTATTACCGGGGGCACTGTCATTTTCCTTCTCGCGGTGCACTACCTGCCGATTTTCCCGAAAGCCGGGGACGAGCCGGCTGAAATACAGCGCTAAGTCCAATCAGGCCCGGCGTTCATTCCAGGGCGCCACTTTTAAAAGAAGCAGCATTCCCGGAATCGCGACCAGGGTGCAAACAACAAAAAACTGCGTATAACCGATCGCTTCGATTATGAAACCCGTCGATGCATTGGCAAATGTTCTGGGTATCGCAATAAAACTGCTGAACAGGGCAAACTGCGTTGCGGTAAAGGCCTTGCTGGTCTCACGCGCCATGTAAGCTGTCAGCGCAATTGCCCCGAGCCCAACGCCCAGGTACTCACCACTTACAACCAGGAACAAACCCAGCGGGTGATGACCAACCATGCTCAACCAGACATAACCCAGTATGGTCACCATCTGCACAAAACCAAATACCCAGAGTGCCCGGTTGATACTCAGTTTCAACATGACGATACCACCCAGTATTCCCCCGGCGATGGAAGCCCATAACGCCGCTATCTTCGCAATCGAACCTATTTCGGTGCGGCTGAAACCCATATCCAGGTAAAACGGCGTCGCAAGTGCAGTCGCCATGTTATCGCCGAGCTTGTAAAGAAACATGAACGCGAGAATCGCCAGGCCGGCTTTGATACCCCCGCGTGAAAAGAACTCCTTGAATGGATCGATGACGGCCTCTCTGAGCGTAGCCGGCGCGAGCGCATCATCACTGACCTCCTTGATGATAAAGGTGGTGATAATACCCACACCCATAAAAGCGGCCGTAACCCAGTAAACCACCGGCCACGGCAGAATATCGGAAAGAATCAATGCCAGTGACCCCGGCACCAGCGAAGAAAGACGGTAGGCATTGATAAACAGTGACGTACCCGTGCCCAGTTCGTCATCGGCCAGCAATTCACGCCGGTAGGCATCAACCACGATATCCTGGCTGGCACCAAACAACGAGACTATGAAAACCGTCACGACAATGGCCTGCAGTGAGGCCGAAGGGTCAAACTGGCCAAGTGCAGCGATCGAAAAAAGCAATCCAAGCTGCGTAATCAGTGCCCATCCCCGCCGCCTGCCCAAAAAGGGAAGTTTGTAACGGTCCATGAAAGGTGACCACAGGAACTTCCAGGTATACGGCAAAGAAACCAGTGCAAACAAGCCAATAGTCGCCAGGTCAATCTCATGGCTCCGCAACCAGGCCGGTACCAACTGGATCAAAACATAAAGCGGCATACCGGAGGTGAACCCCAGGAAAATACAGCTGACCATCTTGCGGTTAAACAAGATGTCCTGCCAACGCCGGGGGGCCGTACTCAACTTATGCTACCTGCCCGCAATGTCATAGTCGTAGTCAATGGTCAGCGGGGCGTGATCAGAAAAGCGTTCATCCTTGTAAATCTCCACCGCCTGTGCCGTCGCCGCTATACCCGGTGTGGCGACATGGTAATCGATACGCCAACCGGTGTTGTTGGCCCAGGCCTGGCCACGGTTGGACCACCAGGTGTACTGATCTTCGCCGGTTTCCACCTGGCGGAATGTATCAACCATACCGACATGACCAAACAGTTCGTCCATCCATGCGCGTTCCTCCGGCAGAAAACCGGAATTTTTCTGGTTGCTTCGCCAGTTTTTGATATCAATTTTCTTATGCGCGATATTCCAATCGCCACAGATGATGTACTCACGACCCTCTTCCACCATTGCCTTGAGCAGTGGTTGCAGATAATCCATGCTCCGGTACTTGATCTGCTGGCGTTCTTCTTTTGAAGAACCGGATTGCATGTACAGCGAGATGACACTCAAGTTACCAAAATCGGCCCTGATCCAGCGACCTTCTTCGTCCATGACATCCCAGCCAATACCAAAATGCATATCATCGGGTTCGTGAGGGGTATAAATGGCAACGCCGCTGTAACCCTTTTTTTGTGCATCGTGAAAATAACGGCGGTAACCGGCCGGTGAAAACACCGGATCACCTAACTGGTCTTCCTGTGCCTTGGTTTCCTGGATACACACAACATCCGGTTTCTGCTTTTGCATCCAGTCAAAAAAGCCCTTGCGGGCCGCTGCCCGAATGCCATTGGTATTAACACTGATAATTCTCATGCGGTGGAATTCTTCTGTTTTGGGGTGCAGGCAAGCAGCATAACCGCCCTTGGGCATCTTGTCATGACCCGTGCAGAATGCAGCAATATATTGAAGCTTCGGCGAAGCCGCGAGATACTTGCCCGATGCAAAACTATAAACAACAATTTTTTGAACTGGCCATGACACAGGGCAATCTCAAATTTGGCGAGTTCACACTGAAATCCGGGCGGGTCAGCCCATATTTTTTCAACGCCGGCGGTTTTGATGATGGTCGTAGCCTGGAGATACTATCGAACTGTTATGCGCAGGCCATACTCGATTCGGGTGTCGAATTCGACATGCTGTTTGGCCCGGCCTACAAGGGTATCCCGCTGGTCTCGGGTATTGCCATCATGCTCAATGCCGGTCACCGGCAGAATATCCCGTTTGCCTACAACCGCAAGGAAGCCAAGGATCATGGCGAAGGCGGCACCCTGGTCGGTGCTGAGCTCAAGGGTAATGTTTTGATCACTGATGATGTCATATCGGCTGGAACATCGGTACGCGAATCCATCAACTGGATTAAGCAGGCGGGTGCGAACCCCTGCGGAGTTGCAATTGCACTGGACCGTCAGGAACGCGGTCAGGGTGAAAGATCTGCGGCGCAGGAGGTCGTGAGTGAATTTGGAATACCCGTGATTGCCATTGCGGGTCTCGATGATCTGATCGAGTTTCTCGAAAGTCAGTCTGTTACAGATATCGACATTGAGGCCATTCGGCGGTATCGTTATACCTATGGAGTATAGACCGCATATCATGTCGGAATCCCGTCGCTGGATGGTGGCAATGCTGATCGCCGGAATAATTAGCCTGTCAGTCACTTCTCTGGCTGCCGATACTTACCGCTGGAAAGACAAGGACGGTAAACCGCACTATGGCGCAGCGGTGCCAGCCGAATATGCTGACCAGCCTTATGACATTCTCAATGACGCCGGATTGGTTATTGAACATGTCGAAGACACTTCCCTTCCACTGGAAGTCATAGCAGAAAAGAAAATCAAAGAAGAAGAGAGCCCATTGATCGCCGAAGAGAAACGGCAGACGCAGTTCGACCGCTTGTTGGTAGTGCGTTACGCATCAGAAGAAGAGATTTTGAAAGCGCTTGAACTGGAAATCGGCCAATTGGGTTACGATATGAATGTTATTACCCAATCTTCCAACATGACCAACGCCGCCCTGAGAGAACAGATCAGCCAGGCTGCTGACCGCCAGCGGGCCGGCCAGATCGTTAGTGCGGCACAACAAAAGGAAATTGACCAACTTTATGCCAGGCAGATCCGGGATAACAAGAGACGCCTGAACATGAGCAAAAGGGAAGACCGGATTCGCGCCCGCTACGAGGCAGAACTTGAACGTTACCGTTACCTGACTTCTGACGCCAAAGATATTGATCAGGAACCTACGGATCAAGGTTAAAATTTCAGTGACCCTTAGTTTCGCGATACGGGACTGATGTTTACACGCTGCCCACAATGTAAAACCGTTCATCCGCTTAGCGCCGCATTGATTTCGCATGCCAGGGGCCTGGTAAAGTGCGGACAATGTGAAAGAACTTTCAGTGCTTTAAGTTTTCTTTTTGATGAGTGGCCAGCCGGTGAGGCACACCGGCCAGCGAGTGGGCAGGATATGATACTGCCCCTACTCGGGCGCGTCGTCAAAGTCGATGCCGGTCATACTCCCCGTCAAAGCAAAGAACCTGATCCCGTCGATATCAAACCCAGGCAGTGGGCCTGGTCACTGGCGACAGCGTTGCTGGTTCTTTTAACCATTGCCAATTTGACCTGGACCTTCCGCGAGCCGTTACTGGATCAGCCACGACTTAGTGCATGGATGAAGCAGGCCGGCTGGTTGCAGGTTGAAGAGACGGGGCTACTGAAAGATCCGCAACAGATACAACTTGTCAGCCGTGACATGCACACGCACCCGACCCGTTCGGGCATCCTGGTTCTAAGTCTCACCCTGGTAAACCTCGCGCAGCGCACCCAGGTGTTTCCAGAGCTGGAAATTACCCTGCTGGATGTGGCCAATCAGCCAGTCGCTCAACGACGACTGCAGCCCGAGGACTATTTACGACAGGGCGCCGATACCAAGGCCGGAATGGCGGCAGAAGTATATTTGCCGGTTTTGCTTGAACTGGGAGACCCCGGCGATCAGGCGGTCGGTTTTGAAATCCGTTTTCTTTAGCATTTCCGGCTAAAACTCCAATTGGCGTCCGGATTAATCCGGGGGTATCAACCGGTAAACTTTTTTTGAGATGAAAAAATCGCGGCCCAACGACAATAATTTAGAGTTTCACCATGCAAATATGTTAGTGTTCACAGAAAGCAAACATCCAATAAGTACCGACTACTCGAAGACACCATGAACGCAGATTCAGCACAAATAATTCCCCTGAGACAGCATGTAAAGATCACCGTTAGCAGATACCTTAAGGACATGGGTAACACCGCGCCTGAAAACCTGTACCAGATCCTGCTGGCCGAAATCGAACCACCCCTGATCGAAGAAATCCTCAAGCTAACCGGTGGCAACCAGTCACGGGCGGCGGATATGCTCGGCATTACCCGCAATACGCTACGTACCAAGATACAGCGATATTCCATTAAGATTCCATCGAATAAAATTATCCGGCCACGACGATGAACGCGGCCGTGCCCGAATTTCACCGGGTGTTCAGCATGCAGCCACAAGATTGACCTATTTTTAATTACGCAGAGCCAACAATGCCTTCAACAGAAAAGTACGCGCTGATTAGCGTTTCAGACAAAGCCGGCCTGGTGAATTTCGCCCGGCAATTACTGGGTCTTGGTTATAGTTTACTCAGTACCGGAGGCACCCAAAAACTGCTGGACCAGGCAGGTATTGCAGTTACCGGTGTGAGTGAATTTACAGGATTTTCCGAAATCATGGATGGCCGGGTCAAAACCTTGCACCCGCGCATACATGGCGGAATCCTGGGCCGTGCCCAGGACGAAGCTGTCATGCAAGCCCAGGACATTCCGGCCATTGATCTTGTGATCGTCAATCTGTATCCGTTTGAATCGGTCACTGCAGATGAAAATTGCAGCCTCCGGGATGCCATCGAAAACATCGATATTGGCGGCCCTGCAATGGTACGCGCCGCGGCAAAAAATCATACCCGTGTATCGGTTGTGGTTGACCCCGGTGATTATGTCGAAGTTGCTGAAGAGTTGCATACGTTGGGCTCAGTGTCAGCGGGGAAACGATTTACGCTGGCCACCAAGGCGTTTGCCCACACGGCCCGTTATGACGGACTGGTTGCCGCCTATCTCAGTCGAAGAGGCGTTGATGGCGGGTTGACCCGTACCCTGCCTGGATACATCACACCACAGTTCCAAAGCAGACAGGAACTCCGTTATGGTGAAAACCCGCACCAGGCAGCTGGCTTTTATGTGGATTCCGGTGTCGAACCCAGCGGTATTGCTGCCGTCGAGCAACTCCAGGGCAAGGAGCTTTCCTACAACAACATCAACGATGCTGATGCTGCGCTTGAATGCGTCAACCAGTTCGGCCAGCAACCGGCCTGTGTCATCGTTAAACATGCCAATCCCTGTGGCGTCGCGCTTGGCGATAGTAACTTCGAGGCTTATCAGAACGCATTTGCGACTGATCCGGTTTCCAGTTTTGGTGGCATCATCGCCTTCAACCAACGGGTTGGCGGCGAAGTCGCCACCGCAATCACGGAAAAGCAATTTGTCGAAGTTGTCATCGCACCTGATTTCAGTGATCGCGCACTTCAGACATTCGCCAACAAGCCAAATGTTCGCCTGCTGCGTGGCAGCCGTCAGCAGCAAACTGCCCGGCATATGCATTATCAGCGGGTATCGGGTGGCTTGCTGGTACAACAAAAAGACGCCGACCGCGTCAACAGAACGGATTGCACCTGTGTCAGTGATAGACAGCCAACGGAACAGGAATGGCTGGATATGTTGTTTGCCTGGAAAGTTGCACGGATGGCCAAGTCCAACGCCATTGTATATGCTGCCGGGGGTTGCACTCTCGGTGTGGGAGCCGGTCAGATGAGCCGTGTAGACTCCGCCCGTATCGCACGTTGGAAAGCTACAGACGCCGGACTCGATCTTGTTGGTGCAGTGATGGCGTCTGACGCATTTTTCCCGTTCAGAGATGGAATCGATACCGCTGCCGAGGCCGGTATCAAGGCCGTCATCCAACCGGGAGGTTCGATGCGTGATGATGAGGTTATCGACGCTGCCAATGAGCACGGGTTGGCAATGGTGTTTACCGGTGTGCGCCATTTCCGGCACTAATGAGTTTACTGTGAGCCGATTTGACCGCTCACAGATCAACTAGGAGCCTGTCAGATTTAACATGATCTACTACGAAGAATCCGAGTTTGGCCAGATTTTCCATTCTTTTTCGTTTAATAGCGATGCTATTTGCCTCAAAAGACCGAAAAATCTGACTCAAATCGGTTTTTTCTCGCTACGATCGGTCAAACCCGACAGGCTCCTAGGTTAAAGAGCAGAATATTTCAGGATTTTGGGCCGTTCAATGAAAGTACTAATTATCGGAAGTGGTGGCCGTGAACATGCACTGGCATGGCGGGTTGCACAATCAGCGCAGGTAGAGAACGTCTATGTTGCACCTGGCAACGCGGGTAGCGCGCTCGAAGCAAACGTGGAGAACGTGGCATTGGCCATCGATGACATAGATGCCCTGATCGATTTTGCCCGGAAGCGGCATATCGGCTTGACCATCGTCGGCCCCGAGGCACCATTGGTCGCGGGCATCGTTGACCGTTTTTCGGCAGCCGGTTTAGCCTGTTTCGGCCCCTCTGCTGCGGCTGCCCAGCTCGAAGGTTCAAAGGCCTTTGCCAAGGACTTCATGGCCCGTCACGGTATTCCCACCGCGGCCTATGGAAATTTCACCGATATCGATGAGGCGGTGGCCTTTATCCATCAACATGGCGCACCCATCGTTGTCAAGGCGGACGGTCTTGCTGCAGGTAAAGGGGTTATCATCGCCCACACCTTGGAAGAGGCGGAAACCGCAGTTAAAGACATGCTGGCAGATAACGTATTTGGTGAGGCCGGACATCGCGTAATCGTTGAGGAATTTCTTACCGGCGAGGAAGCCAGTTTCATCGTTATGGCGGATGGCGAGCATGTACTTCCACTGGCTACCAGCCAGGACCACAAGGCGCGGGATGAGGGTGATCTTGGCCCCAATACCGGCGGTATGGGTGCCTATTCACCCGCACCGGTGATCAGTGATGAGTTGCATAAAACAGCCATGGAAACGGTTATTTATCCAACCATCCGGGGTATGGCCGCGCAAGGTATGCCTTTTACCGGCTTTCTGTACGCCGGCCTGATGGTTTCACCTGAAGGTGAAACCAAGGTCCTCGAATTTAACGTTCGTTTTGGCGATCCCGAAACCCAGCCTATCATGATGCGCTTACAATCCGATCTGGCAGAACTTTGTCTTGCTGCTGTTAATGGAAAGCTTCACCAGGTGGATGTGGAATGGGATCCACGACCTGCCCTGGGTGTGGTCATGGCGGCAGGTGGCTATCCCGACAGTTATTCAAAAGGTCATCTGATTTCAGGTCTGGATGTCGCAAACCAGGTCGAAACCCGCGTTTTCCACGCCGGTACCGATTTGCTCAATGGCCAGATCGTTACCTCCGGCGGAAGGGTATTATGTGTTTGCGCAATGGCCGACACCGTACTTGATGCAGCGGCAGCGGCCTATTCCGGCTGCGAAAAAATTTATTGGGATGGTGCCTTTTACAGACGTGATATCGGCTACCGTGCTATCGCGAGGGAACGGTCGGCAAGTGTTAGCGAGACCTGAAGAGCATGGATGTATCCCACCTGCTTGAAGATCTGAACGAGGCGCAGCGAAAAGCAGTCACTACGGAGTCAAAACATACACTGGTGCTGGCCGGTGCCGGTAGTGGTAAAACACGCGTTCTGATACACCGCCTGGCCTGGTTGATACAGGTTGAACATGTATCACCCCTCAGCATCTTGGCAGTAACCTTTACCAATAAGGCGGCTGGTGAAATGCGTGAACGCGCCCAGAGCCTGTTGCAGGTCTCCGCTCGTTCAATGTGGATTGGTACCTTTCACGGTATCGCCCACCGCCTGTTGCGCATGCACTGGGCTGAAGCCGGTCTGCCGGAGAATTTCCAGATAATTGACTCGGACGATCAGCACCGGATACTACGCCGCCTGATCAAGGAAGAGGGAATGGACGAAGCCCAATGGCCGGCGAAACAGGCTCAGTGGTACATCAATGCCCGCAAGGATGAAGGCCAGAGACCTGACGCTATCGAACATATGGGCAACCCGATGACTGCCCAGTGGGTGCGAATCTACGAACTCTATCAGGCCAGTTGTGACCGGGCCGGGTTGGTAGATTTTGCAGACCTGCTGCTACGTGCGCACGAATTGTGGTTGAATCATCCATCATTACTGGATCACTACCGCAATCGTCTGGGTCATCTGCTGGTAGATGAATTCCAGGACACCAACTCCATCCAGTATGCCTGGATACGTATGCTGGCCGGGGAGACTGGCCGTGTACTGGTGGTGGGTGATGATGATCAGTCCATTTATGGCTGGCGTGGTGCGCAAGTCGCAAATGTTCAACATTTTCAACGTGATTTTGCAGATGTTCAAGTTGTCAAACTGGAACAGAATTACCGTTCCAGCGGGAATATTCTCGAAGCAGCCAACGCCCTGATTGCCAATAATGAAGACAGGATGGGCAAAAAACTCTGGACAGCTGATGACAAGGGCGCACCCATCACACTTTACTCAGCATTCAATGAGCAGGACGAGGCCCGTTTTGTCGTTGAACAGATAGAGCAATGGCTGGGAAAAGGCCGCCGCGCAGATGAAGTGGCCATCGTGTACCGCACGACGGCGCAATCAAGGCTATTCGAGGAATACCTGCTCAAGGCAACCATTGCCTATCGTGTCTATGGCGGGCAACGCTTTTTCGAACGCGCTGAAATCAGGGATGCACTGGCCTACCTGCGTCTGATCCAGAATCCGAATGACGACGCTGCCCTTGAGCGCGTCATCAACACCCCTGCCCGTGGCATTGGTCAGAAGACCCTCTCCATATTGCGTCTGCAGGCACGAGAAAGCAGTTTACCCATGTGGCAGGCAGCACAGGAGTGCCTGCGGCAAAACCTGCTGCCTGCAAGGGCTCTCACTGCACTGAACGGCTTCATGAGCCTTATATCCAATATGCGGGAACGCATGGAAAACTGGACACTGGGTAACCAGGTGCAAGGTCTCATCGAAGATAGCCAGCTGGTTACCCACTACGAAAAAGAGCCTCGCGAAAAAATGGAATCGCGGATCGAAAATCTGCGCGAACTGGTCAATGCAGCGACTGCATTCGTATTGCCCGCGGAAGATGCAGATGCCGGTATGAACGACCTGCAATCATTCCTGAGCCACGCATCATTGGAAGCGGGCGAAACGCAGGGAGAAGCCTGGGACGATTGTGTGCAACTGATGACACTGCACTCGGCCAAGGGTCTGGAATTTCCAATGGTATTTATCGTGGGCATGGAAGACGGTCTGTTCCCCCACCAACGCAGTGTTATGGAAGCCGGCGGACGGCTTGAGGAAGAACGCCGTCTTTGTTATGTGGGTATAACCCGTGCCCGTGAGCACCTGTGCCTCAGCCATGCCGAGGTCAGACGTATGTTCGGTTCGGAGAGCCATTGCCGGCCATCACGTTTTCTGAATGAAATTCCGTCCGAACTGATACAGGAAATCCGTCCGCGTATGCAGGCCCAACGGCCATGGGCCAGCCCGAGGGCTCCGGAATATCCAAAACACGTTTCAGCTGACAATCAGGATTGGCCATTCCGCCTGGGAGAATCTGTCAACCACAAGAAATTTGGCAATGGCACGGTCATCAGTTTTGAAGGATCCGGCGAGCATGCCCGTGTACAGGTCAATTTCAACCGCGCAGGCGCCAAATGGCTGGTGTTGGCCTATGCAAACCTGAGCAACTCATGAAAGCCACCCCGGTTAACATTCACCTGTCGTGGGGCACACTTGAGGGCCTGCACTGGGCCAGGCCCGGCGCGCCGAAGGTTTTGTGTCTCCATGGCTGGCTGGACAACGCCGCATCCTTTGTTCCACTGGCACCCTTTCTGAAGGATTTTGATCTTTTAGCGCTCGATTTTGCCGGTCACGGTTTCTCCTCGCACCGACCGGAAACCTCCCGCTATTATTTTACCGACTACCTGTTTGACATCGATGCGGCAATGGACGAACTGGGCTGGGATCAATGTCATTTCATCGGCCATTCGATGGGCGGCGGTGTAGCCAGCAGTTTTGCGGCGGCCTTGCCTGAACGTGTCAATCGCCTGGTGTTGCTGGATTCCCTGGGTGTATTGACGCTGCCCGCCAACCAGGCGGCACAGCAATTGCGCCTGTCAATGTTATCCGTCCGCAAATCCCGCAGCTTCCTGAGACCATACGAATCGGTTGAAGAAGCCATGCTCGCCCGTCAAAAACACTCACCGTTGACCGATGAGGCTGCGCGTCTGCTTTGTCAGCGCTCACTGGAAAAAACCGGTGATTACTATCAATGGCGTACCGACCCGCGTTTGAATTGGCGCTCGCCACAATTGTCGGGTGATGCACAAGCGCTGGACCTGCTCGCCGCAATCCGCTCACCGGCACTGGTGATAACCTCACCTGGAGTAATCGAATACTTTGGTGAGGACATGGCGCAGAAACGTCTTTCAGCCATACCCGACTGCACGCATGTCAAGAATGATGGTCATCATCATTTTCACATGGAGCAAGCGGAGCAGGCAGGTATCTGCATCACTGAATTTTTACAACAACAGGATCAAAGCCAGGGGGCTCATCATGTCGACAGCTAACAAGCTTATTCCCAGCCGCGAACGATTGATTTTTGCACTTGACGTAGCAAGCCTCGAAGACGCCCAGGCACTAATTTCCAATCTTGGTGATTCAGTTGAGTTTTATAAACTGGGTCTGGAAGTGTTTTTGTCCGGTCATTATTTTGAGCTGATGGCGGAACTCAAAGACAAGGGTAAAAAAGTATTTGCGGATCTAAAGTTATTTGATATTCCAGCGACCGTCGCTGCGGCCGTCCGGCAACTGGCCCTTCATGAAGTGGATTTCTGTACCGTGCACGGTAACGTCAGCATGCTCAAAGCGGCCGCAGATGCCAAGGGCAGTATGCAAATACTTGCCGTGACCGCGCTGACCAGCCTCGACCAGGGTGATCTCGATGACCTCGGCTTCCAGTGCGATGCGCGGACACTGGTTTTGTCACGCGCAAGACGGGCGCTGGCGCTTGGTTGTGACGGTGTGGTTTCATCCGGATTGGAAGTCAGCGCCCTTCGCGAACATGCTGACCCCCGCCTGATTACCGTCTGTCCCGGCATCCGGCCCATACATAATGACGATGACCAGCAACGCGTCATGACCCCTTACCAGGCTATTCGCGAAGGCGCAGATTACCTCGTGGTAGGCAGACCTATACGCGCTGCAAACGATCCCGCGTCAGCCGCAGAGGCGATTCAGGCAGACATTGCACGCGCCCTGTTGAAGCCCTGATCAACGTTTAAACCTTTACATTCCCGGCTTATAGTCGTAAAAAGACTACCCGGGTTCGTTTTGTAGGTGTTGACAAATGTTAATGTTTAACATTACGATACCCACCTAACTAATTAATAGAATAATAATTTTTATTTTTATTCAATTAACCGATCCTCTCCGGCTCTGCCGGATTTTCCGGGCAGGCCACGTGCCTCGCCCGGATTTTTTATGCGTGTTCAGAAATCCAAGTTAGAATAGTTTCACGACAGGCAACACTTAGACCAATGGCCAAGCAAAACGAAAATCTTGATTTGACCGATAAACTGAAACTACGCTGGTACCTGATCCTGCGAAATATTCTGAATCTATGGGTCAAACCCCGTATCAAGCCGGATGCCGATGGAAATATCGGCAGTGACGGTGACAGGCCGGTCTGTTATGTCATGGATTCGTATGCATTGTCCTCCATATTGATTCTCGACAAGTACTGCGAACAACAGGGATTGGCCCGTCCCTTGTTACCGCCCGTCGGTATTGGGGATTGTCCAAAGCGTTCTTATGCTGTGCTGACACGGCTAAAGGGTATTTTGTTCCGCAGCCCGGACCCGCGTAGCCATTCCAAGATGTTGCAACTGATGGTCGAAAAGAGCTGGGCAAACCCGGAACTGGATATCCAACTGGTACCGGTGACCATACTGGTGGGTCAAAGACCCAGTAAAGAGAGTGGCTTAACCCGCGTCATATTTACAGAAAACTGGGAAATCGGCGGGCGGCTTCGCCGGCTTTTCAACACGCTGGTCAACGGCCGTAAAACCTTTGTCCAATTCAGTCGACCGATTTCCCTGAGGGACCTGGCTGCCGAAGGCCTGGACGCATCGGTCGCTTTAAGAAAGGTCTCCCGTATACTGCGGGTGCATTTCAAACGTGTACGGACTGCTGCCATCGGCCCGGATCTCTCGCATCGTCGCACCATGGTAGACCGTGTCGTCAATTCACCCACCGTTCGCGCAGCCACCGAAGAAGAGGCCCGCCGCTCTGGTATTACAGATGACCAGGCCCGCCGCCAGGCCACAAAGTACGTACGCGAAATCGCAGCCAATTACTCCTACTCGGCGATAGCCATTGCAGAAATCCTGATCGCCTGGCTTTGGAATCGCATCTACAACGGTATCAATGTCAATTATTTTGATGAGCTTCCACACAATGCACTGGGCCATGAAGTCATCTATGTACCCTGTCATCGCAGCCATCTTGATTACGTACTGGTTTCCT
>Ga0316201_10001924_pt1 | contig 14455 bp, 11 predicted proteins | sample CS6wburrow_MG_FD_204516 | JGI IMG/M metagenome (GOLD analysis project Ga0316201, IMG submission 204516) | Coastal sediment microbial communities from Delaware Bay, Delaware, United States - CS-6 worm burrow | ecosystem: Environmental > Aquatic > Marine > Coastal > Sediment | place: USA... | reverse complement strand
TCAATTGACTTTTATTTGGTATTTTCTGTAATTTTTTTGGCATAAGTCTTTTTTCCTTTACGAAAGCTATTTTTTTAACCTTTTGATTTTACAATATTTTTGCTATGAGCGGGAATTGCTGTATTGTCACCAACCAACCCAAATCGTTGCTCTGCACACCCTTGCTTAATCAAGGTCAATTAAGTGGGCTACTTTACCTAGAAAATAACCTCACCACTGGGGCCTTTACCTCAGATCGCTTGCAAATCTTGCAACTACTCTCTTCACAAGTGGCTATTTCAATAGACAATGCTAAACTCTACACTGAGATGGCAGAACTCAATGAAGAATTGAAAGAAATGGATCGGCTCAAGGACGATTTTTTAGCCAATACGTCTCATGAACTTCGAACCCCGCTTAATGGCATTATTGGCATTACCCAATCCCTGCTAGACGGGGCAGGTGGCCCCTTGACTGACGAACAAATTGCGAATCTGTCTATGGTGGTGTCTAGTGGTAAACGACTTGATACCTTGGTTAACTATATCCTTGATTTCTCAAAATTGAAAAAGCATGAAATAGCATTACAAACAAAGCCAGTCGATTTTCGACAATTAACTCAAATTGTCTTAACTTTGTCAGAGCCGCTACTGGGGGGTAAAGGACTGGAACTGAAAAACGAACTGCCTGACGATTTGCCAGCGGTTTATGGTGACGAGAATCGCTTGCTACAAGTCATGCATAATATTGTGGGTAATGCAATAAAGTTTACGGCTCAAGGTTCGGTGACAGTGTCTGCTGCCGTGATAGAGCATCAGCTAGAAGTCATAATTGCTGATACAGGTATTGGCATCCCTGAAGAAAAATTTGATGATATTTTCAAATCCTTTGAACAGGTTGATGCGTCTACGGCTCGTGATTATGGTGGCACTGGACTAGGCCTTTCCATTAGCAAAAAATTGGTAGAATTACACGGTGGCACGATTCGTGTTTCTTCCAAACTGGGTAACGGTTCACAATTCACTTTTACCTTGCCCATCAGTCGTCAAGCTGTCGCACCGAGTCAAGAAATTGTTGAAGTGGTGAGCAAAATGCGAGATGATGAAACGGAGCGTCTGGTTGCACCGATACCACGGGCAGTTTTAGGCGAACACACCATTTTGGTAGTGGATGATGATCCTGTTAATTTACAAGTGGTGACCAATATCTTGTCCTTGGAAAACTATGGTATCCAACAAGCCCTCGGCGGGGCTGAAACCTTTAGCCTGATTGAACAAGGGCTGAAGCCCGATATGCTGCTACTGGATATTATGATGCCGAAAATATCCGGTTATGAAGTGTGCGAAAAATTGCGGACTCAATATTCTGCGACAGAAATGCCTATAATATTGTTGACCGCTAAAAATCAAGTGTCCAACTTAGTGGAAGGTTTGAATGTCGGGGCCAATGATTACATCACCAAACCGGTATCTAAAAACGAATTGCTGGCCCGCATCAAAACCCATCTCAATCTCAGCCGTTTGCGAACGGAAAATATTCGCCTCAGTACCGAACTGGATATCGCCCGTAAGCTGCAAAAAATGCTGTTGCCGAAATCACAGGAATTGAGTCAAATCAGCAGTTTAGAAATAGCCGGCTTTATGGAACCGGCAAAAGAAGTGGGCGGCGATTACTACGATGTCTTGGTGTCCAATGGGCAAATCAAACTAGGCATCGGCGATGCCACCGGACATGGCTTGGAAAGTGGTATTTTAGCCCTGATGGTGCAAACCGCAGTGCGAACCCTGTTAGAAAACGGTGAAACCGATCCGGTGAAATTCTTAAGCACTATCAACCGCACGATTTACGACAACGTGCAACGGATGAAAGTTGATAAAAACCTGTCTTTGCTTCTGCTTGACTATCAAGAAGAAGGCAAACTGCGTTTAAGTGGCCAACACGAAGAAGTGATTATCGTGCGACAAGGCGAGATAGAACGCATTGATACGATGGATTTAGGTTTCCCCATCGGCCTAGAAGAAGATATCAGCGATTTCATCACCGAAACGCGGATCACCTTGAATTCAGGTGATGTCGTCGTCTTGTACAGCGATGGCATTACCGAAGCTGAGAATATGGCAGGGGAACTCTACGAAATGGAACGACTGTGTGAAGTCATCAAACAAAACTGTCAACGCTCTGCCGAAGAGATTAAACAAGCCATAATTGACAACGTGCGGCAGTATATCGGCCTACAAACAATTTATGATGATATAACGTTGTTGGTATTAAAACAGAAATAGGACCGGCAATGGGGGGATAAAACACTTTAGACGGCAGAATAACGTCTTCTAGGGTGTAGGGGCAGACCACTGCGAATGCCCTTGTGAAATGATTTACCTGAAAATCTTCACTAAAGAGGGCAAACACACAGGTTTACCCCTACATAAAATCGACAATAATAACGTCTTGTAGGGGCAGACCAGCGCGAATACCCTTGTAAAATGATTTACTTGAAAATCTATAAAATCATAACCCGCTCCCCCAATTTCAATTTTCAAATAATGTGAGCCCAGCCACTTGTAAACTCAAACGCTGCAATTCATCCCAAGGGTTACCACTTGCTACCCCTTTTATCATACGTTCAATCAATAGCGTTTGTTTTAAAAATTGCTGCCAAACATCTGGCTGTGGATACCTTTTAATCGCATTTGAAACCGCATTTTGACGTGTTCCCCAAATGCGATAAGTTTTAAACACTTGATTAATACGTTGCCCCGTTTTTAACACATAAGTCATTTGACACAAATTGCGTATTTCCCGCGTCAACACCCATGCCACTAAAATCGGCTCAACTCCTCCAGTACGTAAGCTTTGCAATTGACGAACACAGCGTGCCACATTGCCAGTTAATACCGTATCCATCCAATCAAAAACTTCAAAACGGGCACTATCAGCCACCGCTTCAAGCACGAGCACAGTTTCAAGACGGCCGCTACCATATAACAAACGCAACTTTTCAATTTCTTGGGCACAAGCCAATAAATGCCCCTCAGAACGTTCTGCAATAATATCAATCGCTTCTGCGGAGGCCTGTAAACCGTATTGCTTCATACGCCCCGCGATCCATTTTGGTAAATCTGAGACATTGATCGGCCACACTTGTATAATGACACCCTGTTCATCTAGGGTAGTAAACCATTTCGTTTTTTGTTTACTGGCATCGAGTTTATCAGCCGTTATTAATAACACTGTACCAGGCGGCAAATTACTGGTATACGCTTTCAATGCTTTAGTACCTTCATTACCAGGGGATTTATTACCCAAACGAATTTCTAAAAGACGTTGATTAGCAAACAAAGATAGGCTATTGGCATACTGATCGAGACTGGCCCAATCAAACCCCGTTTCTACTGTTAAAACCTCTCGTTCCGTAAAACCTTGGGCACGGGCAAAAGCCCGCAAAGTGTCAGCACATTCCATCATTTGTAAGGGTTCATCCCCCGTCAACAAATAAATGGCCGCTAACCCTTGTCGTTTAAGATGATTACTGAGTTCGCTAGATTTAAGTCTCATTTCAATTTCCTACTGTTTCAGTTATCAGTTATCAGTTATCAATATCTGAACTGAAGATTGACATTCATCAAAAAGTGTTAAACCGTTTTATTCAGTAGTCAGATTGATCTTAATAAATTAATCGTTTTTTTCATGATGAGACAATCCTGAAGATAACAAAAGACTAATGATAACTGATAACTGATAATTGATAACTGATAATTGATAATCAATGAATAAAATTTTGTTATGCTTATTACTCGTCATGGCTTATGACGCAATGAATCCAGCTTTGGTTGCTCAAGAGGCTGAAAAACGTATTGTGAAATTATCACCGCAAATACGTGTGATGGAAAGAGAAGACAAGACACCAACCATAAGGCTGGAAATGATACAGCACTTTCTCAACCGTCCAAGACTCATTACGCAAGAAGAACTTGAAAATGCAGGTTATATTATTGCTAATGCTAAACAAACTCTCTTCGCAACGCGGGATAGTCAAATTTATGTCAATGGGCTTGATAGTGGCACTGTTGGAAGCCAATATATCATCGTGCGTCTTGGACAAGCCTATCGTAGCCCATTGGAAGATGAAGAAGAGGAGGTGTTGGCTTATGAAGCCATTTACCTTGGAGAAGCGCAACTCATCGTAGGCGATGAACCGGCCACTTTAAAGATTACCTCGGCCGAGCGCGAAATTAAAAACCATGATCGTTTACTGCCTATCGATGAACGTCGCTTCCAAGACGATTTTAGGCTTCATTCACCAACAACGCTGCAAGATGCCTACATCATTGCAGTCGTCAATGAAATATTAACTATCGGTAAATACCAAATTGTCGTGATTAATAAAGGTTTAGACGATGGTATAGAAAGAGCTCATGTACTCGCCGTTTATAAAAAAGGCCGTTTAGTTAAAGAAAGCGTTTTTGACGAAGACGTCATATTACCAAAACGACGGGTAGGCAGCTTGTTAGTCTTTCGCGTGTTTGATCGCGTGAGTTATGCGTTAGTTATAGAAGCGAGTATGCCGATTAATATACTTGATATGGTTAATGTACCTTGAAGCAAAATTTAGGCGAAGAATATTGGTTGGCCTTAGCGCGTGCCCCCGGTATTGGGCCAATCAATTTTGGACATCTTCTCAATCATTTTGGTAGCCCACGCGGCCTATTTGAGGCTGGACACCGGGAGTGGCGAACCCTACGTTTGAGAACGGATTTGCGTCGTTATCTACAAAAACCCAATTGGCTGGCGGTTGAAAAAGATATGTCCTGGTTAGCACAAGCGGGTCATCATTTAGTCACCCTAGATCACCCCAATTATCCGCCCCTGTTGCGTGAAATTTATCAACCACCGCCCTTATTATTTGTAGAAGGCAATTGTGCTATCTTAACCACGCTTCAACTGGCAATAGTGGGAACACGCCGCGCAAGCCGTGAAGGTATTCAAACCGCTCAAACATTTGCCCAACAGTTATCTCATCACGGTTTAACCATTACCAGTGGCATGGCTTATGGGATTGAAGGGGCCAGTCTATGGGGCTCATTATTGGGTAGCGGCAAAACCATCGCGGTAGCGGCAAGGGGATTAGATCGGACTTACCCGAGTGGACATCAAGAACTCGCCTATAGCATTGCTCAGACTGGGGCATTAGTCTCAGAATTTCCGCCAGGCACACCCGTGAAGCGAGCCCATTTTCTACGTCGCAGTCGGATTGTCAGTGGCCTCACTTTAGGTACACTGGTTGTAGAAGCCCCTGCACATAGCAGTGCCCTATACACAGTACGCTTTGCGGCCGAACAGGGACGTGAAGTATTTGCTATTCCAAGCTCAATTCATAATCCATTAGCAAAAGGTTGTCATCAATTGATTAAAGAAGGGGCAAAATTGGTAGAAACGGTCGATGACATCTTTGAAGAATTACAAATTTACCGATCTTTTTTTCATTAAATTGTTTATCACCAAAAACCTTGAAGCCAAAAAATACTGAGCAAGAATATTGGATCGCTTTATTACGTGCGCCAGGTGTTGGGCCTGTCAATTTTGCACGTTTGATCAAGCATTTTGGTAGCCCAAGCGGCGTGTTTGAAGCGGGGCGTGAACAATGGAAAGCCTTGAATATGAAACAAGCCCAGGTGAATTATCTGCAAAATCCTAATTGGGCCGCTGTCGAAAAAGATATACAATGGTTAGCCCAACCCGATAATCATTTACTCACCCTCGATCATCCAGATTATCCCCCTTTTTTGCGCTCAATTGATGATCCGCCGCCAGTGTTATTTGTACATGGCGATTATACATTACTAAATACGCCACAATTAGCAATAGTCGGCACACGACATCCGAGTAGCGAAGGGGAACAAATTGCCAAGGATTTTGCAAAATATTTATCAAATCAAGGATTTACCATCACCAGTGGCATGGCATTAGGCATTGATGGCGCAAGCCATTGGGGCGCATTAGCAGGAACAGGTCAAACCATCGCCGTTGCCGGCACCGGATTAGATCGCGTTTATCCGGCCAAGCACCGTGAACTGGCTCATCAAATTGCCCAAACAGGCGCATTGATATCAGAATTACCGATAGGCACACCCGTTAATCGTCACAATTTTCCAGTTCGCAGTCGATTAGTCAGCGGTTTAAGTTTAGGGACATTGGTTATCGAAGCCCCAGAACGTAGCGGTGCCCTATACGCAGCACAACACGCTGCTAAACAAGGACGTGATGTTTTTGCCATACCCGGATCCATCTATAATCCGTTAGTCAAAGGCTGCCATCAATTGATCAAACAAGGCGCTAAATTGGTAGAAACCGCAGCTGATATTCTTGAAGAATTATCAAATTATCAGCCCGATATCACCCAAAATCGAAATCGTCAAAATCGAATTAAATCAACGCCAGAAGCGAAACCAACAACCCCTAAACAACTTGATTCCTCTAACAATACTATTATTGAAGAAACAAAATCCTCTAGCAAGCCAACGACAACAAGACTTGAGCCAGAACAACCCTCTATGCATCAAAGTGCCAAGGTTGTCAACCCAAGCCCGCTTGAAAAACCCAAAACAAAACCCGTTCATCAACAAATACAAGGGGGAAAAACCAATGATTTAGATGAAGACTATACCCGTTTATTGGAATATTTAGAGGCTGGCCCCACTTCAATTGACAAATTAGTTGAACAATGTGAATTGACTGCGGCCGCCGTTTCATCCATGCTATTAATACTTGAGTTGCGCGGATCAGTAGCCGTCCAAGGGGGCGGACTCTATGCGCGAATAAACTAAGGAGGCAATCCGTGAAAGAAGATATTTTGGATGTCCTAATGTATCTATTTGAAAATAATATAGATGATGAAGAGATGGGATTGAATGATGACCCAGAATCATTAAAGCAGGAATTAATAGAAGCCGGCTTTTTGAGTAGTCAAGTCAACAAAGCGTTTACTTGGCTAGAAGGCTTAAGCGAACAGCCTAATTGGATCAACATCACTCCTCAAAGGACAGCCTCCATTCGAGTTTATGTACCTGACGAATGTGATAAACTTGATGTAGAATGTCGAGGTTTTTTACTCTATTTAGAACAAATAGGGGTATTAGATGCCATGAGCCGGGAATTAATTATAGACCGTGTTATGGCCTTAGATACCGAAGACTTGGAACTAGAACAATTGAAATGGATTGTTCTCATGGTATTATTTAATCAAGCTGAAAACGAAGATGCCTTAGCTTGGATAGAAGATATAGTTTACCAAGAAGAAAGAACCGGACATTTACATTAATTAAATTAATATAAAATCCAAAATTTCCCCAACCCCCCTTTTTCAACAAATCCGCCCCAGTTTTTTTAAAGGGGGATTAAACTTTTCAAAGGGGGGACAACCAGGGGTTTTCAGGCCAATGTTTTTCTAGCAAAAAATTGGCCTGAAAATGTGAAACGTAGTAACGAGCGTAGCGAGATCATAGCCCCAGGTGAAACCTCAATGCCATTTTAAGCCTGGGCGAACATGTAAGGGTGCCCCTACAGCCCCATCATTTTGCTAGGTTTTGTAGGGGCATAGCGACATGTCTGCCCTATACGATATGGCATTGAGGTGATACTTCGGCTCGAAGCTATGCGAGATCAAGCTAGGAGGGGTAAACAAACCACCCATTCGCCATTCCCTAAAAAAAAAAGGAAGTGAACAATAGTGAGTAAATTAGTCATCGTTGAATCTCCGGCAAAAGCCAAAACGATCAAAAAATACTTAGGTAAAGATTTTGAAGTCTTGGCTTCTTTTGGTCATGTGCGTCAATTACCGCGCAAAAGTGGCGCTGTTGATCCCGATCATCAGTTTTCCATGGATTATCAACTCATCCCAAAAAATACGAAGTATGTTGAGGCAATCACTAATGCAATGCAACGTGCTGAAGTTTTATATTTAGCGACAGACCCAGATCGTGAAGGGGAAGCCATTTCTTGGCACCTGCTGGAAATCCTGAAAGATAAACAAGTCTTGCAAAATAAACCCTTCTATCGCGTAGAATTTCACGAAATTACGCAACACGCGATTCAAGATGCCGTCAACAATCCACGTACTTTGTTAATGGATTTAGTCAATGCCCAACAGGCCAGAGTCGCATTAGATTATCTGGTTGGATTCAATCTTTCGCCCTTATTGTGGAAAAAGATTCGTAGTGGCCTGTCCGCAGGCCGCGTACAAAGTCCAGCCCTGCGTCTCATTGTTGAGCGTGAACAAGAAATTGAGCAGTTTAAACCGCGTGAATACTGGGCCGTCAAAGCAGATTGCCAAAAAGTTCAAGAAGATCGGCCACAAGCTTTCATCGCCAAACTGAATCTCTTTGAAAACAAAAAAATAACCCAATTTAGTATTGGCAATGAAGAACAAGCAACCCAGATCAAAACCAGCTTGCTTCAGCTTGCCAATGGCCAATTACAAGTGGCCAAAGTTGAGAAAAAAGAACGCAAGCGTAAACCGTCACCTCCTTTTACAACTTCAACGTTACAACAAGAAGCAGCACGTAAATTAGGGTTTACAACAAAGCGCACCATGCAAATTGCCCAACAACTCTATGAAGGCATCGATATCGGCAAAGGTGCTGTCGGGCTCATCACCTATATGCGGACAGATTCTGTCAATTTAGCCACAGAAGCCGTCACAGAAATCCGCGAACTGATTGGCAATCTCTATGGTGAAAACAATCTGCCCAGCGAACCGCGCCAATACAAAACCAAATCTAAAAATGCTCAAGAGGCGCACGAAGCGATACGACCTACCTCAGCGAAACACCATCCTGATGAGCTACAAAAGGCTTTGAAACCAGAGCAACTCAAACTTTACAGGCTCATTTGGAAACGCACAGTCGCCTGTCAAATGATTGATGCAAAATTGAACATTGTTGCCGTTGATTTGACCTGTCGTGAAGGGAATAACTTTCGTGCCACCGGCTCCACCATTAGCGATCCCGGTTTTCTGCTCGTCTACGAAGAAGGGGTCGATGACAAAAAGGCCAGTGATGACGATGACAAAATGCTGCCTCCCCTAAAAGTCGGCGAATCAATCACGCTCAAAGACATTCTCGCGAGTCAACACTTCACTGAGCCACCTCCCCGTTTTTCAGAAGCCAGTTTAGTGAAAAGCCTAGAAGAATTTGGCATAGGCCGACCTTCCACTTACGCCAGCATTATTTCCACACTTGAAAACCGTGAATATGTCACCTTAGACAAAAAACGCTTTATACCCACCGAAATTGGCAGCATCGTTAACAAATTTTTAACGGCGCATTTTCAGCAATATGTTGATTATGACTTTACGGCCAAGCTAGAAGACGAATTGGATGCCGTCTCTCGCGGTGAACAAGAATGGATACCGCTGATGGATAGATTTTGGTCAAAATTCAAAGGACGGGTTGATGAAAAGGCCAAAACCGTACAACGTCAAGAGTTTACCCAAGAAATCCTAGAGGAAGCCTGTCCAAAATGTAGTAGTCCACTCAACAAACGCCTTGGCAAGCGGGGATTTTTTATTGGTTGTTCAGCTTATCCAAAATGTGATTACACGCGCAATCTTGAAGGAGAAGAAGCCAATAATAATGAACCCACAGCAGTTGCCGAACCGGAAATCGTTGAAGGGCGAACCTGTCCAAAATGCGGTTCCGCTGTACACAAGAAAAAAGGGCCTTATGGTCAATTTATTGGCTGTAGCAACTACCCCAAATGCAAACACACTGAACCGTTAGAAAAACCGGTCGATACCGGTGTCACCTGTCCTGCCTGTGGAAAAGGGACATTGATTAAGAAAAAATCCCGTTACAACTTTGCATTCGGATGTTCTGATTGTAAATATTTAATGTATGGAGAAGACATCACAGTTGAACCTTGCCCCAACTGTGCTTGGCCTATAATGGCGCTAAAAACCACGAAAAAACACGGCACCCAAAAAATATGTCCGCAAAAAGGCTGCGGCTACACCGAACAAATTGCCACAGAATAAGGCTATTCAGATTCGCGCTGTAGAGACGCGATGCCTCGCGTCTTTGTTTCGACGCGATGGTTCGCGTCTTTGTTTCGACACGATGGTTCGCGGTTTCATTTCGACGCGATGGTTCGCGGTTTCGTTTCGACGCGATGGTTCGCGGTTTCGTTTCGACGCGATGGTTCAAGAGACGCGAGGCATCGCGTCTCTACATACCCTGATTTTACGGTCAAACAAGAGATATTTAATACATCATGAAAAAAATAGCGATAGGCTGCCTCATACTAGCGATTACCGCAGTGGCCGCCGACATGACGTTCCCAGAATTAAGATGCTGGATAGGTTTAGAAAACTGTTCAAAACCGCCACCATCACCTCCCCCCCCCACTTCGATAACCCTGAAATCGGCAGGATTACAACCACCGAGTACACAACCTTTGCATTCTGCTGCCGAAGCCGCAAAAGAGAGCTTTAACGAAAGCGATTCCCAAGCAGAAGCCGATATTTGGATGCCAGAAGAAGGCAGCGAAGTTGACAAAAACATGATGATAAACGGCTGGTTAGAAAAAACGCCCAGACAACGTAGCTTTCTGATCATTAAACCGCAAGAGTTTGAACAACTCTACCCTCAAGGCGAGATTTTTCCGGATAAGAACGGACAATGGCAAATTAAAGGGACTTACCCAACCCGAGGCTATTACTACGAAACCTTTGTCGTTGTCACACACAATCCAAACTCAGCCAAACAAATGGAAAAGAGTCGGGCACACCCTTTGCGTACATTACCAGAAGAAACTGAAATCGTCAGTGACATTATTGTTGTCCAACGTTCACTAGAAACGACAGCACCGATTGAACCGATTGAGCCCGAATTTGAGGTATATGAAGAAGAGAGTGAGCCCGAAATTGAGGAATATGAAGAAGAGAGTGAGCCCGAAATTGAGGAAGAGATTAAGCCCGAAATTGAGGAAGAGATTAAGCCCGAAATTGAGGAAGAGATTAAGCCCGAAATTGAGGAAGAGAGTGAGCCCGAAATTGAGGAAGAGATTAAGCCCGAAATTGAGGAAGAGATTAAGCCGGAAATTGAGAAAGAGAGTGAGCCCAAAATTGAGGAAGAGACTGACGACAAAAACGATCATGCCGTAGCCCAGATTACCTTCCCAGAAGCGGGCAGCGCAGTTGAAAAACGAGTCATGATAACCGGTATCCTGGAGAACAGCACACCAGAACAACGTCGCTTTTTGATCATCAAATCGCAAACCTTTGGCAAAAAACTCTACCCCCAAGGCGAGATATTTCCAGATGAAAGCGGACAATGGACAGTCAAAGGGATTTACTACAGCCCAGGCTATAACTACGAAACCTTTGTCGTTATCACAAACAACCCCGAATCGGCTAAACAATTAGAAAATCAAAGAAGTAGAGCTTATGGTTTAAAAACATTACCCGAAGAAACAGAGATCATCAGTGATATTATTGTTGTCAAACGACAATAACGCTCTCCCAACCCTGAAGGGGTTGAATGTGAATTCGAGGTTCAAGTTTTTTAAGCAAAAGTTTTGCCTGAAAAGGTGAAACTTAGGGAAAACTTAGGACGTCAAAAAAAATCATTATCCAAAATATGACTCAATGGCATTTCAAACAAGCAGTACGCTGCCTTAAAACGGGCGGCATTATCGCCTATCCCACCGAAGCGGTTTATGGTTTAGGCTGTGATCCACGCAATGAAAAAGCCGTCGCCCATTTACTGGCACTGAAAGAACGCGCTTGGCAAAAAGGCTTGATTTTAATTGCCGCAGACTATGCACAACTGGCCCCCTTTCTGGAACCTTTAACCCCAACCCTTGAAAAAAGAGTCTTTGCCACTTGGCCGGGGGCCGTAACCTGGTTATTGCCAGCAAAACCTGAAGTACCGTATTGGTTACGAGGGCAATCAAACCAATTAGCGGTGCGAATCACAGCCCATCCGGGGGCCGCTAGTTTATGTCAACATTGGGGCAGTGCATTAGTTTCTACCAGCGCCAATCTCAGCGGCCGGCCGCCCGCTAAAACCGCTTTTCAGGTGCGGCGTGCTTTTGCACAAACACTTGATTATATTATGCCTGGACAAATCGGTGGGCGACAAAAGCCCAGTGAAATTCGTGACGCGCTAACGAATGCCGTGTTACGAGGTTAAGCCCTAAATCAACGACAAAAAATTTAAACCTTTTATTAACTCATCATGTCTCAAGATTATATTGAACCGGTTAAAGCGTATTTATTAACACTACAAGATCGTCTTTGTACAGCATTCGCTGAAGAAGACGGACAAACTCAATTTCATCAAGACGAATGGCAACGAGAATCCGGTGGTGGCGGCCGTTCGCGTGTCTTGAACCAAGGCGCGGTTTTTGAACAAGCTGGGATTAATTTTTCTCACGTTTACGGCGCAACCTTACCCTCTGCTGCAACAGCACAACAGCCTGAATTAGCCGGTTGTCGTTATCAAGCCATCGGCGTTTCTTTAGTCCTACATCCACTTAATCCTTATGTGCCCACTTCTCATGCCAATATCCGTTTTTTTATTGCGGAAAAAGAGAATCAAAACCCGATATGGTGGTTTGGAGGCGGTTTTGATTTAACCCCCTATTACGGTTTTGAAGAAGATGTTATCCATTGGCATCGAACGGCGAAAGCGGCTTGTGATCCTTTTGGAGAAAACGTCTATGCGCATTATAAAGACTGGTGTGATCGCTATTTTTTCCTAAAACACCGTAACGAACCGCGTGGTGTTGGCGGTTTATTTTTTGATGATTTAAATGAATGGGATTTTGACACCTGCTTTGCCTTTATGCAAAGTGTCGGCGATCACTATTTGCCAGCCTATTTACCCATAGTGACAAAACGTAAAGCAATATTATATGGTGAACGAGAACGCGATTTTCAACTTTACCGGCGTGGGCGTTATGTCGAATTTAATTTAGTCTATGATCGGGGTACCTTATTTGGGCTACAAAGTGGTGGCCGCACCGAATCCATTTTGATGTCTTTACCGCCATTAGTGACATGGCGTTATAATTGGCAACCGCAACCCGGCACACCAGAAGCGCGATTATATGACGTGTTTTTGCAACCGAAAGCTTGGGTGTAAAGATTAAATCAAATACTAATCTCCCCCTATTGAAATTTGAGATGCCAACCCCAAAGAGCTTGAATGTGATTGATTATAATTTTTATCCATTATGATGACTATTGTTTACTATTATGCAAGGCCCTTATCCTATTTTTTGCAGAGGCCATTCAGGTGGCCGTTTAGTTTGTGAAGCCTTTATTCGTAATGGTATTGACATGGGGCATGTCGCCCTTGATCGTAAAGATACCGAATCGTTTTCTATCAGTAATCCTCTCATTTATGAGCTGATTCTGAATGCTTATACCTATTGGGAAGCTGATGATGAACAGCAACAATACTATCAAAATCTGATAAAACAGTGTATTAATAAATACCTTGACGCCGAAATTCAGCACCCTGATAAACCTTTTGGATGGAAAATGGGTATCAGTTTATTTACCATGCCAATGGTACTCGATGCTTTTCCTACCGCCAAAGTGATTCATTTGATTCGAGATGGGCGAGATGTTATGTTGTCACGTTTAGAAGCCCGTTTTGCCCTTATGTCTGATCAGGTGAATCGTTTAGTTGTTTTTGGAGAAGCCAACATTGATCAGTTTAAAGGCCATCCCCTTACCCCTGAAACGATAGCCACTTATCGAAATGAATTAGAAATGTTGCATTGGGTAACCGCAGTCAGGTATGGATTAAAAGGCCGAGCTTATACGGGCCGTTATTTAGAAATTAAATATGAAGAGATTTGCCAAAATCCTATCCCCGTTTTTGAACAACTATTTGATTTCATTGGTGTTAAGTTTTTAGCCACGACTAAAACCTGGTTACAGCAAGCGGTGTATCATACCAGGATGGCAAAATGGAAAACCCTACCTGCTGAACAACTCAAAAAACCGTTGGAAATAGGCGGCCCTTTACTCAAAGAACTGGGGTATACTTAGCATCGTCATAATTTCAAAAAGACGCACGGCCGTGCGTCTCTACTTTGAAAATAAATAATTATCTGAATATCTTTTTCACTGAGAACTAATCAATATGAGAAAAATTTTAGTCACTAGCGCCTTACCTTATGCCAATGGTTCTATCCACATTGGGCATTTAGTTGAATATATTCAAACTGATATCTGGGTACGCTTCCAAAAACTGCGCGGACATGAATGCTATTACGTTTGTGCCGATGACGCACATGGTACACCTATCATGGTACGGGCCCAAAAAGAAGGCATTACGCCTGAAGAACTCATTGCCCGTTATCAAACCGAACATCAAACCGATTTTGCTGACTTTTCCATCGGATTTGATAATTACTACTCCACCCACAGTGCTGAAAATCAGCAGTTTTCTAATCTGATTTATCA
>Ga0316201_10001923_pt1 | contig 14458 bp, 13 predicted proteins | sample CS6wburrow_MG_FD_204516 | JGI IMG/M metagenome (GOLD analysis project Ga0316201, IMG submission 204516) | Coastal sediment microbial communities from Delaware Bay, Delaware, United States - CS-6 worm burrow | ecosystem: Environmental > Aquatic > Marine > Coastal > Sediment | place: USA... | reverse complement strand
TGCGTCCCTGCCACTGCCGGGTCGCTTTGCGACGGCTCATGGCGCGCCCCGCACCGTGACAGGCCGAGGCGAAACAGCGTTGCTCGCTCTGCGGCAGGCCGGCCAGGATGTAGGAGGCGGTGCCCATGGAACCGCCGATCAGAACCGGTTGTCCGGCATCGCGGAATGCCTCGGGAACATCAGGGTGGCCCGGTCCCAGCGCCCGGGTCGCGCCTTTTCTGTGCACGAACAGCCGCATGGGTGTCCCGTCGACGATGTGCGACTCTTCCTTGCAGGTATTGTGTGAGACGTCATACAGCACGTCCAGTTCGGCTCGCGGCACAACACGTTCAAAAGCCCGGCGCGCCAGGTGGGTCAGGATCTGCCGGTTGGCCAGAGCACAATTGATGCCGGCACGCATGGCGCCCAGGTAGGCTTCGCCCAGTGGCGATCTGATCGGGGCACAGGCCAGCTCCCGGTCCGGGAGCTCAATGCCGTAGCGGTGGGCACTCATCGCCATGCGCTTCAGGAACTCGCTGCCGATCTGATGCCCGAGGCCCCGCGAGCCGCAGTGTATGCTGACCACAATATCGTTTTCCTGCAGTGCAAAAGCCCGGGCAGCGCTTCGATCGTAAACCTCTATGACATGCTGGACTTCGAGGTAATGATTGCCGGAACCGAGTGTGCCCATTTCATCACGCTGGCGTCGTCTGGCCTGTTGCGAAACCTCTTCCACCAGGGCACCGGCCATGCAGCCGTATTCTTCGATGTAACGCAGGTCATCCTGGTGACCATATCCCTGGCTGACCGCCCACCTGGCACCACCGCTCAACATGGCCTGCATCTCGCGTTTGTCCAGCCGGATGGTACCGGTACTGCCGAGGCCGGCAGGAATCGCTGCAAACAAGGCGTCGGCCAAGCTGTCCTTGTGTACCTCGATATCGCCGCGAGTCAGGCCGGTGGTCAGGCTGCGCACACCGCAGGATATGTCAAAACCGACACCGCCCGCCGATACAACGCCACCCTGTGCCGGGTCGAACGCGGCCACGCCACCGATGGGAAAGCCGTAACCCCAGTGTGCGTCGGGCATGGCGTAAGATGCTTTTACGATGCCGGGCAGGCTTGCCACGTTGACGATCTGTTCGTAGACCTTGTCGTCCATGCCGGCGATCAGATCGGCGTCTGCATAGATGATACCGGGTACGCGCATGGCACCCATGGGGTTGATGCGCCACTCGCCGTCCGCTAACTGTTCAAGCTTGCCTGGATCCACGCTATCTGTTCCTGTCTCCGGGAGGCGTCATACGTCGACGATACACTGGGCAATCCAGCGGCCAACAGGGTCCTGTGTCACTTTTAATTCAGTGTAGGTGGCACCCTTGACCTCCACGGCGGGCTGATGGCGGGCGATATCGATGGTTTCGCCCCAGGCGTAAGCGCTCAGTTGCCGGCCATCGGTCCGGACTTCAAATCTGGAGAACAACATGTGCTGTACCGCCATGGCGTAGACTATCGCATTCAGCCAGTCGACCAGCAGCAGTTCCCGGTCCGGAGCCTGGCAACGGATTTCCACCGCCCGCTTTGCCTGTACCGCATGGGGATCGGTGATAACGGCCGTCAGCGCACAGGCGGCCTGCTCGAAAGCCTCGGAGACTGTGGCGCCTGTCCCGCGAACGCCGATGTCGGCCTGGTGCGAAAAGTGTTCCCATGTCTGCTGCTGTGGCACGCTTATTCCGTCATGGCTGGCAGTCATCACCAGGGCATGCGGAGCCTGGCCGGTATAAGCTTCCGGTACCGTCGGCCGCATCGACGCGGCCGTCGAGCGCACAGGGATGTATTTACAGCGTGTCCCGCAAGCTTATGCCGGCCAGGCTCCGCACTCACTAGTAATATTCAACGGCATCAGAGCTTATAATAGTCGATAATCAGTCGGTGAGGGGTCGAATATGATAGACAACGCAACATTCGACATCGGCAACCCTGTGCCGGCAGCAGACAACAGCCATCTGGCGGGAAGGCCGCTGAAACCATGAAAAAGAACACCCGGCGCATGATTCGCGACATCGAAAGCGAAGTGAAATACACGCGTGAAATGATCGGTAAGGATGAACTGGATGCCAGGGTGATGGACGTTATGGCCAGGGTGCCGCGTGAGGCATTCGTGCCGCCTGAACTGCAATACGCAGCCTTTGATAACGGGCCCCTGCCTATCGGCTGCGGGCAGACCATCTCGCAACCCTATATCGTCGCGTTGATGACCGATATGCTGCAGCTCGAGCCCGGTCACCGGGTGCTGGAGATCGGTACCGGTTCCGGCTATCAGACCGCAATTCTGTCATTGCTGTGCGAGCGGGTCTACACCATGGAAGTGGTGCAAGAGCTGAGTGAGGCAGCGGCGAGTCTGTTAAAGCGGCTCGGCTACCACAACATTGAAACCTGTGCAGGCAGTGGCTATGACGGCTGGGCGGAACATGCACCCTATGACGGTATTATCGTCACCGCGGCTGCTCCATACATCCCGCCGGCATTGATCGAACAGCTCACGGCGGGCGGCAGGCTGGTCATCCCCGTGGGGCAACCCTATAGTCACCAGGAACTCATGCTGCTTGAAAAAGACCGGCAGGGTGAAAGTCATGTACAGAGCATTCTCGGGGTCGCATTCGTTCCCCTGGTGAGCGGGTAAACATCCCGGCTGCAATGAGCGAACATTCGTCTCGACGACCGGACTGGCATCAGCAGTCCGTGCATGAAGCGCTCGACGCCTTGAATGTCGATGCGCACGCCGGTCTCGGCAGCGACGCGGTTAAAGCGCGCCGCGAGCGCTTTGGTCCGAATGAAATCGAAGAGAATGGCCGGCGCGGTGCATTGCGAATCCTTGTCAGCCAGTTTACTGATTTCATGATCTTTGTGCTGATCATTGCAGCGATTGTCTCCGGCATTGTCGGAGAAGCGCAAGACACCATTGCCATCGTCGTTATTGTCCTGCTCAACGCGGTCATCGGTGCTATGCAGGCTTATCGCGCGGAGCGGGCGGTGGCAGCGCTGCGCGCCATGGCGGCACCGGAGGCACAGGTACGCCGCGACGCTGTGATTCGTCCGGTTCCGGCGACACATCTGGTACCCGGTGACATCGTATTGCTCGAGGCGGGTCAGATTGTGCCCGCTGACCTGCGTTTGCTGGAGGTCGCGGAACTCAAACTCGACGAAGCGGCACTGACGGGTGAGTCACACGCGGTGGGGAAGCACACCGACGCCTTGCCTGAGGCCGGTCTGGCTGTCGGCGATCGTCGCAACATGGCGCACAAGAGCACACTGGTCACCAGCGGACGGGGTAGCGGTGTCGTTGTAGCGACCGGCATGGACTCGGAAGTGGGAAAAATCGCCGCACTGTTGCACGGCAACGGCGGGCCGGGGACACCGCTGCAACAGCGGCTGGCGGTATTCGGGCAGCGCCTCGGTATCGCCGTGTTGGCGGTGTGTGCGCTGATTTTTGCCTTCGGCCTGCTGCGTGGCGAGCCCGTGGCGCTGATGTTTCTCACTGCGGTAACGCTCGCCGTGGCAGCCATCCCGGAGGCGTTGCCAGCTGTGATCACGGTTTCCCTGGCTATCGGTGCACACAAGATGAGCGCACGCCATGCACTCATTCGCGCATTGCCGGCTGTTGAAACGCTCGGTTCCGTTACCACTATCTGTTCCGACAAAACCGGCACGCTGACGCAGAACAAAATGAAGGTCGATGCGCTGTTCGCCAATACGCAACGCCGCTCACAGCTCGAGGACGCAGACACGGCAGCATTGCCATGGCGTCTGCTGGGTCAGGCGCTGGCGCTCAACAACGATGCACGGCACATACCGGAGCAGGGGATTGTCGGTGATCCGACCGAGGTCGCACTCTACAACGCGGCTCAGGCCGCAGGTTTCGACAGGACGCAGCTCGAGCGGGGCATGCCGCGCGTCGCCGAGTTGCCCTTCGATGCGCAGCGCAAGCGCATGACCACGTTGCACAGTAGCGCCGAGGGCTTCATCGCATTTGTCAAAGGGGCGCCCGAGCAAATCCTGTCGCTGTGCGCCGATGCCGTCAGCGGCAACGGGCGGGTCGCGCTGCACACCCGGCAACTGCTCGCCGACGCCGAACTGCTCGCCAGCGAGGGTTACCGGGTGCTCGCTTTTGCAGTCCGTACGCTGGATGACGAGCCTGATATCCGGCCTCCGGAAATCCCCGAGCAGGGCTTCAGCTTTCTGGGCTTTGCCGGACTCATCGACCCCCCGCGCCCCGAGGCCGCCGAGTCAGTCGCATTGTGCCGCAGCGCCGGCATTACCCCGATCATGATTACCGGTGATCATGCCGGCACGGCACGCGCGATCGCCGTGCGCCTGGGCATAGCCCGCAACGGTGATCGTGTATTGACAGGCCAGGAGTTGGAGCAGCTGTCTCCTGAGCAACTGCAGCAACAGGTATCCGGCGTTCCGGTCTATGCCCGCGTGACACCGGAACAGAAAATCAACATCGTACAGGCGTTGCAGGCAGGTGGTGAGTTTGTCGCCATGACAGGTGACGGCGTCAACGATGCGCCGGCACTGAAGCGCGCAGAGATCGGTGTCGCCATGGGCCAGAAGGGCACCGATGTGGCGCGCGAGGCAGCGGATATGGTGCTTCTGGATGACAATTTTGCCACCATCGTCGCGGCGGTGGCGGAGGGGCGCCGGATATTTGACAATATCCGCAAATTTATCAAAGACACCATGAGTTCCAACTCCGGGGAAATCTGGACGCTGTTTCTTGCCCCCTTCTTTGGCTTGCCGATTCCGCTGTTGCCGATCCATATCCTGTGGATCAACCTGGTCACTGACGGGCTGCCCGGCCTGGCGTTCACAGTGGAGCCGTCCGAAGCGGGGATCATGCGACGCTCGCCGCGGCCGCCACAGGAAAGTATTTTTGCCCATGGCATGTGGCAGCACATCCTCTGGGTCGGATTATTCGTTGGCGCGCTGTCCATCGGTGCCCAGGCATGGGCCTACGGTCGAGGCACGGAATACTGGCAGACCGTGGTGTTCACGGTGCTGACGCTATCACAGCTGTTTCACTCGCTGGCTGTGCGCAGTGAAACGGCCTCCCTTTTCAGCATCGGCTTAACCAGCAACCCGGCCATGCTCGCTGCCGTGACATTAACCCTGGTGCTTCAGCTCGCCGTTATCTATGTGCCACAGCTCAATCCGGTATTCCATACACAGCCACTACCCCTGGCGGATCTGCTGATGTGTCTGGGGCTGTCTTCACTGGTCCTGGTGGCGGTGGAAGTGGAAAAATGGCTGGTTCGGCGTGGCCGCCTGTATGTATCCTGAAGATGCCGGTCATTTCCCCGCAGAAATCCACACAGCCTGCCGCGTGGATACCCGCCTGCATCACAGGTATTCACGCACCGCTTCGGCCGGTTTCTGGACCAGATTCTTGTCAACCTGGTTAGAAACCATGGCCATGACTTCCTTGCTCAGATTATCCCGTAACAGACCGAGAAAGGAGGGCGGCGCAACCAGCACCAGATTTTTGAATTTGCCCTTGTTGCGTGCGCTGTCAAGACGATGGGCAAGATCTTTGGCAAAACCGTGAGCTTCCTGTTCCTTGGCGCTGGTCTTGTCATTCATGATATGTCGTCCCTGCCCGACGCTGCCACCGTCGCTGCCTGCTGAGTCTGATACGAGGTCGCCTTCGTGCAGGCGGCCTTCCGGGTGGGCGAGAGCTTCGATTTCAGTGATCGGTGCAGACCGGTTTCTGGCGGTATAGAATTTTGCCCGGCTGCTTTCTGCGACTAAAACCCATGTTATTGCCATTAAAACACCTCCTCTTATTGAAGTTCTAAATTGTATTCTACCTGTTATAAGTCTAGCAGAGCCTTGACCCAGGTCAGAGAATTTAAGATGTCCGCAAATACAGCAAATTAATAAAATACTAAATTAATTATGCGCATTGTCTGTGGCATAGCTGTTGCATCTTCGTCTCCCGGGATACTGAATAGGTAAGCATATGGATTTCTGCATACAATGCGCCCAAGTTTCAATGCACAAGCTGCAGGAATGGTGCCTGCTGATGTGGGTATCCGTTAAACAATACCTGCAGGCTTTGTGGGAGCCGGGGCACTGGTAAGGTCGTCGAAGTGCACAGTGGCATGAAACTTTTGCCGGCCTCTCTGGAAACAGCTGGCGTTATGTTCTAACCTTTGTTTATTCCCGAGCGATCCCCGCAAGAGGGACACAAAACCCGATCTTGAATGGTGCTGCCAAATTGAACCCACTTTTCGGTAAAGGTGTTACCGGTTTGCGCGATGCTATCCGCCACAGGATGCATGAAAAGGAAGTCAGGCAAAGCCATCGCGCTGAAATCCTCAACACGGTGGAGAGGGTTGTGGAGGGTACGGACAGCCGAATCAGGCTGGTGAACGGCTACGAGAAAAAATTACAGGAGGCTGTAACCCGTTCCCTGGACTACACCGATGATCTGATAGACCAGATTCCCGGAGCCATCGAAATCAGTGCCAGTACTTTCGTCTCCGACTCTCATGTCAATGCGTTTTTCGTCAATGTATCGGATTTGCAGACGGTCTTCAGCCGCAGTTCAGAAGTACGTGAATTCATGGAGGATTTCAGCCACATTGAAACACCACAGTGCTGTGCCCTGTTGTGTATGCGAAAGTCGGAGAAAACGGTAATGGGCATGGAACTCGACGGAGAACTGCTGAAAAGAGATGTCAGGCAGACGGCGGTAAGTTTTTCCGATCACCGGATTTATTCGCCGTCACCGAGTGAAGCCGAAACCCGTAAGGGACTCAAGCAGTGCCTGTTCGGGGGGCTGGTGACCAACGCACTTGAACACATTGTGCAGCTCAGGCTGGCGAGCCTGCGATTGAAGAAAGAACGCCAGATCCTGCAGGCAAGGCTGAGACACTGCCAGCGCAACACAGGTACAGCAGAACAGAGTGCGCGCTCTGCTGCTGAGGTGGCGAAAGAAGTCGACGAAGTCCGCCAGAAGCTGAGTATGGTCGAGGAACAGCTGAAGAATACCCATCCTGTGACACCGCAGGAGTCGCTGCAGCAGGTTAATGCCGTGTTCAGTCGCCCCGACAGCTTTGTGCGCTTTAAAGAGTGTTCGCTCCGACTCAACAAGATGGGAATCAGGGTCGATGAGGATTCGCGGCAAGCCTGCAACGAGCTCAGGCTGGCCGAAGTGGAAATCGGTGATGAGTTGCCCCGCGTGGTTACCCTGGCGAAATTTCCACGCGACGAACTGCTTCCGCGCAGAGAATTCCTGGCGCAGGATAGATTCTCATAGTGTTACCAAGGCATGTGGAAGGAGTACTAGTGTCGGCTAACTTCCGTACTCATGAGTAACAGGTTCTTAGACAGCCTGTACTTCTGATGCAATAAGCAGTTTAAACGATACTCAGGGCCTGCACCGGGCAGGCGGCCACGCACATGCCGCAGCCGTTGCACAGTTCCGTATCGATCTGCGCCCGGCGCTGGTGGACCGTGTTGATGGCGTGGTAATCACAGCGTCCGCTGCAGGCCATACAGATCACATCATCCCAGGCGATACAGGTTTCCCGGTTCAGCTGCGCCGTGCCGATGGTTGGCCTGGTGGTAGCGTTGTCGATCGTTACATCCAGGGGGCAGGCCTCGACACAGGCCTTGCAGAAGGTGCAGCCCGATGTGTTGAAATCCAGGTATGGCAAGCCGGCCAGGTCATGGTCTTGCGGATGCAGGTGGATAATGCCCGGATCGCAGGCCGTCAGGCAGGGGTGTGTGCAGCCGGGACAATGGGATTCGAGCGCCAGGCCCCGGTGCCAGGGTGGTGGTGGCCCCAGCGGCTGCTGTCGTAATACCTCCTGCGCACGGCCCGCTCGAGTCAGCAGCGTGCCACGCAGGAATGCCCGGCGTCCGCGATCCATGGTGTCAGCGAAACGTGCTCTCTACCAGCGGCGTGGCATCCGACTGGGGAACATGACACTGCGTACAGGTGAAGCGCGCACCGGCCACTGTTTCCAGCGTCTCGTCCGTGTAGTGATCGCGCGACATCGGACTCTTGCTTTTTTGGCTCCTGTCGGTATTTCTGGGCTTGTCTATGTATTTCGGTACATCATGACAATCCAGGCACTGGTTGTCGGCGGCGACCACCGGCAGGTACATGTCGGTGCGGTGCGGAATCTGCGGTGGTATGCCATCCCAGGCCCGCGGCAGCCATTCATTTCTCCCAGGTTTGGCATCACTGTAGGCAGCCGGGGTCGGGGTCGGGGTATCAAACACACTGGACTTGCTCAGGCCCATGTTCAGGTCGTCAATGGCGTCACCAAAAGCAGGTCCGCTCAAGGTGACGATCAAGCCGAACGTGGCGAGGAACGGGAAGGTTTTCATGCTGCTCTCCTTTGGCGGGATTCGCTTGTAGCGGTTTTCTGTCGGGTGTTGATGTAGTGTCTCAGATCGAATTGCAGGGTGCCCTCCGGGCAGATGGTGATACAGCGGCCACAGTTGGTACATTCACCGGAGGCGATCATGCCGCTCGCGGACGCTGCCTTCAAATTCATGACCTGGGGTTCCGGGCATACCCTGGCGCATTCGCCGCAGTGTGTACAGGTTGGCGTATCGAAACGGATGCGCACCTGCGCCAGCCTGCCCAGCAGGGCGTAAAAAGCGCCCAGCGGGCAGAGGTGTCCGCACCAGCCGTTGCGCAGGATAAACAGATCGAACAGAAATACGCCCAGCACCGCTGTCCAGCCCAGACCGACAGCGAAAATCAGTTCCCGGTGCAGCATGCTGATGGGGCTGATCCATTCGAAGGCGGCGACGCCGGTCAGTGCCGACAGCAACAGCGCCAGCGCCAGTACGGTGTAGCGGATGTTGCGGCTGAGCCGGAACAGGTCGGCAATGCCCAGCCGGCGGCGCAGCCAGGCCGCCAGGTCGGTGACCATATTGATCGGACACAGCCACGCGCACCAGCTGCGCCCCCCCAGTATCAGGTAGATCAGCAGGATAATAGCGGCCCCGGTGAGGACCTCGGCTTGCGGCAGATGGCGGGTGAAAAGGATCTGCAGGACTGCAAAGGGGTCCGCCAGAGGGATGAGGCCGAGCAGTTCGGAGGCGCTCAGGTTGCCGGACAGCAGGGGCTTGCCGGCTATTTCCCAGCCCCAGCGTACCGTGCCCAGGAACAACAGCAGTACCCCCAGCTGGACCGCACGACGCAGCAGCAGGTAGCGCCAGACGCGGAGTTTTCCAGTCAATGATGCCGGCATGACAAACGGCCTGAGCGGCCGGCCATTGGGGCCTGTTTTTACGGGGTCGCGGTTCGTGCTCACGGCGGCATCTCGTTGAGGTAGTCCAACCCGGTTGCCGCTGAGTCGGAGCCGGCCGTGCTGCCGGCGGGATTGAACTCGTCGCTGATCGGCGTATCGCTGGTCCAGCCGAGCCGGTAGTGATCCCCGATCACGCCCTGCACCAGGTCCGCTTGCAGCACGCGAATGGCTGCCTGCTGGGTGGGGCAGGCCTTTTCACAGATGCCGCAGCCGGTACAGGCGTCACTGTGCACCACCGGCACGAACATCGCATGCTTGCTGAGCCGGCGCGGGTGATGTTCGACCGTGATCGCCTGACCCTGCAGGGGGCATTCGCGGAAACAGATTTCGCAACGCAGTCCCTGCCAGGACAGACAGTTCTCGATATCGATAACCGCCAGTCCCATACGCGATTGATTAATGTCTTCCAGGGCGGGGTCGAGTGCCCCGGTAGGACAGGCTGCGATACAGGGGATATCGGTGCACATGTAACAGGGTGTTTGGCGTGGTATGAAATAGGGTGTTCCAATCGGTATGCCGGCATTCGCGCTGGCCAGTGTCAGGGTGTCATAGGGGCAGGCGACTACACACTGACCGCACTTGATGCAGCGTGCGTTGAAATCCGCTTCGTAGCGTGCCCCCGGCGGGCGTATGGCAAACGGTGTCGCACGTGCCTGTTGTTGCAGCAGGTACGACCATATCAGACCGCCGGTCGCCGCCAGCGCCGCCCCCTGGCCGACCCGGGTAAAAAATTCACGACGCGAGATCGATAACATGTTGGCCATGCATCACCACTCCAGCGGCCCGCACGCCTGCCACAATCCAGCCGCCCTCAGGCCTTGTAGACCTTGATGGCGGCTTTCTTGAAGTCCTCTTCCTTTGACATGGGGCAGGTGACGTCCAGGCAGACCTTGTTGACAAACACGCCCTCGTCGAAGAATGCGGCGAAGGTATATCCTTTTGCCGGACGGTTGCGGCCCTGGGTTTCCACAACGGCCTTGATCTTGCCGCGGCGGGATTCGATCCAGACCACGTCATTGCGCTTGACGTCGCGCGCTTCGGCATCGTGCGGATGCATGAACAGCTGTGCGGTGGGTACGGCACGGTGCAGTTCCGGTACCCGCCGTGTCATGGTGCCGGTGTGCCAGTGTTCCAGCACACGGCCGGTGGAGAACCACAGGTCGTAGTTTTTATCCGGCTGTTCCGGCGGCGCTGCATAGGGCCGGAAAAAGATCTTCGCCTTGTGTGCCAGGCTGGTCTTGTCCGCGCTGGTGACCTTGTCGAGGTCACCGCCGGGCAGGGCCTTGAGCGCCTTGCCGTAGAAATCGAAACCACTGCCTTTTTCACAATAGGGGTCATATTTCTCGTTGAAGCGCCACTCTGTCTCCTTGCCGTTGACGACCGGCCACTTGAGGCCGCGGACATCATCACGGTAGTAGACGTCGAATTCCGCCAGGTCATGCTGGTGTCCCACGCCGAACTGACGGTATTCGTTGAACAGCGCCTTCTCCGGGAACCAGCCGTCACCCAGTTTTTCGGCAATATGGTTGCCGTGGCCACGGGCCACCGATTTGTCCGGCCACTTGACCTTGCGGTTTTCGGCGTTGGCGAACAGCACATCGTAGAGTGTGTCATCGGGCGAATAACCCATTTTCTCTGCCTCGGCCAGCACGTCCGGCAGCTTGCCGTCCTCGAAACCGTCGGCCTTGAGCCCGGCTACCGGCTGTTCGCCCCAGACATCCTTCAGTTTGAAGCGTTTGGAAAACTCCAGTCCCTGCCAGACATCGCCCATGGCTTCACCCGGCGGGCTGACCTGCTGGCGCCAGGCCTGGGTGCGTCGTTCGGCGTTACCGTACAGCCCCCATTTTTCGAAAATCATGGCGGTCGGCAGTATCAGGTCGGCCACCTTGGCTGAAACGGTGGGGTAAGGGTCGGATACCACCAGGAAGTTGTCCATTTTGCGTGCGGCCTTGAGCCAGTGATTGGCATTGGCGGTGGCCTGGAACGGATTGTTTACCTGCACCCAGGCCCAGTTTACAGAGCCGTCTTCCAGATCGCGCATAATCTTGGTGATGTGGCTGCCGACCTTGGGATTCAGTGTGTTGGCCGGCAGTTTCCACAGCTTTTCGCTGAAGGCACGATGCTTGGGATTGAACACCACCAGGTCTGCCGGCAGGCGGTGGGCGAAGGTGCCGACCTCACGGGCGGTGCCGCAGGCCGACGGCTGGCCGGTGAGCGAAAAGGCGCCGTTGCCGGGTTGCGCCTGCTTGCCGAGCAGCAGGTGGATGGCGTAGATCTGCTCGTTGACCCAGCTGCCGCGGTAGTGCTGGTTGAAGCCCATGGTCCAGTAGCTGCCGACCTTGCGGTTCTTGTCCATATACAGCTCTGCCAGAGTCTGCAGCTTCTTTTTGAACGACTCCAGGTCTTCATCCGGGTCGCCCTTGGCCAGTTCCGCCACAAAGTCCAGGGTGTAGGGTTCGACGCCGCGCTTGAATTCCTCGAAGCTGATCAACCAGTGTTTAACCGGCTTCTTGGTGTTGTTCTGCTTGACTATCTCACCGGGCTTCCTGCGCTGGGCGATGGCTTCGGCCGGGTCCAGTGTAACCTCCAGTTCCTTGGCCTGGATGTCCTTCTCGGCTTCGAAAGCATACTTCGACGTGCCGCGCATGCCATAGCCAATGTCGTAAGGGCCGGTCGAGAACACGCAGTGCTTGTTGACGAAATCGTGGTTCACGGCGTCGTTGATGACGATTTCGCGCAGGATATAGTTCTGGATGGCGAGGTCGGTGCCCGGCTTGAAGATGATTTCCAGGTCGGCGATATCGGAGGTCTGGTTGCTGATGGTGGTCAGGTTCACCAGCCTGACGTTGTCGTCGCTCAGTCGCCGGTCGGATACCCGTGCCCACAGAATGGGGTGGCACTCCGCCATGTTGGCGCCCCAGGTGACGACGGTATCGGTATGCTCGATGTCATCGTAGTTGCCGGCCGGTTCGTCGATGCCGAAGGTCTGGATAAAGGCCACGACAGCCGAAGCCATGCAGTGCCGGGCATTGGGATCGATGTTGTTGCTGCGGAAACCGGCCTTCATCAGCTTGGCCGAGACATAACCTTCGGGGATGGTGTACTGCCCCGAGCCGAAGATGGCGACCCCGGCCGGGCCTTTTTCCCGGTAGGTCTTCTTGAACTGTTTTTCCATTTCATCGAAAGCGCGTTCCCAGCTGACCGCCTGGAACTTGCCCTGCTTGTCGAACTTGCCGTCCTTCATGCGCATCAGCGGCCGCGTGAGGCGGTCCTTGCCATACTGGATCTTGCCGTTGAAATAGCCCTTGATGCAGTTCAGTCCCCGGTTGACAGGGGCGTCCGGGTCACCCTTGGTGGCGACGATGCGGCCGTCCCGGGTGCCGACCATGATACCGCAACCGGTGCCACAGAAACGACATACGCTCTTGTCCCATTGCACATCGGCGTCGGCCTGTTCGGATTCGGCGAGTGCGGCCGCGGGTACCGAAATGCCGGCCGCGGTGGCGGTGGCCGTCGCGGCACTGGTTTTAAGAAACTCTCTGCGTGTCAGGTCCATTGCTGTCTCCTCAGATAGGGTTTTTCGCAGGTTCCGGGTGTCGAGTTTATTCGTTCAGGCAGCCGGGAACACTGTCCGACTCCAGCACCTCGTCGTCAAGTTCCGCTGGAATGGCATCCAGCAGCTCGCGGTCTTCTTCGAAATAGTGGCAGGACATTTCCGCCAGTACGATGTGGGGCAGGGCGCGGATACGTTTCAGGCCATCGATTTCGGCGCTGATGGATGCAGCTTCCTGGGTGATGACAATACGGCCCATTGCGTTATCGACATAATGGACATCGATGCCGGCCAGATCCTGCAATTGTTTGCTGACATTGGCGGTATGCTCCGCTGCGGTCACAACGAGAATGCCTGATATATTCATTATTGTAATGCCCCCGGGGTTTTTCTGATCACCCGGCTGAATCAGCCGTGACCAGGCACGCGGTGACCGTTGCCGATCGCCACCTGGACCCATCAAACCATCTTTGACAATATAGGCAAGTTCAACCGATGATGCCATGATCTATGTCAAGGCGGACGCAATGGTGTCCCGGCCGGAAGGAGCACGGCGGTGGCCGCCGTGCGTGCCAGCGGACAGGTAGGGTAGCCAGGGCGCCCACTGTGATCACCCGGCGGTCCTGTTGCATTCTCCGGGAGGATCGTTAAAACTTGCAAAAAAATAAAGGCTTGGTCTCTATCGACCTTTATATGCATCTCCCTGAAGGAGCCGCCTCCCCGCCGCGATTCGCGCCGCAGTACGGGGCTCCTGCAGGTGAACACACCAAGGAGAAAGCAGATGAGTCAACTGACCCCTGAAGAGGAGGAAAAGATCCTCGCCAGTCCGCCCAAGGGCACCTTCGCGCTGATGCTGCTGGTCGGTGCGCTGATCTTTGCAGGCTGGGCCTACATGTTTTTTTTCATGTTCCTGGAACACGGACCGGTAACATAGGAGGAGCAGGATGGCCGATCCACTGAAAAGTATCTGCGAAGACCCGCTGGAGAGAAAATGGGTCTGGATATCACTTGGCCTTGCCCTGGTCATGGGGGTGATGCTGGGCTACTACGCGCTGGCCAGTAACATCCACCCGCCAAGCAATGTCGAGACCATCGATTCGTCGCGACTGCACCTGACTGAGGAATTCGCCGAGGATAATCTCGGCGTCAAGCGTAACGATGACGGCAGCCTGACCGTCACCCTGGTCGCGGCACGTTACGGCTTTTACCCGCCGCGCATCGAGGTGCCGGCCGACACCCGGGTCACGTTCCGCATCGCCAGTGCAGATGTGCTGCACGGTGTGCACGTCCCCTTTACCAACATGACGACCATGATTGTGCCGGGTTACATCTCCGAGGTGACCACCCTGTTCCCGCGCACCGGGGAATTCTCGCTCCTGTGTAACGAATACTGTGGCCTCGGACATGACTCCATGTGGTCGCGTCTGGTGGTAGTACCGAAATCCACAGGGGGGGCACCGTCATGAGTCAATCAAGAGCCGCCGGCCTGAGTCTGGCGAACATGTGGGTGGGTTTTACCGCGTTTGCCGCTGCCGCCCTGCTGGGCCTCTACCAGGTCATCGAAAGAATCGACCTGATCCCGGGGCTG
>Ga0316201_10001922_pt1 | contig 14462 bp, 17 predicted proteins | sample CS6wburrow_MG_FD_204516 | JGI IMG/M metagenome (GOLD analysis project Ga0316201, IMG submission 204516) | Coastal sediment microbial communities from Delaware Bay, Delaware, United States - CS-6 worm burrow | ecosystem: Environmental > Aquatic > Marine > Coastal > Sediment | place: USA... | reverse complement strand
AGAGCGGGAATAACTCAGTGGTAGAGTGTAACCTTGCCAAGGTTGAAGTCGCGAGTTCGAATCTCGTTTCCCGCTCCAAAATGACGATAAAAGGTTCGGCACTGTTCGAACCTTTTTTTATTAAAATATTAGACCGCCGAGGAACTAAATGAAAACCTATCTTGCTCCTATAAAAGAAATCGAGCGGAAATGGTATGTTGTTGATGCCGAGGACAAGATTTTGGGGCGCTTAGCAACTGAGATCGCACACAGACTGCGTGGTAAACACAAACCGACCTTTTCCCCATTTATCGATAATGGTGATTTTATCATTGTAACCAATGCCGACAGAATTCAGCTCACGGGGAAGAAATGGGACGATAAGAAATATTATCGCCACACCGGTTATATAGGTGGTATCAAGGAATCAACGGCCAAAGAGCTGCTTGAAAAGCATCCTACCGATCTCATTACAAAAGCCGTTAAGGGAATGCTTCCAAAAAACAAAATTGGCCGGGCTCAACTGAAAAAACTAAAAGTTTATGCCGGCCCTGAACACCCGCACAAGGCGCAGCAGCCTGCAGAGCTCATTTTATAACACCGATAATGGGAAGAGCGTCTGCACCAAACATTCTAAGTATGAAAAAGATTATTTTTTACAAGGCACTTAAATAAATCACGGAGAAATTGGCCATGGCCGAACGTTTTTACGCTACCGGAAAGAGAAAAAAAGCAGTGGCGCGTGTCTGGATTACTCCAGGCTCCGGCAAAATTACGGTAAACCAGATGACGCCAGATGAATATTTTGGCGGCACATTTCAGGTTCACAAACTTGATAAACCTTTCAAAGTGACGGAAACCGAAGAGCAGTATGATATTTATGCCACCCTCAAGGGTGGTGGCAAGTCAGCCCAGGTTGACGCCTTATCGCATGGTATTTCCAAAGCCCTTCTTGAAGTCAACAATGAAATGAGAAGTGCACTCAAACGTACAGGCCTGCTTACGCGCGATCCTCGAAACAAAGAAAGAAAGAAGTATGGCCAGAAAGGCGCTCGAGCAAAATTTCAGTTCTCGAAACGTTAATTTTACTTATTTCTTTTGGCCCGCAGGGGCACTGCACAGCAATGCTCCTGAGCCCGCAAATAGGGTGAACGTGGGGATAGCAGATTTTCTGTTATCCCCATTTTTCTTTTCCCCCAGGCTATTGCAAGTGGACTATTATCCCACCAGGAGACACCATGCTAAATGTCGCTATCGTTGGAGCATCCGGCTATACCGGAGCAGAGCTGGCTCGAATTCTCTATTCCCATCCACTGGTTTCCATTACGGCAGCAACCTCCCGGCAATATGATGGCTGCACCTTCAGCGAAGTCTTTCCGCACATGCACGGTCTGGTTGATGTTACCTGCAGGAATTATTCAATTGACCAGATTGCCGATCTGGCTGATTTCATTTTTTGTGCCGTACCGCACAAAACAGCCATGGATATCGTACCTCCATTATTGGCAGCAGGAAAAAAAGTCGTCGATCTCTCGGCCGATTTCAGGCTGCGCAATGTAGGTGTTTATGAAAAATGGTATCAGCATCACAGTTCTCCGGAGATCATCCCCATGGCCGTATATGGCCTGCCGGAACTTTATCGGGAGCAGATAGCTGAAGCTCAGCTGGTTGCAAACCCAGGCTGCTACCCGACATCAATTATCCTCGCTTTGGCTCCTCTTTTAAAACATGCTCTCATAGATGGATCATCGATTATTGCCGATTCAAAATCAGGGACATCAGGGGCTGGCCGCGCCGCTTCAGTTGGGTCGCTTTTCTGCGAAGTAACCGATGGATTCCGAGCCTATAAAGTCGGAGGAGTTCATCGGCATATCCCGGAAATTGAGCAGGAGTTGGAAGCACTGGCCGGAAAACCAATTACGCTGTCATTTACCCCCCACCTCCTGCCAGTCTCAAGAGGCATCCTCAGCACTATTTACGCAAATCTGCTGCAGGATTTATCAGAACAACAGCTCAGAGAATACTATCATGAGATGTACGCCGGTCAGCCCTTTGTCAGGCTGCTTCCTGAGGGTCGGCAACCTGCCACGCAATACGTTCGGGGCTCCAACCTCTGTGATTTAGGTATAACGATTGATGCACGGACCAAACGTATCATTATTACGTCCGCACTCGATAACATTGTCAAGGGGGCATCCGGGCAGGCCGTCCAAAATATGAATCTGATGTGCGGTTTTCCAGAAAATGCCGGGTTGGAACATGCCCCATTTTTCCCGTAAATCACCCTCAATAGCATCTCCGAAGCCAGATGAGGACAATAAAACTGAAACTAGCATATGACGGCACGCATTATCACGGCTGGCAGCGACAGGAAAACGGGCCGACTATCCAGGAGCACGTCGAACGGGTAGTCTCTTTAATTTGTAATAGCCATATAACGGTACACGGAGCCGGCAGGACAGATGCTGGTGTTCATGCCCACGGGATGACAGCACATTTCAAGACGTCTAAAGGCATTTCCTGCTCTAAACTGCAAAAGGGGCTCAATTCATTATTGCCTGATGCTATTCGCGTTATCTCACTGGCTGATGAATCCCCAGATTTTCATGCCCGCTACTCTGCGCTCTCAAAAACCTACTATTATGCGTTTTTCACTGGGTCAATTCAGCCGCCACATGAACGGCTTTATAGAGCTCATTGTCCAGGCAGAATTTCTGCAGATGCCATACGCTCCTGTCTCCGAATTATTTCAGGAACACATGATTTTTCTAGCTTTGAGGCGGCAGGTTCAAGAGACAAAAAGCGCGCTGACGGCCGCGGGGCAATACGCACGATTTTTTCAGCTGAGCTGCATCAGCCAAACGCTGGGTACCTTGACCTTACATTCACCGGCAACGGCTTTCTGCGCCATATGGTAAGAAACCTCAGTGGCACCATCATTGAAGTGGGGCAAGCCAAAAAAAGTGTACTGGATTTTGAACAGATCCTCAGGTCTAAGGATAGAAAACAGGCAGGTCCAACTGCACCACCGCACGGGTTGACACTACTTTCAGTCAATTATGATTGATTGAAAGACATCAGATGGTTCAAGCGGTTTGAGACCCAATGAAAGTCAAGCCGTTCAGACTGGTTGTATTGCAAACGGCTATGCTGGTGTTTTTTTCTATGAACGTTTTTTCCCTGCTGAGTGTCGGGCAAGCAAAGACTGTAACTTCCAAGGAGAAGAGAGGCACACATTTTCCTCTTCACAGGCGGACATAACATCGCAAAAAGCCAGAAATTCGGCCAGAGGATCGCTCATCTGTTTATCTTTTCGACTGATGATATGAAGCTGCCGCTTCATATCCACACCTTCCACCTTCAAGCTTTTCAACCAGCCATTTTCTACTTCCCGGCATGTAGTAAGCGCTGACAGGCAGGCAACCCCAACTCCAGATTCAACCGCGCGCTTCACCGCTTCTGGGTGGCCCATCTCCATGACAATATTCAAATCATCCAGATAATCCTTCATTTTTTCGCGAAAAAGAGCGGCTGTGCCAGACCCTTTTTCCCGCATGATCCACCTGGTGTTTTTCAGGTCTTCCTCTACATCGAAGACATCATTATTTGCAAGAGGATCCGAAGGTGCAGTCAATACGACCAGTTCATCTATGAACCACGGCCTGACAAGCAGTTCTTGCGAGCTGACAATCCCCTCAACAAAACCAATATCCGAGGTGCCTTCAAGTACCATACTCTCGGCCATTTTGGTGTTATAAACCAGCATATTTACCAGAACGTTTGGATGCGCTTTCTTAAAAGCACCGATGAGATAGGGGAGAATATAATTTCCAAGCGTGGAGCTGGCAAAGACGTTAATCTGTCCGCTCAGGGTATCGTTGCGTTCAGACATTATTGTTTCAATGCTGCTTACTTGAGCGGTTATATCTTTGGCCAGCGGCAGAAGATAGCGACCGCGCGCATTTAGCAGCAGACTACGCCCGTGTCGATCGAAAAGCGACCCGCCAAGCTGGTTTTCCAGTTCTGCCAAAGCCATACTCACTGCCGACTGGGTCACAAAGAGCTTTTTGCTTGCCTTGGTTACCTGGGCAGTCTCGGCAACTGCTATAAAAATTTCAAGTTGTCTCAATGTGATAGACATTATATATCCCTAGTTCAGTTTTTTTGATAACTTACATCTTTTTTACTTAAAATGCACCCGAAATCATCGCACAAGTTATATTCTTGCAAAATCTGGGAACAACCATGTCATCGTCCCCGTTTTGTCTACCATTTATTAGACATAAAATTAACTATAATGTATCAGAAAAATTGATTTGACACGTCAAAGACCATCTAATATGATGCCAGCATTTGTGCATGCTGCCTTAATCCAATTGCAGGTTGCACTTCATCCACGAAGAAGGAGAGTCTTCCATGGATTTTTCTGTTTTTCTCTATCGTGATGATATTCTCTGGATCACCGCATTCACCTTGGGTGGATTAAGTTTCGCCCTCGGTCCAATCCTGATCGTCTACCTTTTCATGCCGCTGAAAACGAGACAGGTGCTTAAAAAACGAGACCAGTTCATAGAATGCGGCATGGAGCCAATTGGTGACAGCTGGATCCGTTATGGCATCGTCTTCTACCTCTATGCTCTGATTTTTCTCGCTTTTGACGTAGATGTACTTTTTCTTTTTCCGGTGGCCTTGGCTTACAATGACGAGATGTTTGTCATTCGGGATTTTATTGAAATTATTCTCTTTGTCGGAATTTTATCGCTTGCTATCGTATATGCATGGATTAAAGGAGTTTTTAAGTGGGAACGCAAAACATACCACCGTCCCTAGATACGGTACCATCATCATTTATTCAATTTGCCCTAGCAGACAAATTAATTAATCTCTGTCGGGCTAATTCCCTCTGGCCTCTCACCTTCGGGATTGCCTGCTGCGCTATTGAAATGATGGCTTCGGGTGCCGCGCGCTTTGACCTATCCCGATTTGGAGCGGAGGTGTTCAGACCGTCTGCGCGTCAAAGTGACGTCATGATTGTTGCCGGTACCATATCCAAAAAAATGGCACCGGGCATCAAAACCCTCTACGACCAAATGCCGGAACCGAAATGGGTTATTGCACTCGGTAATTGCGCCATTTCCGGTGGACCTTTCGTATACGAAGGGCAATATGGCATCATTGAGGGAGCAGACAAGTTCTTGCCGGTAGACGTTTTCGTACCAGGCTGCCCTCCTCGCCCTGAAGGCCTTATTGAAGGAATTATTGAACTTGAATATAAGATCAACGGGTGGCGGAGATGGCCAAAACCAAAGCCTGAATGGCGAGAAATTACTTAAATAATTCCACGAACAGACAAGGAATGCGTTACACATGAGCATCCAGGAAACCACCAGACAGGCGCTAAGTGAATTTTTTCCAGAAAAGCCAGTCACCATTGATCCTGTTCCTGAACCTGAATCAGAGGAAGCCGAGGACGGCAAAAAGAAACAAAAAGATACTCCCAGGGAAAATGGCATCATTGTGCAAGATTATTCAATGAAGGGTTTTCACCTTGATGCTCAAATCAATCCCGACCAGCTTGTGCGTGCAGCAGAGATCTTGTTTAAACTTGGCTACTACATTGAATCCATTACCGGTGTTGACTGGATCAAAGAAGGTCAACTCGAGGCTGTTTATGATTTTAGCCGCTACGATTTCGACCTCTGTCGTGTTGCCGTGCGCGTTCGAATTCCGCGAGACAACCCGATACTGCCTACCCTCACCGGTGTATATACTGGAGCAAATTGGCACGAACGCGAAACACACGAATTCTTTGGCATTCAATTCGACGGGCATCCGCACCTGATACCGCTGCTGCTGCCAGAAGACGCTGACTTTCATCCTCTTCTGAAGGATTTTAAAGCATGAACCAACCAATAGAACTCCAGAAGGACGAGACTTTTGTACTCAACGTCGGTCCTCAGCATCCTGCCACACACGGCGTTCTGAGGGTCAAGATGACCATGGATGGTGAGTATATCTACGATGCAGAGACCGTTCTAGGCTATATCCACCGTATGCATGAGAAAATGGCCGAGAACAGGACGTACCCGCAGTACATGCCCAATATGGGCAGGCTTGACTACCTTTCGGCTATGGCCTTTAATCATGGCTACGCGCTTGTTGTCGAAAGAGCCTGCGCCATCGAAGTTCCTGAACGTGCCGAATACATCAGAGTGCTAACCGTTGAATTGAACCGCATATCATCTCACCTGGTCTGGCTCGGAGCATTTGTCATGGACCTTGGGGGCTTTACCCCTCTGATGTACTGTTTTGATGACCGTGAACAAATTCTCGATCTTCTCGAGTCAGTTACCGGATCACGGCTTACCTACTGTTATTTTCGTTTTGGCGGACTCTACAATGATATAGATGATGATTTCATCACAGGCACTCGTGCATTTATCACGCGCATGCGCAAAGAATTAAAAATGTATGCCAAACTCGTGACCGGAAACATCATTCTCCAGAAGCGACTTATAGGGCACGGACCGATAGATAAGGATATGTGCCAGCGATACGGTGCCACCGGTCCAGTGGCCCGTGGTTCCGGTATCAATTATGATGTGCGCAAGAATGAGCCCTATTCAGTCTATCCCGAGTTTGATTTCGATATACCGGTTTATGATGAATGCGACTCATTTGCCCGTTATATGGTGCGAATGGACGAAATGGAGCAGTCACTGCGCATCATCGAGCAGGCTCTCGACAAATTGCCGGATGGCCCGGTTAACCCAAAGAAAAAACCAAAAATTATCAAGCCGCCTGCCGGAGACTATTATGCAGCAGTAGAAACAGCCAGGGGCAATTTTGGCATCCGAATGGTCAGTGACGGCACAAAAAATGCGTACCGCCTGAAGCTGCGATCACCGACGTACTCAAACATGCATCTCTTCGATGAGGCATGCCGGGGCATGCTGATCTCTGACGCCCTCGCTTTTATGGGCAGTCTTGACCTGGTTATTCCCGAGATGGATCGATAAGGGAGTGGGATATGAGCCTAACGTTACTTAATGTCATCATCGCCGTTTTTATAGCAATCTGCTTTGTGGGTGCCAATGCAGCATACCTGGTATGGTGTGAAAGAAAAGGCGCTGGTCTCTACCAGCGGCGCCCCGGGCCAATGGAAAATGGGCCTTGGGGATTGCTTCAGCCGCCGGTTGACGGGGTCAAATTGATGACCAAGCAACTCCTCATACCCGGCGGTGTAGATAAGGCGATATTCATGGTTGCTCCAGTGCTGGCGATGTTTCCCGCCTTAATCAGTTTTGTTACCATCCCTTTTAGCACTAACATCGTCGCTCATCAAATCGATGTCGGCGTGTTGATGATTTTTGCCTTCGCTGCTCTTGGAGGTATGTCGCTGCTTGTTGCAGGCTGGGGATCGCGAAACAAGTATGCCATGATGTCTTCTGTAAGAGCTGTTTCCCAGACGGTTGCCTATGAAATACCTCTGTTAATCACGACAATAACAGTAGTCATGATTAGCGGTTCTCTGAATTTGACCGATATCGTCGAGTTTCAGCTGGGTGGTTTCTGGAACTGGAACATCTGGCCTCTTCAGAAATCTGTTGGCTTCAATCTGCTGATGCCTATCTCATTTTTAATCATCTTTGTTTGCTCGGTAGCAGAAACAAATCGGGCCCCATTTGATCTTGGCGAAGCGGAAAGTGAACTGGTAGCCGGTTTTCATACGGAATACTCCAGTATGGGCTTTGGACTCTTTTTCATGGGGGAGTACGCCAACATAGTAATAGGCGCCTGCCTGACAACAATTCTCTTTCTTGGCGGCTGGTCCTGCCCGTTTGGTGATTGGGGTTTTTTTCCATTTAACCATCATGTTGGCTGGTTTCTGCTGAAAATCTATCTGATAATTTTTGTCTTTATTTGGATCCGCTGGACCTTTCCGCGAACAACCATATACGGACTACTGAATCTATCGTGGAAATATTTAATCCCGATATCACTGTTTAACCTGCTCCTCACCGCAGGGCTTCTGAAGGTATTTTAGTTATGGGAGGCTATTTCTCAGATTTATACAGCGGGGCAAAGAGCCTGTTGGAAGGAATGTGGGTTACGGTAAAGGAGTTTCCTCAACAGCCGGTAACTCTGAGTTACCCACACGAATCGGTCAAGATGTATCGCCGATTTCGAGGCCACATTGAGTTGCTTGCCGACGATGAAGGTAAACCAAATTGCATTGTCTGTGGGATGTGTGAGCGTGCCTGCCCGTCCGGCTGCATCAGCCTGGCAGGTGAAAAACCAGAAGGCAGCAAGAAAAAGGTTTTAACTAAATATATACTTGATTTCACCAAATGTTCATTATGTGGTTCATGCGTTGAATCCTGTAACTTTAGCGCGCTTCAGTTTTCCAACGAGTACAATCTTGCCAGCACCCGAAAGGAAGATTTCATTATGGATCTGCTCAAACGACTTGAGGAACAACAAAAATGAACCCTGCCCAGCCTCTTGTTCTTACCCCGAGTCTATTGAGCCCGGATGGGTTGGTAGGTCTCATTTTTTTGATCATGATCGGTGTTACTCTAGCGGGCGCCTTCATTGCCGCAACAGCAGAACGGCTGGTGCGTGCACTGGCCGGCTTGGTCGTATGTTTTACCGGCGTCGCTGGTATCTACTATTTTTTGAACTCACCATTTATGGCAATGATGCAAATACTCATCTATGTTGGCGCTGTTTGCGTTACCATCTCATTTGCTATAATGATGGCCGCTCCTGAGCACAAAAGAAAGGTTGGTCCGAGCGGATCACTTTCCGGACCGATAGGGTTTATGGTGGCCGCCCTTGTGTTCGGTGGTATGTCTACCCTTGCTTTACGCACAGAATGGCAAAGTTTCCCGAAAGTTAACACTGGAACAGTCAGAGAGATCGGTATTCAGCTGCTGACTTCCTACTCCATGGTTTTCGAGCTGATTTCCATCGTTCTTCTGATTGCCATTATTGGCGCAATCGTGATCGCCCGCGGCGGGAGGAGCAGATAATGTCACTGCTTGTTATCCATCAATACCTTACGACCTATCTTGTCATTGGAGCCATGCTCTTTGGATTTGGTATCTATGGCCTACTCACCAGAAGGACACTCATTGGCATGCTTATCGCTGCAGAGCTGATGCTTGCAGGTGTTTCCGTAAATTTTATGGCATTTAACAGATTCCTGGCACCGGACCCAACTGTCGGCCAGATATTCACCTTGTTCATAATGGCTATTGCAGCGGCAGAAGCTGCTATCGGGCTCAGCATTGTTGTGGCCGTCTATCGCTATTACAAAACGGTTGATACTGAAGATTTGGTTAATCTTAACGGTTAAGAGAAGAATAGGTATGGATGCGCACACAATTGTAACATCAAAACTGCTCTTTGCCCTGCTTGTTCCCCTTATTGGCTCAATTGGCGTCATGCTCAAGGGAGAAAATGAAAACCTCAGGGAGGCAATTTCATCGATTTCATCCATCATTTTGTTTGGCATCGTCTGTTCGATGATTCCAGCTATTTTTAGCGGCAAAACGCTCTACTTCCAGCTTTTTTCAATACTGCCGAACCTTACGATAACCCTGCGTGCAGACCCGATGTCGATGATATTCGCCTGCGTTGCCTCTTCTCTCTGGACGATCGCTGTATTCTATTCCATGGGTTATATGCGTGGTTTGAATGAACATGCACAAACGAGATTCAACGCCTGCTTCGCCCTGGCAATTTTTGGCGCAATTGGTGTTGCTTTTTCCGATAACCTCTTCACCATGTATCTGTTTTATGAAATAGTATCTGTATGCACCTATCCGCTGGTAGCGCATCACCAGGACCAGGAAGGCTATGATGGCGGGAGAAAATACCTGGTATATCTCACAGCCACGGCCAAGACCTTTTTGCTCCCGGCAATGATTCTGATCTATGTCCTGACGGGAACACTTGACTTTGCAACAGATATTTCAACAGGCATTTTTCCACCGGATGTCAACAAGGCCCTGGTGATCATGCTCTACATTTTTTGCCTCTTCGGTTTTGCAAAAAATGGCATTATGCCTTTTCACCACTGGCTCCCGGGCGCTATGGTTGCGCCTACACCGGTCTCGGCTCTGCTCCATGCAGTTGCTGTCGTAAAGGTCGGGGTCTTCTGTACCACGAGGGTTATGCTGTATGTGTTTGGAGTCGATACCATGGCAGCCCTCAATCTAGGCATCCCAACAGCTTATTTTGTCGGATTCACCATCATTGCCGCCTCAATTGTTGCTCTTTCTAAAGACAATTTGAAGGCTCGGCTTGCTTATTCAACGGTAAGTCAGCTCAGCTATATTATCATGGGTGTGGCACTGCTTACACCGGCGGCAATTGAAGGCGGATTAATCCACATTGTCAATCACGGCTTTTCAAAGATCACTCTGTTCTTTTGTGCCGGAGCTATCTATGTGGCTGCCCATAAGAAAAATATCTCGGAAATGGAAGGACTTGGTAAAGTCATGCCGTTTACCTTCGGTGCTTTTGCGGTCGCTTCATTATCAATGATAGGGGCTCCTCCCGTTGCAGGCTTTATTACCAAATGGAACCTGCTTGTCGGCTCGATTCAAGCTCACCAGATTGGCATTCTGCTCATTCTTCTAGCCTCCACATTGCTCAATGCCGCCTATTTCGTGCCGGTTACGTATCGTGCCTTTTTTGGTAAACGGCCTGCTGATGAGCCCTATAACGGGATAAAGGAAGCTCCGCTTTCCATGCTGATTCCCATACTCATAGCGTGTACTGTTTCGGTTATTCTCGGAATTTTTCCCAACTTCATGATGCAATTCGTTAAGGCGGTAACGGGATGATACAGTTTATCGAATACCTCAAGTCCAGGCAGCAGGGTGTAAGCTATTTTTTTTACTTCATTATTTTCATCGTTATCATAGGGAGCCTCATGGTTGACACTTCCCACGCTCACACCTGGGCAGAGAAACATATTCCCGGCTTCTGGTCGATTTTCGGCATTGTCTCCTGCTTTATCCTGATCTTTTTTGCCAGATGGTTTGCCAAGGCTGGAATCAGCAAAGAGGAGAGCTATTATGACAACTAGTTTCTTCTTCCATCCAGCCCTGATCCTGATCATCGGCGCCCTCATCTTACCGTTTATCAGAGGACCGTTCAGGAAACCTTTTCTGATGCTGGTACCAGTTCTCACTTTCGTCAATGTCGTCTATCTTGGTTTTTCTCCCGGCATTTATGGAGAAATTTCTTTTCTGGACTGGCCATTGGTTTTCGGACGCATTGACAGTTTATCCAATATATTTGCCTTTATCATGGCCCTGATGGCAATCATCGGCACCATGTATGGCCTACATGTTAAAGACGGCTGGCAGCATATGGCTGCCTGGTTCTATGTTGCCGGGTCGCTCGGGGCCATCTACAGTGGAGATTATCTGAGCCTGTTCCTGTTCTGGGAAATGATGGCCTTTGCTTCAACATTTTTAGTCTGGTTTAACAAAGCCGATGCAGACGCGCCGGCTGCCGGATTCCGCTACCTGCTTGTTCATACATTTGGCGGGTTGCTCTTGCTCATGGGCTTTGTCCTGCGCTATCAAGCAACAGGCAGTATCGCGTTTGAGTTGCTCGATTACAATAACGCCCGCATTTACACCTGGTTGATCATGTCTGGTTTGATGCTTAATGCTGCGGTTGTCCCCCTGCATTCCTGGCTTCCGGATGCTTACAGCAAAGCCTCCATAACCGGCTCTGTCTTTATGTGCGCCTTTACAACCAAAACAGCGATCTATGCGCTGGCGCGAGCTTGTGCCGGTTTTGACATACTGATCGTGCTTGGCGTCGTCATGGCGATCTATGGCATTATTTATGCCATGATCGAAAACGATATCAGGAGGTTGCTTGGTTGGGAAATCGTCAGTCAGGTAGGCTATATGGTTGCCGGAGTTGGTATCGGCACGGCCTTGGCAATCAATGGTACGGCAGCTCATGCTTTTGCCCATATTCTCTATAAAGGTCTTCTCTTCATGGGTGCCGGAGCGATAATCCATATGACCGGCAAAAACAAATTCACAGAATTGGGCGGCCTTTATAAAAAGATGCCGGCCACCATGTTTTTTATTATTATTGGCGGTATCTCAGTTTCAGCGTTTCCGCTCTTCTCAGGCTTTGTCAGCAAATCAATCATTATCGCTGCAAGTTATCAGGAACATCTCCTCTGGGCAGGATTTCTGTTAACCATGGTTTCAGCCGGAACGTTTCTCGTCGCTGGCTTGCGGCTCCCCTATCTGCTCTTTTTTGGCGAGACCAGGTGTGATCAGGCAACCTTTAACAAAGCGGCTGACCCTCCCTGGAATATGCAGTTTGCTATGGTCACGGCAGCTTTGCTCTGTTTTATCATCGGCACCTTTACACCGTTTCTCTATTCGATGCTTCCTTACCAGGATATCCCGTTTTACCATCCATACGGCGGCTATCATCTCAGTGAAACCTTGCAGATTCTGGCACTCACCGGATTGGGTTTCATGCTCCTGAAGCACAAAATTAAAGCACGGCCTACTATCAGTCTGGATCTCGACTGGTTTTATCGCCGAGGCGGCATGGTCTTCCTGTGGATCGCTAAAAACCCCATACAGTGGTTTGACACCGCCTGGGGTAAAGCCTATCGAGTTGTCGGACTCTACTCTCTGATGACGACAGCCCGTTTCTGGTCCTGGTTTGACTGGCATGGCATTGACGGTCTTCTAGACGGCTCTGCCCGAGGTGTGCGGTCCTTTGGTAAACGAGTTGCACTGGTCTTTCAGCGGGGACAGATACAGCAAACAATCTGTTACGCCGTATCATTTGTGGCATTGTTACTGATTGCCTTTATCTGGCTTTAGAAACTGAATCAAGGAACCATGGTGATGGATCAACTTTTGATAAATTCAGGTTTTCCCCTGCTCAGCACGATTATTTTTCTGCCCCTGGTTGGAGCATTTCTGCTTTTGCCATTCAAGGATGATACAATTTCTAAATATATTTCCTTGATTGTAACCAGTATTACAGCCGTGCTTTCACTGTTGCTGGTTGTCGGGTTTGACAGCACGACCGCTCGCTTTCAGTTCGCAGAAACACATCCGTGGATTGAAGCGCTCAACATCAATTACACGATTGGGGTTGACGGCATCTCCATCCTGCTGATCATCATGACCACCTTGATCATGCCCTTTTGTGTTCTTGCTTCCTGGTCCTACATCAAAGTGCGGGTAAAACCATTCATGATTTGCCTGTTAATCATGGAAACAGCCATGGTCGGTGTTTTTGCCGCCCTTGATTTTGTTCTCTTCTACATTCTTTGGGAAGCGATGCTGATACCGATGTACCTGATCATCGGTATTTGGGGCGGCCCACGAAAAATCTATGCATCAATTAAATTCTTCCTTTACACCCTTGCTGGATCAATTCTGCTGCTCGTCGCTATCATCTGGCTTTACTGGCATAATGAATATTCTTTCTTTATCCCGGACATGATGTGGCAACATTACGGTACTCAGGCTCAGATTCTTATCTTCATTGCATTCTTTCTTGCCTTCGCCATCAAGGTACCGATGTTTCCATTCCATACATGGTTGCCAGCGGCTCATGTTGAAGCACCAACCGCGGGCTCAGTAATCCTGGCTTCCATCCTCTTGAAAATGGGTACCTACGGATTCCTGCGATTTGCCCTGCCAATCGTCCCGGATGCCACCATCATCCTGATGCCTTATGTGCTCTGGCTCTCAATTGCGGGCATTATCTATGGCGGATTTACCGCGCTTGCCCAACAAGACATGAAAAAGCTCATTGCCTATTCATCTGTTGGCCACATGGGGTTTGTTACGCTCGGTATCTTTGTCTTGAATAAGCAAGGTATCGAGGGTGCCATTCTTCAGATGATTAATCACGGCGTAACTACCGGTGCTCTGTTCCTCTGTGTTGGAATGATCTATGAGCGCACTCATAGCAGGGAACTCAGTGCAGCTGGCGGTGTTGGAAAGTATATGCCGATATTCGTTACGTTCCTGGCATTCTTTTCCCTTTCATCTTTTGGCTTTCCCGGAACAAACAGCTTTGTAGGAGAGTTTCTTATTTTAGCCGGCACTTTCGAATTTGATATTGTCCTGGCGCTTGCCGCAATTCCTGGTGCTGTTTTAGCTGCTGCCTATATGCTCCGAATGCTTCAGAAAGTTGTCTGGGGTGGTACCGACAACCCAGACCAATCATGGATTACCGATCTCAACACTCGAGAAATTGTGACACTAGCACCTTTTCTCTTTTTTGTCTTCTGGATAGGCCTTGGTCCAGGCCCATTCTTAAAGATGATGGATCATAGTGTCACCGCTTTATTGGACCAGTTTACTGCTCATCAGGCCCAGGCAATCGCGATCGCTGAACAGGTATTGCACTAGATTACTGTATTCTGGATACCAAAACCTTAAGGTAAGCCAACATGTTAT
>Ga0316201_10001921_pt1 | contig 14465 bp, 11 predicted proteins | sample CS6wburrow_MG_FD_204516 | JGI IMG/M metagenome (GOLD analysis project Ga0316201, IMG submission 204516) | Coastal sediment microbial communities from Delaware Bay, Delaware, United States - CS-6 worm burrow | ecosystem: Environmental > Aquatic > Marine > Coastal > Sediment | place: USA... | reverse complement strand
TTTATATTGCTCTTAAAAATCGCATTGTTAAACTAAATGAACTTGTGATAGAAATTGATCAATTCTTTGATTAACTGTAGTCAGTAGGATACGTTCCATTATGATCAATTATTAATCGTGGTTTATGTGGAAATGAGTTAATTAAACATTGTGCTTAAATCATTTTCGTTGCTTTCAAAATTTATCTTGACATTTTATTGATGACTGAGTGCCTTTGGCATTGTCAAGATGATAGATACCGTATAAATTTAAGCCTCTGGCAATGGACAATTTTGAAAAAATTCGTTTTCCTGTATTGTATTAAGATTATTAGATTATGATAAAAACTCTCTACATAGATAATTTTAAAATATTAAATGATTTTCGACTGAATTTTGAGCCAGTTACGGTTTTGATTGGAGAGAATAGCGTTGGCAAATCCACTGTTTTGCAAGCTTTGGAATTACTGTCTTATTTTACTCAAGGTAAAAAATATGGCACGCTTGATAATTATCTATTGAACAATGGTTGGGCAGTGAAGGATATCAAATCTATTTTAAGCCGTAAGCAATTGCTCACTTTTCAATTAGACATTGCACTATCCGAAAACGTGTATCAATGGCGTATAGAGTTCAAAGTCACAAACAATAAGCTCTTCTTGGTTACTGAATGGATAAAAGATGAAACTGAGCATGAGTGGTTATTTAGAAAAAGCGGGGAAGCCAAAATAACAAATAGAGGCGGCAAGCGTCTGCCTAGCGTTGATGTTTCTTTTTTAAGTTCAGGATTGAGTTTTTTGGATGAAAATAGTCACCAAAATGATTTTTCAGAACTGATTGCACTTAAGCAATACTTGAACAATATTCATTTTTTCGACTTTTCAGCTACGGATAAACTCAAAACGCCTTCCCGTATCAATGATGAAGCCGTAATAGGCAAGTTTGGAGAACATCTGACTTCTTTTTTATATCAGCAACCCAAAACGGTTTTAGTCGAATTATCCAAAAAACTGGCTGATTACATTCCATTCATTAAAAATATTAGAATAACGAAAAAACATTCCGGTGAAGTTGAATTAGATATACAAGAATGTTTCAATAAGCATTTTATAGACGCTAATTATCTTAGTGATGGCATGATGCGAATTTTGGCCATTATATCCTTATCTTTGATGGGAGAAACGGCCAAAACGATGATGATAGAAGAAATTGAGGATGGTATCAATCCTTACTTGATGGAAAAAATTGTAGAAACGCTGATGTCAATTGCCCAATCAGAGGCAAAACAATTTATACTCACTACTCATAATCCGTTAATTTTGGATTGGATGTGTGTAGAGAGTATCTATTTGTTGTACAGAAATAAAGAAACTGGAGAAGTACGAGCCAAGCGGTTTTCTGATAGTTCAACTGTCATCAACAATCTTGATTACATGAATCCTGGTGAAATTTGGCTATCTTTTGATAAAGAGTCCATAGTGAGTACATCTAGTTGAAAGAGCTTGTTAGCACTGAGTGTTTTGAAAATTGAGTGAAGACTTGTTATGCCTAGTATGAGAAAACTAAAAATAGGATTGATAGGAGAAGGTGCCAATGATGTCGGTATTGCTGATGGTTGTGGTGGTTGGCGATTTGGCACCATGTCCGATTATCTCAAGCAACTATTGGGTAGTCAATTTGACTTAGAATTTATTCCTATTAAGATAACCCAAAAAGAGACAAAGGCTCTCAAGACAGCACAAGGATTGGGTGGTAGGTATTCTAAAACAAAATTCAAAGGTTCTGCTAAAAAATTAAAGTATTTTTTGATGCAGTATCAAAAAGTTGATTTTGACGTACTCGTATTTTTTTCGGATACCGATAAAATGCAAGGCGAAAAATCTTCAGAAATAGAAGCCAAAAAGCAATATAAGGAGAGAAAAAATTGGATAGAAGAAGGTTTTGCGGTCGTCAAAACACGCCTTAATCTCCCTTGTATTTTGATGATGCCTATAAGAATTTTAGAATGCTGGTTACTTGGGGATGCAGAAGGCTTTGAAGAACTAGGTTGTTCTCCTCAAAAACCTCAGTTGCCAAAGAAGCCTGAATTTATCTGGGGAGAAGTTGACAACCCAGAAAGTGATTATCCCAAACATTATCTCAAGCGTATTTTAAAGAATTGTGATTTTGACAGTAATACCTATGTTTTTAAAGACATTGTTCGTCATAATAACATTGATAATCTGAGAAAAAACAGCCCAAATAGCTTTGAACAGTTTTATCAAGACATTGAGGAATTTAAAAAAACGCTTTTATAAGTACTGAAGCACAAATAAACAGGTATTTTACCGCAAAGGGCTCGCGCGTGGGATTGCCCCTGGGCAATCCCACGCGCGAGCCCCTTGGTTGCTTCTATTAATTAAAATACCTGAAAATTTATGCTTCAGTACTTAACCGATTTGGGGGGAGATGGTTTTAATTAATCTCAATGTTCAAAATAGCAAGCTCATCAAGGAATGGGGCAACCACAAGGTTGTTAAATAGCCCTCTGTCAAGGGGTGCGATAACAGCGGGTTGTGCTATTTCGATTGAATTGACTGGGAATAACGCCATGCACCGAAAACATGACATAGCGATAATCGTCAAATTCTTGTTTGTCATTGAGGGCAAACACGTTGCTGCGACTGGCTTTGGGATCGAAATAAAGTGCTGTGCTCTGCCTTGAATAGGTTGGCAATCTCACGCACTTCATCCGCAGTGGCGGCAAGACGGTTGAAACAACCCTCTTTGGTTGATTTGAGATAAGATTTTGTGCGGAGTTGGGCAAGGGTTTCGGCTCCCTTTTCATCACTTACATCACAGGGCGGATATTCAGGAACAGCAAAAGCCTCAAACGATACTTGGCATTTTCTCCAGCGTTGGCGATTTTAACGAAAGTTGGAGTGAGTAACGCTGATACCGAAAAGATAACGAGCATTAATGCTAATGTGATGGTTTTGAGTGTGTGCATATTGTTCTCCTTTTAAGTTGTTGAACAGGATTTAACGGCGGCCGGGCGGGCGGCCGACAGGATTACACTACACTGAGTACAACTCATTACGGGCAGATAAACGAATTAAAACTTGGCCTACCCAGCATCTTTCTCATTGATAATCCCAGAGCTTAGTCTAATCAATAATCAAGGATCGTTAAGCTTTATTCGTTTATCGGCCCGTCATTAGCTACGCAAGGGATTTAACGGATTAAGCAATTAACAGGATTATTGAGTTAATCTCCATCCCTTTCTATTACGTCGGGACTCAAACCCGTCAAAGTGACTATCGTTTCCATATCCAGACCGGATTTTTGCATTGCTTTAGCAACTTCCAATTTGCCATTGATTTCACCCTCTTCTCGTCCTTGTTGTAATCCTTTGTTAAGTGCGGTATCAATGGCATCTTGCTCATTCACCAAGGCCATCATATACAGATCATAACGGTGGCGTTCTTCTGGCTTCATTTTCAACACATCTAATTTTTCACCCGCTTTTTCGATGTTTTTCGCCTTACAATGAGGTGGTAAGGCGGCGTGCTTGAACAAATAAATCCACTCGTCCAAGTCCGTTTTCATCACATCTGTAAAACGTTCTACATTAATCAGGTAGTATTCTGGAAAAATGTCTTGGCTTTTGAGTTTCTCAAGCGTTTTGTCTTCTCGCCTCCGCCGGAAAACCAGTGGCTCATTGTCGTGCAAACCCCGAAACTCAGTGTTCCCATAAAAAACATAATCCTTACCCAGCCCTAAGTTAAAATAAAGGATACTGATAGAAATCACTTTGCTAATTTCGCGATAGTCTTCACCAGCTTTCACATTATCCACAATGACTTTAGAAGTGCCAAATAAAATGCGTTCTATGTAAGCTGTAATGTGACAATTTTGAACTTCGATAATGACATATCGCTGCTGTTGATCTTGGATGAGAATATCAACCCGATTGAGTTTCTGATCAATATCAGGCACATTGGATTCGCTTTCAAGTATTTCGATAATGGAAACGTCTTGACGCAGTACAGCACTTAAAAAGCCTTCCAATATGTCAAAGTTGGCTTTGTCACGTAATAAACTTTTCATTGCCCAATCAAAACGAATCAGTTTGGTTTTGGGGTTCATATTGTTCTCCTAGTTGTTGAACAAGATTTAACGGCGGCAGGGAGGAAGACAGGATTATACTACTGAGTACAACGGATTAGCGAAATAAACGGATTCTTTCAAGGAAGGTTAGAGTGAAGCCTCTTTTAAGCCTGTCGCCTATAAATCTAAATTGCCTTTATTATCAATACTATACAAAAAAATCCGTTAAATCCCCCAAACGAAGTAACGAGCTTCGCTCGATCATCTGTTGTACTGAACACAATTAATGTTGTTACCTTTTGAGTTGTTTGAGGTTGGTTTAGAAATTTCTTCAGGGGAGGGGGGGAAAATCAGAAAAATCATTTCAGGGCGATAACAAAGGTTGGTTGATGACAAAGCTTCGCACAACCATTGTAGGGGTTGATCTACGTGTCAACCCTCTTGCTCATTTAGACTCATTTTTTAGATTTTCCCAATGACAAGACAAGTCGGAAATGACAAAATCACGACTAACACAGTCGATAGAAAAAACGTGATGCACAATGATAAGGCCAGTTCTGTACTCGCTTCCCGGATTCGTTGAACCAGGTATATCAGCATACAGATGATGGCTAAAGCTAAGTTAGCGGCGGTATGCATAATACTGACGAAAAAGCCGAACATTACGCCATCGGAGGTATTCGCAGTATTCGCAGCAATGACATAAATAAACGCAATGATCAAGATATTGATCAGTAAAATCCACTTTCTTGAGCTTGGCATGATAGGTTTTCCTTTTTCCGTTTTCAATTATCAATTATCAAAACAGGGTTTATGTCTAAGGCAACTCAAAAAAATTTACCAGCAAGCAATGGGGCAAGCACAATGGATTGCCCCTACCATGAAAATATCAATGTTTTGATAACTGATTATTGATCATTAATAGTTAGTGGTGTGGTTTCTGTGGAAGATATTCATGGTATCAAAAGGTATAATCCGTCCATCTGGGTGAACGATATGCACACAGGACTTTTTAAGGCCTCTGATATCCATATTATAAGCATCATAAAACTGCATAATGATAACACGAAACAGGTTATCGTATTTGAATTCAGGTACGTCTATTTTGGGTAGACAGCACATAATGGATCGTAATTCATCTGGGGCATTTTCTGTTGAACAGCTTGTACTAAATAGATTATAGAGCTTTTGTTTTATTTCCGGTACGTGTTCAAAATTAATCGTGTTTTTTGAAGTCGATAATAATTCTTCTGGATCAAAAAAACGAGTCAAGGGTACGATTTCATTGTCCAGTTTGAGCGCATATCCCATAGTAATCGCGTCGGGATGACAAGGAACGGGAATCAAATCTTCGGGTAAAAACAAATCAGTTTGTTCTAAAATAGCTGTTCTCACTTCGGAAAGCGTGAGGCTATCTGTTTTGGGATCAAAATGCTTGACTCTACCCGCGAATTGGGTAGGTTGAAAGGTAACGCCTCTCACGCATTTTTGTTTAACGGCAAAGTCAATGATTTTGCCAATTTCGCTGGTATTCAGGCCCTTTTGCAAAGTGACGACTAAAGTCGTTGAGAGATTCAATTCATTCAAATGCGCGAGTGCTTTCGCCTTAGTCTCATTCAAATCAAGGCCTCTCAAACTTTCCCAAGCCTGGGATTCAAAGGAATCAAATTGCAAATAGATTTCAAAACCGGGCTTGTAGCTGGCCAGCTTTTCAGCAAACGCTTTATCTTTGGCAATTTTCACCCCGTTCGTATTGAGCATGAGATGCCGTATTGGTTTCTGCTTAGCTAAGTCTAAAATCTGGAAAAACTGGGGATGTATCGTCGGCTCTCCACCGCTAATCTGCACAACATCAGGTTCTCCTTCGTTAGCCACCACAATATCAAGCATCTTGTCGATTTCTGCTAAAGTGCGATGTCTCCCCTGAGTCGGACTAGAGTCAGCATAACAAGTCGGGCACGTTAAATTGCACTGTGAAGTGACTTCAATCAAAGTCACACAGGAATGTTGTTCATGATCTGGGCATAAGCCACAATCATAAGGACACCCTTGTTTGATTGCCGTGTTGAATTTTTTCGGCATATCACCGGGTTTATTAAATTCACGACATTTTTTATAGTAATCAACATCTGTTGATATCAGCACTTTTTCACGACCATGTTCTAAGCAATTTTTCAGCAGATAAACTTGGTTGTGTTGAATAATGATTTTCGCTTCTACCTTTTTAAGGCATTGGCTGCAAATGCTGTTGGTTAGATCGTAAAAAATATAGTCTCTAGTTGCCATAGTTATAAAAGACTAATAACCTGAAAGGGTTGAATGTGAATAGGTGAAACGTTGTAGAGACGCGATGCTTCGCGTCTCTATGATGCCTCGCATCTCTACATCGGACAGACGCGAACGAACAAGAGACGCGAGGCATCGCGTCTCTACATCGGACAGACGCGAACGAACAAGAGACGCGAGGCATCGCGTCTCTACGAAAATAGGTGGTAAGCAAGCGAATGTAAATAGTCCAATAAAGAACCTGGGGAGCGGGAAAATAGAAATGCGCCCATATCGTATGAATAGCCCTAAGTGTCTGCCTTTGTTCTCTCTTTTTGAAGAAGACTCGATGGAAACAGGATGACTTTAGAATAATAGCTCAGCCCTGCGAGACAAGCCATTTGTATTGCTGACAAACCCATAGGTTCGTATTGATAAACCGGTTTTAAAAATTCAATGCCCAATCGCCAGCTTAGATAGCTGATCATAAACAATTTAAACAAACTCCCTTCAGCCAGTCGCCAGTGTTTTCTAACAGCAATCAGAAAGAGCCCAATGAAGATTAATACGCCGATTTCATAAAGAGCAGTGGGATGTCTTGGGATGCCATCGCCAAGGTTCATACCCAGTATAAATTCAGTCGGTAAACCGTGTGTACTCTCTTCAATCCCAGATAGAAAACAACCGATTCTACCGATTATGATGCCTAGAATGATCGGAAAACAAAATAAATCGCCCGATGAGTGTTTTATACCTAAAAATTGTTTTGCGATTTCTACGCCAATAAGCCCACCCAATAAACCGCCGAGAATGGTTTTGCTGGCAAAAAAATAAATCACACTCTGTTGTGATAAGGTAATGAGTTCAGGATGTTCTAGAAAACCGAGCAGTTTTGAAAAAATGGCCGCGCCCAAGGCACCGCCAATAATAATCCAGAGCCTTTGATCAGAGGTGATTTTGTCGGCAACTTTTTTCCTCAGAATCAAATAATATTGGAATCCCAGGAGATAAGCTAATATTTCAAAAACAAGATGGGCGTCAATCACCCATCCCGCAATATGAAAATCAATTGGAAAAGTTATCATGTTTTAACAAGAATATGTCATAACGTTATTTTATAACTCATTGATTTATTAAATCAATATGACTTAAAACGCTTTTCAAAAACCTTTTCGTTTTTAAAGCCTCTGTGAAATCAGCGAAATCGGCATCTCAAAAGGGCGAACTCTTTCGGCTCGCCCAGATGGACGCAATGTGGCTGCCGTTGCGTCTTCGTCCTGGATTAACTTAAAGCCTCTGTAATGATGGCTTGGCGTTGTTCACGGTGAACTTGAAAATCACCTGTCGCTGGTGAGGCTGATGGTGGTCGCCCAATGTATTCTAACTTGCTGATCTCACGGTGACTGAGATTCGTGACTTCCATGTGGGCACGTATATACCACCAAGCGCCTTGATTACGAGGTTCTTCTTGTGCCCACACGTACTGTTTGACATGAGGATAACGATCCAGTATGCCGTCTATTCTCTTTTTGGGGTAGGGATAAAGCTGTTCTAAACGAACGATAGCAATGTTATCAATACCCTGTTCTTGACGCTCTTCTAACAGTTCAAAGTAGACTTTACCACTACAAAAAATTAAGCGTTCAACGGCTTGTGGATCGATAGCTTCTGTTTCATCGATCACACTTTGAAAACCCTGTTCTGTGAAGTCTTTAAAGTGAGAAACACTCATTTTGTGGCGCAGTAAACTCTTTGGGGTCATCACAATCAAGGGTTTACGATAAGCACGTCGCATTTGCCGTACTATCATATGGAAAAACTGTGCAGGGGTGCTGGGCACACAAACTTGAATATTATCTTCTGCACACAATTGCAAATAACGTTCAAGACGCGCTGAAGAGTGTTCAGGCCCTTGTCCGTTGTAGCCATGCGGCAAGAACAGGACTAAAGCACTGTAACGTTGCCATTTTGATTCAGAGGAACTGATAAATTGGTCGATCACGACTTGAGCATTGTTGGCAAAATCACCAAATTGCGCTTCCCAAATGACTAAGGTTTCTGGTTCGGAGGCACTGTAGCCATATTCAAAGCCAAGCACGGCTGCTTCAGAGAGTAGCGAGTTAATCACTAAAAATTTAGCTTGTTTATCAGAGAGATGTTGTAAGGGCAAATAGGTTTCACCGGTATTCTGATCGTGAAACACAGCATGGCGATGAGCAAAAGTACCCCGTGCGCTGTCTTGACCCGATAAACGGATTGGATAGCCATCTTCTAATAGCGTGGCATAAGCCAGCGTTTCGGCACAGCCCCAATCAAGCGGTAATTCACCTTCAGCCATTTTTCGACGTGCTTCTATCAATCTTGAAACGCCTCGATTGAGTTGGAAACCTTCTGGTATGGTGGTGAATTGGGTAATCAAGTGTTGCACTTTCTCTTGGCTAAGACAGGTATTCGCTGGGCTTGTCCAGTGTGTTCCAATATAAGGCTTCCAATTGACACCGTGTTTTAACTCTTTAGTCACCGGGCGGGAAACCACCTCTTTGGTTTCCAAGGCTGTCTTATATTGTTTCAGAAGTATTTCGCTTTCATCCTGCCCAATAATCCCTTCCTTGATTAAACGTTGAACGTAAATAGCCTGTGTTTTCTGATGGTTTTTGATTTTATTGTACATAACCGGTTGCGTTGCAAACGGATCATCTGATTCATTATGCCCATGACGGCGATAGCAAACCATGTCAACCACGACATCTTTATTGAACGCCATCCGGTAGTTAAGCGCCAATTTTGTCACGAATAATACGGCCTCAGGATCATCTCCATTGACATGAAAAATCGGGGATTGCACCATTTTAACGACATCGGTGCAGTAGAGAGTCGAACGTGAATCTAATGGATCGCTGGTGGTAAAGCCAATTTGATTATTAATGACGATATGCACCGTGCCACCCGTGCTATAACCCTGTGTTTCCGACAAATTGAGGGTTTCCATGATCACGCCTTGCCCCGCAAACGCGGCATCGCCATGAATCAGTACCGGTAAAACTTGGTTACGTTGCTTATCACCGTATCGTTCCTGACGGGCACGTACTGCACCTTCTACCACTGGATTGATGATCTCTAAGTGCGAGGGATTAAAAGCCATGGCTAAATGCACCAATCCGCCTGGTGTCATGACATCGGAGGAAAAACCGAGATGATATTTGACATCACCCGACCCTTTTTGGATGTTCGTTTTACCTTCAAATTCGGAGAAGATATCTATTGGGCGTTTGCCTAAAATGTTTACCAGTACATTCAAACGCCCCCGATGTGCCATGCCGATGATGATTTCTTGAACCCCCATCCCCCCAGCTTGTTGAATGAGTTGATCAAATAGTGGAATCAGACTTTCGCCGCCTTCCAGCGAAAAGCGTTTTTGCCCAACATATTTGCTATGCAAATATTCTTCTAGCCCCTGCGCGGCCGTTAAGCGTTCAAGAATATTGCGTTTGGTTTTACTGACAAAATTGGGTTTAGCTAATGTCCCTTCCAAACGTTGTTGAATCCAGCGTTTTTGTTCCGTATCGGTAATGTGCATATATTCCGCACCGATACTGCCACAATAAATACTTTGGATCCGCTTGAGAATATCCGATAATTTTTCATAGTCCACACCGTATAAAGAACCGGTATAAAACACTGTGGACATATCAGATTGTGTCAAACCATAATGTTCAGGATACAATTCTTGAAGATAAGGACGTGCTTGCAAGTGCAAGGGTTCTAAATTAGCGTGTTGATGTCCTCGAAAACGGTAAGCATTAATAAGCCGTAGAACAGATGCCTGTTTTTTAGCCAATATCGCTTGTGTTGTCTTATCAGTATCCTGATGTAAATGGAAATGGTTATAACGCTGTTTTAACCGTTGAGCTAAAGCGGCTCGAATCGGTGCATGTGGCATTTCTGGCTGTTTGAGTGGCTCTTCTTGTTGCAACTCTGTGAAATAGTCACGCCATTCTTCGCTCACATCAAGAGGATTGACTAAGTAAGCTTCATATAAATCGTCAATAAAAGCCGCATTATAAAGGTAGGAATGAGCAATCATTTTGATTATTGTAATTTGTCTTTTGGAGCATTTAAAGGTGTGAGATGGGTAATATAAGCTTGTTCTATTAATTAATAGAACGCTGATAACGGTAAATTATCATTATTCACGTTGATTTAAAATCGTAAAATCAGCATTTGATTAAAAAATCAATAGGTTAATCAATTAAACTCTTTTATTATCAGAAATCTCTGTCGTTGTTATTTATAAACTAACATAGAAAAAGCTTTTCCCTGTCGATGTTAGCATCTTTTCAATTTTAACACCAAAAACTTTATCCATCACAGCTTCTGTTAAAACCTGTTCAGGTAAACCTAAATCAACAATACGCCCTTGATGTACCAACACCACTTGATTGGCATAACGTACCGCTGTATTGATATCGTGCATAGAAAAGGCTATGGTTTGACCGGCTTCTGATAACGCTTTAAGCAAATCAAGTATTTCCAGTGCATGAGCAATATCAAGACTCGCCGTCGGTTCATCTAATAAAATAATCGGTGCAAAGGTAGCCAAACTGCGTGCGATCACTACCCGTTGTCGCTCACCACCGGATAATTCAGTCACAGGCCTATTGGCAAGATGAAGTACATCAGTCTTTAACATCGCTTCTTCAACGCACTCGTGATCATAGAGATTTTCAGGCACAAAGCGTCCCAAATGTGGATTGCGTCCCATCATGACGATATCTTTCACGCTGAAAGTAAAACTGATATCAGTATTTTGTGGCACAAAAGCGATTTGTTGGGCTAACAAGCGTCGTTGAAATTGCGATAATTTGCGCCCATTGAGCGTGACAACTCCTTCAGTCGGTTGCCATAATCCCGCTAATAAGCGCAATAAGGTTGTTTTACCGGCACCATTGGGCCCAATAAAGGCCGTTAATTGCCCTGGTGAGAGTGTTAATGAGGCCTCTTGGATAAGCTGACGGCCGTCGATTTCTACCCCGGCGTGATGTAATGCTAACGTAGTCATTTAAAAATCAGTGCGAATTATAATCAGTTCTTGTAGATTTGCTCTGCCTCGCGTCTCTAATCTCTGAAAAGTGATCGTTGCATGTGAAGTCTTATAATTCATTGAAATAAAAAAAATTATCAGAATTGATTCAAGCTAAAACCGCAACGTTCACTTTTCATCAAACGTAATAACAGATAATCAGTAGTTTGAAAACAAATAAAAGCAAAATAAATTTTGCACTAAATCGGGCCGCAAAATAAATTTTGCACTAAAATTGGGCCTTCAATATTTATCGATATGAAGGGTGCGTGCCAGTAAATCAGTCAAAATCAAAAAAGTTGCGTTTCACGGGTTCCACTTCAACTTTAATGAATAAGCTGTTTCTTGCCCCATCAGTTAATAATATAGCCTATATTCATCACGAGAAGAAATCCTATCCTGCTTACTTCAAATGGAGGTTACAACTCGTCATTCAACGCAAGAGATTCGAGAAACAACTGAGCGCTATGTTCGTCACTGACACCTGCCCAAGTCGATTTAAATATCTCAAAAGCTTTGCGTGAAAGAGGAATGGGTTGTGCGAGTTCCTCTTTGCTTGATACGCAAGCTTCCCCAATAGACGACAATTTTGCGGTTCTGATAATGACATCGCTAATAACCTCTTTTTTAAGATTACCCATTTTTCGTTGAATCGCTCGTGCTGTTGTAGAGGATACCCAAATTTGAACTGTATCGTCATTTATGGGCTCACTCTGAACTCTGAAATAGTAGAGGTTTTCATCAGATGGTGCAGGCACATCAAAATAAGGCTGAATCTTTATCCCAGCACTTGTTGTGACAGAATACTTTTTTTTGTTGGTACTGCGTTCGTATATCCAAAGGCTCTTACTTCCCTTTCTTGCTCCCTTGGGAGGTGTTTCGTTCCACACAGCATAAAATTCATCAGCTTGTGGTGCCACTAAGGGTTCCTCAAAATAGAGAAATTCTGTCAGTGAATTTTCCCATAGTAGCCAACCTATCCGCATATCGGGTTCTTCGTGATTTGGCGATTTTTCTCGCACTTTTTCGGTTCTAATCTCAATCAAATCAGAATATTGCTGAAAGACATCCCGCATAACGTCTTCTGCTGGTAAGTTAGTGTTCTCTATGCGTATTGATCGGGTAGCGGCTGGGTGCATCATCGTTGTGCCACATACTGATTTAATTGGACGGCCTCTTAATCCTGAAATCCTGAGAAGTTTATGCTCTACACCTAGGCCATGATGATTGACATCTATGTTCAGATTACTCCAACCAGTATGAGGTATCCCTTTTGCAGAACAATATACTTTATTCCAGTCCTCTTCCTCAAATTTGCGTCCCATCATATAGGCTACCTGAGTCGCTAAAAGTCTTTTGATCTGATGAGATTCCCTTTCAGAAAAGGCTTGTCGCGTCACATTGTTATTGTTATCCATTTTTTACAACACCCTCATTATGAGAGGCTAATATTTGAATCATTTCAGTGCGAAACTTTGAAAAATCTGCCAATTCATGTTCTTTAGGCAGTCCAAACGCAAGCCATTCACTATATAATCTACGCCAATCCCTTTCATTATCACGATCGACATGTTGATACACTGTTATCGGTATCAAGTTATTCCGCTTTTCTAAAAAGGCTAAGATAGATTCCTTATAGCTGATGTTTTTTTTCAGATCGCTTTTCAGATCGGCCTGAACCCGTTTGCGACAATGTAGCACTAAATCACAACCGGCTGTATTTTCGCTAACAAATTGCTTAAATGTACCCTGCTGCTTATCAAAAATATCAAGTCTTTCTATTGAAAAACCGGCACGATGGAGGGCGTTTTTGATGGCATACCAGACTTTTTTTGATGAGTTCATAAAAACCAGTAGCATCCAATGCCCTTTTCTTAGAACACGGTAGCATTCTGATAAACTGCTTGCCATTAGATGCTCATAATCGTCTATATCTTTTCCTTGTACTTTATTGATTATGGCTTCATTGGTTTTGTCTGTATATTCACCAAGCCAAGATTCCCATAGAATATTCATTTCAGAATAATTAATATTGCCTCCAAAAGGGGGATCGGTAAAAATAAAATCTATTGATTCGTCTGGAAGATAACTCAGTTCTGTCGCAGAATGGCAGATAACCGCTTTCCGGCCTTTATAATTAATTGCAGTGGTTTCAAAATGATCAAGAATGCTGGCGGCCTTTCTCTCGAATGTCACAAAAACATTGGCTTCATTAAAAATGAAGGGCACGTTAAAATGAGCTGTATTGCCACTCCCTCCCCAAAACCGAAATTCAGAGAATCGGGTAACACGTTGATATAATGATGTGAAAACAAATGAGACGGCACAAAGCAGTTGAACCTCTTCGAGACGATGTATTGCTTTCCATAAATGACTCATTGCTGATAAATTACGGGTCGTATAAAAGCGATCAATTGAAGTTAACCCTTGTTTTATTGGCTGATTCAAGTTGATTCCCTCTGGCAATCTGGTTTTGGGGTAATGGTTTTCTGCCAACCAATAGCCTGATGCTATCTGGTTGAGTTTATTTAAATCGCTTTTCGTTAAGGGATGTTCGATTTGCTTTTTAGAGCAACACTTATAACCTAGCAATACGGGCTCGGCGATTGTACGATTTAGCCTTCTTTTTTGAAGCACTTCTCCGCACGACGGACAAGGAAAGGCTTTGAGTATTTTGTGTTCTCGAACGGTACGACCATATTTTCTGCAATGATCCCATAAGATAAATTCTGAGTCACAATGTGGACACAGAACACGATATGACCACACCGTATAGAGGATTTCAGTTTTTTTCCCACATTCACGGCACACTGTTGTATAAAGTGCTTCCCTGATTGCTTTCAGAGAGGTTTGAATGGCATTTATGGCTGCGACAAAAGATGACGGTGATACGGTTTCGGTGAAGTTGTGACTAATAAAACAGGCTGCTGGGGAGAGTTCATTTAAAATCACATCCACTCCCGCAACACGCGCAGCAACACCTGTCATGCCACTGCCTGCAAATGGATCAAGCACTACTCCACCTTCTGGAAGATAATTGTCAATAAATTCAA
>Ga0316201_10001920_pt1 | contig 14468 bp, 8 predicted proteins | sample CS6wburrow_MG_FD_204516 | JGI IMG/M metagenome (GOLD analysis project Ga0316201, IMG submission 204516) | Coastal sediment microbial communities from Delaware Bay, Delaware, United States - CS-6 worm burrow | ecosystem: Environmental > Aquatic > Marine > Coastal > Sediment | place: USA: Delaware... | reverse complement strand
AGCAGCTCCGAGCAGCAGACGGAGCAAATCCTCGACCGCTTGCGCGAGGCCGTTGCGGACGACGAGACCCTCGAGTACGAATTCCACGAAACGATCGGCGGACGGCTCTCCACCTTGCCATCCGCTGCGCCGCCGCGGAACGTCGATTTGAAGGCGCTGTATGGATCGCGGGTCGTCGTCCTCGATTCCAACGAGCTTCGCGCCGAAAAGCTCGCGACCGTTCTCAGCTCGCGCGGTGTTCAGATCGCAGCGGCGGACTTCTCAACCGCGGTGATTCCACGGATTCGGGAGGTCGATCCACAGGTGGTCGTGTTGGACTCTAGCGCCGTTGGTGGGCAAGGCGTCGACTTCGTGCGGGCCATGAGAAAGGACCCCCAGCTACGTTGGGCCTCGATGCTGGTCGTGCGTTGGGAAGACTTCTGGCCGACCTCCGAATCGGATGCGGAACCCGACCTCCCCCAGCTTGCAAGCCGGCTACTTCCGATGATCGGTCAAGACGCCGAGCAAGCTCGCCGCGCCGAGCGCGAAGTCGATTTCGACACCAGGCTGGAGCTGATTGGGCCGGGACGTCTGCTCCGCGCGCTCGGCTCCGTTCCAGGTGTCCGGCGCGTGTCGATTAGCGGAAGTCGGCGGAACATCGACGTCGACATCGCGGACAACTCGATCCTGGGCGCCTACGCCACGCTGGACGAGGGGACGAAGCAGACGCTGCAGGGCATCCCGGCGCTCCTGGCTCTGTGGGGCCTGAACGCAGGCCGCGTATCGGTGCGGGAACAGGACCTACCCTCGGTAGCGAACATCATGATGCCGGTGGACGAGGCGCTGGGTGTGGTCTCGCATGAGCTGGGTTTTGCAGACGGAGACGCGCGCGTCGAAGTCAACGCCGCAACGATTCCGCCCGATGTGTCCGAAGCCGAGGAGTATGCGACGGAGCCTCCGGAGTCTGGAACACCCCACGCCTTCGAAGAATCGAAGACGATGGCGCCCGCGCGCTTTGCGCATCTACAAGCCGCGGTTGGCGGAGTTCCGGCCGGCGCGTTTCCAGACGAAGAAACTCCAACCAACAAGCTCGGGCGGATGCTCGGTCGTGTAGAGACCAAGCAACGTACCGTTCCCGTGCCCCGAGGAGTGGAGGAGATGCACGACCACAGCGGGCACGTCGATCATGCACATGCGAGGCCCCGGAAGGCGAAAACGACCAAATTCGGTTTGGCCCCGGTCTTCGAGATGCTGCCGCAGGAAGTGCTCGAAGAGCAGAAAACGGTTCCTGTGCCGCGGAAGCCGACTCCACCGCCGCCGCCGGTCGAAAGCCGAACACCGACCGTCGAGCCCGTCGGCAAGTCTGACTCCATCTTCGAGCCCCAGCTGGCTCGAAAATTGGAGGGCGCGACGATGATTGCACCCGGGCCGACCTCCCGGGGCATGCCAGCTTCCATCCAAGCTTTGCTCCTCACGGCGTTGATCGCGGGAGTTGGTGCGCTGGGCTGGCAGCTCTGGATGCGCAGCAGCTCGGAGGCACCGGAGTCGGCGGAAGCGACATCGGACGCCGAGGACAAGACAGGACCCATCACCGGGCCGCTCAACGCAGTCCAGGCCGCCGAGGAAGCCGATCTCGAGGGCGAAGACGTGGCCATGGCGTTCGAGGAAGGCGAGGTCGAGCAGGAGGAGCCCGCCGAGGCGAAGGCCGCCACCGCGAAGGCCGAACCGAAAGCCACCTCGAAAGCTGCCCTGAAAAGGGCCCAAAACGCCGAGCCCAGGCCCGCAAAGAGCTCGCCCGCAGTCGCATCGGCCAGCGCCAGGGTCCCCACCCAGAATTTGCCGCGCGATCCGGCGAAGGCGTCGGACGTGCTCGTCCACCGCGCAATCCCCATGATTCGGAGCGGTCGGCTTTCTCTCGCCGAAGCCACCCTGGATCGCGCGTGGGAGCTCGATCCCAAGAACCCGCAGGCGATGGCGGGTTACGCGGCTCTCTTCATCGCCAAAAAGGACCCGGGCCGTGCGACCAAATGGGCCAAGAAAGCCGTCCGAAAGCGGCCGCGCCGGGTCGAATACCACGTGCTCTACGGTGATGCGCTCCGGCTGGAGGACGACATGGACGCTGCTCGCAAAGCCTGGCGAAAAGCCCTGTCGATCGACCCAAACAACCGGGCCGCCAAGGCCCGTCTTGCCGAGACCGGCAAGCGCGTCGCCAATTAGTTGCCCTGGGTCGAGCCTCGGGCCTAGCGTCGGGCCATGGCGAGACGATTTTGGTGGGCGGCCGTGCTGATTGGGATCAGCGGCTGCTTGATACAGAACTTGAGCCCTGAAACACGCATGCGTGATTCGGTGATCGAGCTCAACGAAGGCGCCCGCTGGGGCCGTATGGACGTCGCGGGCGGACACGTCGCGCCGACGTTCCAGACCCAGTACAAGCTCTCGCACATGCGATGGGGCCGTGACATTCAAATCGCGGACACGGAGATACTCGGCATGAACCCCGAAACCGACGACGAAGGCCAAGGCGCGTTTTCACGGGTCGCGGTTCGTTGGTACGACGAGAGCACGATGGTCTTGGCCAACACCGTCATCCGGCAGACCTGGCAGAAGCACAAGCAGACCTTCGTGTTGACCAACGAATCGATCGAAAGCGGGCATCCCGGCCTGCTGGTGATTCCGGAAGGCCCGCAGCAGACCCAACCCGCCGCGGAGCCTGAACAATACGATTCGTTCGACGACGACTCGCAGTGGAGCAGCGTCTACTGACTCAGTCGATACCGACGGCGCTTCGCACCCGCTGAATGGTCGCGTGTGCAATCTCGCGCGCTTTGCGGGCGCCCGCATGGAGCAGCGCATCCAGCTGCGCTTCGTCCGCGCGAATCGATAGATACGCTTCTCGCTTGGGGCCGATCTCTGCTTCGACGGCTTCGAAGAGCGCTTCTTTGGCATGGCCCCAGCCGTAACCGCCCGCTTCGAGCTTCCGCTTCATCTCCGAAGCGTCTCCCGGAGCAACCAGCGCGTAGAGATCGTAGACCGTCGAACCCTCCGCGACCTTGGGATCCTCGAGGGACTCCGAGCTGGTCTTGATGCCCATGATCACTTTGCGCAGCTTCTTCGGGGGCTCGAAGAGCGGGATCCCGTTACCCTTGCTCTTACTCATCTTTTCGCCATCGGTACCGGGTACGAGCGGAGCCTCGCCGATCAAGGCTTCCGGGACGACCAAGGTGCCCTCTCCATAGGCGTGATTGAGCCGTGTTGCGACGTCCCGCGTGAGCTCGAGATGTTGTTTCTGGTCTTTGCCGATCGGGACGACGTCGGTGTCGTAGAGGAGGATGTCGGCCGCCATGAGCACCGGGTAGTTGAAGATGCCCGCATTGGGAGACTCCCCACGAGCAAGGGCGTCTTTGAACGCATGACCCCGCTCGAGCTGACCCGTCGCGAGAAGGCAGCTCAAGACCCATGTGAGCTCGAAGACCTCGGGCACATCGGACTGCCGGTAGAGCAAGGTGCGATCGGGGTCGAGCCCACAGGCCAGCCATGTTGCCGCGACGTCGCGAATGTATCCGCGAAGCGCCTCCGCGTCGCGGACCGAGGTGAGCGCGTGATAGTCGGCAATGAAGTAGAGCGTCCTGTACCGGTCGACCAGCGAGAGGGCCGGCCGAATTGCGCCCAAGTAGTTGCCCAAGTGCGGAAGGTGCGTGGGCTTGATGCCGGTGAGAGACGTCTTCACGGGGCGAGAGACTGTCCCATGTGGACATGGGCGGCAACCGGGGTATCTTCCGCGGCCCGAAGAGAGGAAGCATGACAAGTCGTCCGTTCAAGGTTTTGGGAATCCAACAGGTCGCCGTCGGCGCGCCCAACAAGAGCGCCCTGCGCCGGCTTTGGGTCGACACTCTGGGTCTGACACCGCACGGGAATTTCAAGAGCGAAAAGGAAAACGTCGACGAGGATATCGTGACGATGGGTGCGGGCCCGTTCACGGTTGAAGTCGATTTGATGCAGCCCATCGACCCCGAGAAGAAGCCCCGAGTCGACGCGCCGCCCCTGAACCACATCGGTCTTTGGGTCGACGACATCGACGCAGCCGTTCAGTGGCTGGGCGATCGAGGTGTTCGGTTTACGCCGGGAGGCGTCCGTCCGGGCGCCGCAGGCCATCGGGTCTGCTTCATTCATCCCAAGGGCAATGAAGCTGCGCCCATCGGCGGAGAAGGCGTGTTGATCGAGCTCGTTGAGGCGCCATTCGAAGTCCGCGAGGCGTTCGAAAAGATCAGTCTGGCTTCCAAGCAAGTTTGAGGTCCGAAACCCGGATGTCCGATTTCCTCGGACGGACGACCACTTCTTCGAGCTCGGGCTCTTCCCGTTCCATCGCTGCGGCGAGGGCGCGGACCTCCTCTTCGGCCTCGATCTCGAGCGACCGCAGCTCTTCCTGGAGGTCTTGCAGGTTCTCCTCGGCGCGAGTCACGTCTTCACGCTCCCGCGCAATTCGGCCTGCGCCTCGCGCCGCAGTAGTGGCACGGCCCATGCCACGGCTTCCGAAAATCGCGCCAAGGACGGTGGCGCCCATCGAAATCCCAGTCTGCAGCTTCTGCTGATCGTACTGACTCTTCTCGCGTTCGACCTTGTCCTGGGCCCTGCCGACGCGGGTCTCCATGGCCCTCACCTTCTTGGTGAACTGCCGACGAAGCTTCTCGGCGGCCTCATCGCGCAGTTCGCGTCGCGCAAGCTGCAGCCTCGCCGAGAACTCGGCTTTGGTTTCACCCGGCTTCGACCGGAGCTTCAACGCCTTGTTTTGCCATAGAGTCCTGGGACGAGTCTGATAGAGATGGTCCTTGATCTGTTTTCCGTAGCTCCGGAAGCGCGCCTTCCCGACCGAACCCGCCGGCGGCGCGACGAACTCGGCTTCGTCCGGCGCATCATGATCGTAGTCGAGCGCGTCCGCGCCCACGAGCTCCGCTGATTCCCAAGGCGAGTCTTCGTCGAGCGGTGCGATAATCAAGAGCTCGTCCCATTCGTCGAGGCCCTGGGACGCTCGCACATAGTGCAAAGAAACGGAGGCCAGCACGTGCGAGCGATACGTGCCCGGCTCATCGCTCAGAAACGCCTCTTCGATGCCGGCTGCAACGACGGGTCGAGCCCCTTTGGAGGCGCCGACTCGGCGTTTGGGCTCGGCGGCTTCGCCCGCAGCAGGCGCTGCCCGGTCCTTGGCAGGGCTCAAGAGCTTGATTTGTTTGCGCGTGAGCGGCCCGCGCAGATACGACATGGCCCAGCGCGTGTGAAACAAGACGTCCCTTTCGTCGTGTGCGTTGTGTAGCAAAAAAACGCGGCTGCGAAGGCTGGCCAACAGGCGTTCGATCTCGCCCCGGTCGAGGGAGCTTCCCGAAGACGACGATGCGCCCGCGAGCCCGTCGACGACGCGTGCCACGTCGCGCTCTGTTTGAAGGCGCCCGAGAAACCAGGTCCCACAATTCGAAAGGGCTTTGTAGTCGAGGTCGACCGGATTCTGGGTCGCGAGGACGATGCCGAACCCGTATGCCCGGGCCTGCTTGAGCAGTGTGAGTAGCGGCCTCTTCGATGGAGGCTCGGAGACGGGTGGTAGAAACCCGAAGACTTCATCCATGTAGAGGAGCGCGCGAAGGCTGGATGTGCCGGACTGGCGACGAACCCAGGAGACGACCCGGTTGAGCAATGTGCTCACGAAGAACATGCGCTCGGCCTCGCTCAGGTGCGCGATGGAAAGAATTGTGATTCGTGGCTTACCGTCCTCGGTCCAGAGCAGTCGCTGAATGTCGAGGGGTTCTCCATCCAGCCAGGTCGAAAACCCGGGCGACGCCAGAAGCCCATTCATCTGCATCGCGAGCTTTTGCCGCTCGGACTCCCCGTAGAAGGTCTCCAAGTCCATGACGCCAATCCGATCGAACGGCGGCGCCGAAATCCTGCGGACCAAGTCCCCGAGCTGCACCGACTCTCCCTTGGACCAGGCGTGGGACAGAAGATTGGACAGCAGGATGTGCTCTTTGCTGTTCACCGGGTCGGGGTCGATGCCGAGGAGCGCCAGCAGGCCTGATACCGCCCCCATGATCTGGTCGCGCTGTTCATCCAGGTCTGCGTCCTCGGCCGGCGGGTCGAACGACTCCAAGACCCGAAGCGTGCGGCCCGCAGAGCTCCCCGGCGTGTAGATCGAGATGTCGACCGCGTCGCGGAAGCGCGCGATTCGGGCACCGTCCTGCCCCCATTTCGCAAGGCCCTCACGCCAGAGGCTCGACACCGCTTCGGCCTGCGCGGCGACCGTACGTCCTTTCCGTTCGGCTTCTGCCGGATCGATCCAGGGCTCGAAGTCGCTTGGGCGGAGCTCGGGAAACGTGAGAGCCAGGTTTCCGAGGTCGCCCTTGGGATCGATGCAGAGCGCCGGGATCCCATCGATTGCGGCTTCTTCGAGAAGCGACAGGCAGAGCCCGGTCTTGCCGCTGCCGGTCATGCCGACGCAGACGGCGTGGGTGGTGAGGTCTTTCGAATCGTAGAGGACGGGCACCTCGGTTGGCTCTCCGCGCTCCGGGTCGAGCTCTCTGCCGAGATAGAGCTTCCCGAGCTTTTCGAAGTCGATCACGGGGCCCGGTCTCCCGCTCGCTCCTCTTCGAGGAGCAGTTTCCGCGCCATCTCGAACTCGAAAAAGCTGACCATGTTCGTGTCGAGCACCTGTTGGAGCTGCTCGCGCGACCCCTTTTCGTCACCGTCGATGAAGAGCCGGGTGCCTTCGTAGTAGAGCGCCTCGGTTCGCTCTCCCAAGTTCGAAGCCACGCTCAAGAGCCCCGCATAGTCGAGCTCGCCGGCACCGAAGCTCGCGAGCTTGCCCCACCAGTTCGAGCTGCCCCCGAGGCTCCGTAGAAGCTCCCGATGTGCTTCGACCGGCGGCTCGCCGGCGCGAGCCGTGATGAACTGGATCCAAAGCGTGAAGTAAACCTTCCATTCGGGAGCGAGATTGAGGTGCAGCTGGGACATCCGCCACACAGAAGACGCCAGCTCGATGTCGACCGGCGCCGAGACGAGGTGCGCGAGGATGCCAGCGTAGACGTCGCGCCATTGTGGCGCGAACGTCATCGCACTTTCGAAGGCATCGACTGACTCTTCGTGACGACCCAGCTGATCGAGCAGGACCCCGCGCCGCATCTCGACGATCGCGCCGGTGGCCCCTTCGACTTGATCGCGAGCGTCCGTCCAGGCTTCGAGCGCAGCCTCGTACTGAGATTTCATCTCACCGATCTTGCCTTGGGCACGTGAGGCGTTGCCCAGGTTCTCCAGGATCTCGGCGCGGCGAACCTCGTCGGCCAGCGTCGCCGAAGGGCTGAGGGCAAGGGCTCGTCGAAATCGCTTTTCGGCTTCCGCGGGCCGACCGGTTCGCTCGAGCAAAAGCCCGAGCTGCATCAATGCCTCGATGTTCTCGTCTGTCTGGAGGCTGTTCTCGAAGCGTTGCTGCGCTTCTTTCGCGTCGCCGGCATTCATCTCCAACATGCCGATCAAGAACTCGAGCCGGTTGGGTGCGATGGGCGGCGTCGAGTCAGGCCATCGCTCTTGCCGTTCAGCCAAGATCGTTTCAGCGCCGCGGGCAAGCGCGCTCGAGCGTTCCGGGTGTGGGTCGGTGAGGCGAGTTTCAATGAACTCGTCGAGCTGCCCGAGCGCTTCGTCGTACAGCTCGATCATCTCTGGTGCGAGCCCGATGGCGATCACGTACCAGGCGGTTGCCTCGGCAAATTGCTCCGAGTCCGCCTCGACCCGGGCCATGCAAGTGGGGAAACGGTAGTCCGTTGGGAAACGAACGAGCGCCGACTGGCATAGGCCTGCTGCAACCTCCGGCCGCGCTACGCGGTAGCCCTCGACGAGCTCGAAGGTCGCCGCAGCGCCCTGCTCATCGACGCTCTGGGCGGCCCGCAGCAGATCGAGCAAGCGAAGTTGGAGCTCGCCGCCCTGACCCATCGATTCGACTTTTGCGACGGCCGATTGGATGTCTCCGTGCGAAAGATAAACCGCTGCAACGTTCAAAGGGGCGAGCCTGAGCTGCCGCTCGCCGCCAATGCCGAGCCGTTGGCGAGCTTCGACCGACTCCGACGCCACCGCATCGCGCCCGGCAACGTGCAGGCCAGCAAGGGTGTCGAGGACTTCGGGAGCGGGGGTCAAGTCCGCATGGTCGGTCCAGACCGAAATCAGGCCAGCGTATTTCTCGGAAACCGTATCGAGGTTCGAGCGCGCGTCACGTCCCCAGCTCGCGATGTCGTCGTAGCGCTTCTTGTAGATCGCGTCGCCGGTCGAGCGCTCGAGGATGAAGTTGGCGGCGAGCGCGTATCCCTCTTGGCCAAGGCGCCCTCCTCGCTCGCTGATGTACTTCGCGATCGGTTCGACCTGCTTCGGAAGGGCGCCAGCGGCATACTCGGCCGGGGTCAGAAACGAAGTCAATCGGCTCATCTCGAGCACAACCCCTTCGTAGTCGCCGACGTCAGCAAGGCTTTGCGCTTGTGAGACCACCGATGCGATGAGGCGATCCCGGAGCTCGACCCGCCCTGGGTCGTCGAGAGCCATCATGAGGAAGCGCCGCGTCTCGTCGGGATACTCGGCCCGCGGAATCGGCTCTGCGCCCTTGACCCGGGCGCTTCCGCCGGTCGACCTCGTATGCGCGCAGGCGACGCTGAGGCTCAGCAAGCCTAGAATGAACAGGAAGCGGATCCTCATGCTGCTCTGCCGCTATAGCAGGGTCGGACGAACAGGGCAGGTTCATATCTTAGCCATATGCCGGGGGTACGTGGCAGGCTACGCGTTGTCGTGGGCCGGTATCTGAAAGCTCTGCTCATCGCTCTTGTGTTTCCGGCCCTGATGCAACTGTTCTTGGCCCTGGGGGGATTTCTTCAGCTTCGAAGCGGGTCGGCGTCTTGGAGCGAGGCGATCGCCGCCGCAGTGGATTCGCCCCTCAACCTCGCCCTGGTCCAAGCGGCCGCTACTGGGGTTCTCTTCATCGTCGCTTTTCCACCCCGCCGGCGTGAGGGCGGACTGCTCGAATCTGTGGAGGTTCGACCGCTGGTCGGGGGGATCGTTGCCCTGTGCTTTCTCGCCGGAGCGTTCATGCAGCTACCCCTCGCCGAGGTCGGGAATCTCGTTCAGGAGGTGTGGCCCCTCAGCTTCGAAGAGTTGGCGCGGCGGTATCGACTGGCGAATCCGAAAACTTGGTGGGCTGGGATGTCTATCTTGTTCGCAGTGGTTATCGTCGCGCCGGTGACCGAGGAGCTTTTATTTCGAGGCTGGCTGCTCCAGGATTTGAAGGAACCGTACGGCAAGACGCCGGCACTGATCTGGAGCTCCTTGCTCTTCGGAATGGTTCACCTGGGCGGCGGTGTGTCTGCCTTGGTCTACGCAACGCTTGGGGGTCTGGTTCTTGGCGCGGTGGCTCTGCGAACGAAGTCCACCTTGGCAAGCATTGCGATGCACGCCGGCGTCAACGCCCTGCCCTTGTTGCTGCCCGCAAGCCTTCTCCGGGTCGAAGGCTTCAACACCTTGAGCCAGAAGGTCGAGCACATCAGCGGGTGGCTCGTCCTGCTGACGCTCGCCGGAACAGCCGGAGCGCTCTCCATCGTCTGGCGGGCGACGGGTGACCAGAACGGCTAAATGCGCTCGACGTCGAGGACCCCTTTGACCTTTGCGACGCCTCGCATGATCTCGCGGAGTCGGTCGATGTCGCCGACTCTGAAGTGGAACAGGTTCTCGGCGCGCCCGTCCTTGGACAGGCACGACGCTTCGCTGATGCTGACACCGTTGGTCGAAAACACCGACGACACCGATGCGAGGATTCCCGCCCGATCGTCGGTCATGACACGCAGGGAGACCGGCAGGTCGACGTCGACGTGGTCCGCCCAGCTCACCTGAACCCGACGCTCGGGGTCGAGCTCGAGAACGCGAGGGCAGCCTCTCCGATGCACCGAAACCCCGCGGCCACGTGTGATCCAGCCCGTGACCGGATCCCCGGGCACGGGATTGCAGCACTGGGCGAAACGCACGAGCATGTTGTCCATGCCCTGAATACGGATACCGGCTCCTTCGACGTCGCCGGAAACCCGCTGGACCGCACGCTCGATGAAACCCGGTCGTAGGCTGTCACGCTCGCCATCTTCGCTGGGCATCATCTCTTGCATCACGCTGGGGAGCGCGAGCTTGCCAATCCCGATTCGGGCGTAGAGGTCATCTTCGGAACCCGCATGGAATCGCGAAAGCACCTCCTTGGCACGCTTGCTCTTCAGGAATCGCGAAAGCGACATTGCGTTCTTTCGCATCTCCTTTTCGAGGAGCTCCTTGCCGAGCTTGACCGCGTGCTTGCGCTCCTCGGCCCGCAGGTAAAGGCGAATACGCGAGCGGGCACGGCTGGTGATGACGAATTCAAGCCAATCCTTGCTGGGGTGGTGGTTCTTGCTCGTGATGATCTCGATGACATCACCGTTTTGAAGCTTGTGCCGCAGCGGAACGATGGCGCCGTTGACACGGGCGCCCGAACAGCGGTGCCCGACCTCGGAGTGAACCGCATAAGCGAAGTCGACCGGCGTCGCGCCGCGCGGGAACGTCATCACATCCCCCTGCGGCGTGAAGACGTAGACGTCCTCGGGGAAGAGATCGACCTTGACGCTCTCGTAGAACTCCTCGGGGTCGACGACTTCCTTTTGGAACTCCATCAGCTGACGAAGCCAAACGAAGCGTGCCGCGTCCTTGGGATCGATGCCGCCGCCATGTTCTTTGTACTGCCAGTGCGCGGCAATGCCGTAATCGGCCGTTCGGTGCATCTCGTGCGTGCGAATCTGGATTTCGACGCGCCGATTGCCCGGGCCGATGACCGTCGTGTGCAGCGACTGGTACATGTTCGACTTCGGTAGCGCGATGTAGTCTTTGAAGCGGCCCGGCACCGGGGTCCACTCCGAGTGAATGACGCCAAGCGTGGCGTAGCAATCGGCGACGCTCTCGGTGATGACCCGGAACGCAACGAAATCGTGCACCTGTTCGAAACCGATCCCGCTCGACTTCATCTTGCGATGGAGCGAATAGAGATGCTTGCGACGACCGCTCACAGTCACCGAGAAGCCGCGGTTGAGCAACATCTTCCTGAGCTTGCTGGTGACGTCGCTGATGTAGCTGTCGGTGATTTTGGCGACCGTCCGAACCTGCTCATCGAGGACCGCATAGGCCTCAGGCTCGAGGAACTTGAAGCTCAAGTCCTCGAGCTCCGCCTTGAGCCACTGGATCCCCAGGCGGCCGGCGAGCGGCGCGTAAATCTCGATCGTCTCCCGGGCGATGCGCTCTTGCGCAGGCGTCGACATGTGCTTGAGCGTCCGCATGTTGTCGAGTCGATCGGCGAGCTTGACCAGGAGCACGCGGATGTCCCGCGCCATGGCCACGAGCATTTTGCGAAAGCTCTCGGCCTGACGATCTTCGCGCGAGGCGAAGTTCACCTTCCCCAGCTTGGTCACGCCATCGACGAGAAACGCAACCTCTTCACCGAACACGGTCTTCACTTCGGGAAGGCTGACCTCGCAATCTTCGACGACGTCGTGCAGCAAGGCGGCGCAAACACTCGACGCGTCCAGCTGCATGTCAGCGATGATGTCCGCGACGGAGACCGGATGGATGAAGTAGTCGTCGCCGGACTTCCGCACCTGCCCGTCGTGCATGCGCGAGGCATAAACGTATGCCTTGTTGATCAGATCGGTATCCGCTCGGGGATGGTATCCCTTCACCTTTTCAAGGATATTGGTAAGGCGGACCATGATCGGGGACTAACAGGAGAACCTCAATTTAACACCGTCTCCAATTGGTGCCAAGGTTGTGGCGCTTCTACGGGTTTCGGTTGGGTTGAGTGGCATGTCGGGCTTAAGGACAAACATAGGGCCATCGTCCACCAAGCGAAGGATCGCGACTCTGATCGCCATCATTGGGCTGCTGGTCGTTGGGAATCACTTGGCGAGCATCTGGCCTCGGGATGTGGAGATCGCCTACACGGTCGACGCCCATGTGACCGGGATCGCCGTGGACTACCTTCAGGAGGGAGACGGTGTCGCAAGCGTGAGATTCAAGCAGCCCGATGCGAATCGCACTGTGCTCCGGCATACGGTCCGACTGCAGCCCGGCGCGTATGAGGCCCGGATCATCCTCTATTCGTCGGACGGATCGGGGGTCGAGCACCGGCGTCGGCTTCAGGTCCCGGCCCCCGGCTTGAACCGATTCGATCTGAAAGAAGCGACCAAACGGTCAGAATGACGCGGGAACGGAAGAACCTCGGCCACCTGATGACGGCGCTGGTGGCCACGCTCGGGATGCTGCTTTGGATGGCGAACCGCGAGCCGTTCGCGTTCGGCCCGCTGTGGGGTGCGCTGATCGCCGTGGTGGCCAGCACGGCCTGGGTGACCTGGCTGGTGCCAGAAACGCAGGGGGCGCTCATCCCTTGGCGCGAGACGACCCTCGGCCAACAGCCGGGCGAGCTCGTGTCGCCCGTGGCTTCGATCACGCTGGCGCTGACGGTGCTGATCGTGGGGGCGTCGATTGGAGGATACGATCACCTGCCGATCGCGATCGTCTTGTCCCTGCTTTGCCTCGTGCCTTCGAGCGTTTGGCGACCTGGCCTCTGCGTGATGGTCGCGATCTGCGCGATCTACCTGCCGCTGCTCGGCACTACGAGCCTGTGGGATCCGTGGGAAACCCACTATGGAGAAGTCGCTCGCGAAATCCTCGCGCGAAACGACTGGATCAGCTTGTGGTGGGCGCAAGACAAGTGGTTCTGGTCGAAACCCGCTCTGCTCTTCTGGATGGAGGCCTTGAGCATGGGTTTTTTCGGCGTGGACTTCATGCCCGACGCAAATCCGGCACACCCGGAGTGGGCCCTTCGTCTGCCGGCGCTCCTGATGAGCTTGGCCGCGCTGGCGGCGATCTACGCGACGGTGCGGCGTTCGTTCGGCCCGCGGGCAGGTGTCCTCGCCACCCTGGTGACCGCAACGATGCCGCAGTTCTTTTTCATCTCACACCAGGCGATCACGGACCTACCCCTGGTCGCCGCCATCACGATCGCGGCCTGCTGCCTGCTCGTCGCCATCGACGAAGATCCGAAGCGCGAGGCGAGCGTGCTTCAGCTCGGTCCCTGGCGGCTTTCGCTTCAGCACCTCCTGCTTTTCGGGATCTTCCTCGTCGTTCTTCCTCAAGCGGTCTACCTGATCTCCCGCAACATCTCCTGGCTGGATGGAAGTGGCCTGGTCGCTCACATGGACCGATTCCTCTACGGCTCGGCCGGCAACGCCGACGTCCCCGGCAACCCGGTGCCGCGCGATCAGAACCCAGCCTTCAATGGGCTCGTTGCCCAACCGTTTCTGCAGGGCGCCCTTTGGCTCACGCTGCTTGCCTTCCTGGCGCTCGTCCTCCGCAAAGAGCGGCGCGTTCGACCGCTCCTGATGTACGCGTTCTACTTCTTCACCGCGATTGCGTTCATGGCCAAGGGCCTGCTCGGGATCGCCATTCCAGGGGCGATCGCGCTATTTTACCTGCTCGCCTCGCGGCGTTGGGCGCTGCTCGGCAGCGGTGAGCTTCGCGTCGCAACCGGGGCGCTGATCGTGACCACGGTGAGCATGCCCTGGTACCTGGCGATGTACGTGCGGCACGGCTCTGCCTTCACCAATCGGCTCTTGATTCACGACCACATCAACCGGCTTGCAAGCGGAGTGCACGGCGACAAAGGGACCATCGCGTACTTCGTCGGCCAGCTCGGCTACGCGACCTTCCCGTGGATCGCCCTGATCCCGGCGGCGCTGATGGTCGGCCTTTGGATGCGGTCGCGGTCAGAGCGCGATGCCCAAAGCGAAACGCTGCTCTTCGTCGGCATGTGGCTTCTTTCCTCGTTCGTGCTGTTCAGCGCGATGGTGACCAAGTTCCACCACTACATTCTTCCTACGCTCGTGCCCGCTGGGATTCTCGTCGGGATCGCCGCGGCGCAGTGGTGGGGCCCGAAGACGCCGAGGGCGACCGTGCTTGCATCGGTCGCGGCCCTCTGCGCGATTCTCGGCTTTGCCTGGTTTGCCGGAGATCCGCGAGGTGTCGTCCCTGCAAGCACGGTTCAGCTCGAAGACTGGGTGATCCAGCAAGCACGACCGGTCCGAGCGGGCGTGCTGCTCGCCGTTTGCGCCGCGCTCGCGGCGTTGGCGCGCTCGGAGATTGCGAGAGCCGAAACCAGGATGATCCCTCGACGTTGGGGCACCGCTCTCGGGGTCGCGTTGCTGCTTGGAGCCTGTCTCGTGGCGTTCGTCGGACGTGACCTGAGCTGGTCGACTTCGGCGAGGCCTCAGGGGAACGAGCGACTGATCCATTTGTTTGTCTACAATTATGGGCGGGATTGGCCCGAGCACCTGGACTATCGCGCCATCCTCACGGGCTTCGCGATGGCAGCGGGCGTGACCAGCGCCGCGGCGGCATTTCGTTATTGGCGTCCGGTC
>Ga0316201_10001919_pt1 | contig 14478 bp, 10 predicted proteins | sample CS6wburrow_MG_FD_204516 | JGI IMG/M metagenome (GOLD analysis project Ga0316201, IMG submission 204516) | Coastal sediment microbial communities from Delaware Bay, Delaware, United States - CS-6 worm burrow | ecosystem: Environmental > Aquatic > Marine > Coastal > Sediment | place: USA... | reverse complement strand
TTCGTAAAAGAGGGATGCAGACTAAGTTTGATCAACATCAGCAAGCCTTATCAAGCTTAGAAGTTGTTTCGCCTTATTCAGGATTATTAGTATATGAAAAAGACCGACGCGGAGAAAAACCCGCTATCGGTCAAACCGTCTTTCCTGGCCGGCCGATTGCTTTAATTCCAAATTTAGACAATATGCAAGCTACACTTTTCGTGCAAGCAAACGATGCAATCGATCTTGCTGAAGGACTAAGCGTTAGTATTAGACTAGATGCTTATCCAGAAACTACTTTTTCTGGAAAAATTATTAGTGTATCTGGCTTCCCTCGAAGTATAGAGCGTGGTAACCCAGTAACTTACTTTGAAGTAACAGCCATGTTACTTGAACAAGATAAAACTATGATGCAGCCGGGTCGTAAACTAAGTGCAAAAATTAATGTGAAGACACCATCAAAAACCTTAGTAGTCCCTTTACAGACCTTATACTTCGAAAAAGGGAGTAGCTATGTTTACGTCAAAAGTGGTAGTAAATTTGTAAAACGCAATGTAAGCAGTGGGCGTAAAAATTTGTACCTAGTGGAAATAACTAAAGGGCTAAAAAGTGGTGATGTAATTGCACTTAGTACTCCCGACAAACAAATTATTCAGGAAGGCTAATGGCTAGCAAATATCAGGTTTTAATTAAAGATGCCATTGGCGAATTAATGGGGCAAAAGCTGAGAACGTTTTTGACTTTATTAGGCATGATTTTTGGTGTGGGAGCGGTTATTGCAATGCTCAATATAGGTGAAGGTGCCGAACGGGAAGCGCTAAAACTAATCGATTCAATGGGTGTAAACAATATTATTGTCGATACTAAAGAATATGAAAAAGAAGAGCTCGTCGAAATCCGGGAAGAAAGCCTAGGCTTAAACTTAGGAGATGTAGAAGCGGCCCTAGCAACCTTGCCATTTATTGAAGGATATAGCGCATCTAAATCGATAGATGTTCATGATATCTATAGCGACTACAATAAAAGCCAAGCTCAAGCACAAGGCGTTACAGTCAGCTATTTCAGCAACGCTAATATGAAAACACAAGCAGGTCGATTTCTAAACACACAAGACAATGATGAAATAGCACAACATACTGTTTTGGGGGCTGATGTAGCAAAGGAATTATTTGCTGGCACGGGTTTTAGTCCCCAAGACATGATTGGTAAGTTTGTAAAAGTAAACCATGTTTGGTTAAAAGTGGTGGGCATAATAGCCGCGCCGCCAGGAGACAAAAACGAATTTCAAGGCGTTAAAATTGGCGGTGATAGATATCGCATATTTGTTCCATTAAGTGTAAGTGTTAACAAATTTGCTAGCGATACGCTAGCGAGTGAGTTAGACAGTGTGAAACTTAACGTTATGAAAGGAACCGACCCTGTAGTTGCCGCTAAGGCAATCGACAGTCTTATTAAGCTTCGTCATGGAGGCTTAAACGATTATCAGCTTATTATTCCTGCAGCGCTACTAGAGCAACAAAAACAAACACAGCAAATATTCAATATAGTAATGGCTTGTGTAGCAGGTATTTCGTTGCTTGTAGGTGGTATTGGCATAATGAATATTATGTTAGCTAACGTATTGGAACGCACAAAAGAAATAGGCTTATTACGAGCGGTAGGAGCAACTCAAAACGATATTCGACAACAGTTTATAGCTGAGAGTTTTACGATTTCAGTTATGGGTGGTTTGTTAGGAATTTTCTTCGGTTTAGTCTTGTCAGAGATTATTGGTTTCTATTCTGGTTGGGCGGTTAGTTATTCACCTACAGCCATTGTATTGTCTTTAAGTATTTGTATGTTTGTAGGTGTTGGTTTTGGTGTATTTCCAGCTATAAAAGCAAGTAAGTTAAATCCCATTGATGCACTGCACAGCGATTAGTCAACAGTATTCATAATCGCGTCGTTTAAATACGAATACATGTCAATGATAGTTAATAATCACAAATGATGGCTGGTACATAAGTCGAAAATTGACTGTAATAACTGACTGTTTAATCGTAGATATGTATCAAAAGGCTAGAGCTTAAATGAGTAAGACCATAACAAATCAATTAGCTAAGCCTCTTACCACAAGCAAAGTACGTTTTATTGATGTACCGCTGCCTAAAGACGGTGAGTGGCAGCAAGTGGCGCCAGGAATATTGTGGCTGCGAATGCCGCTTCCTTTCGCCCTTGACCACATTAATTTGTACCTTATAGAAGACGCAGCATCTGGTGGCTATGCACTTATTGATACTGGTATTGGCACTAATAAAACCAAAGTACTGTGGGAAAGTTTACTGGATAATTTAGATAAACCGCTAACTAAAGTGATTGTGACGCATATGCATCCCGATCATATTGGTATGGCTGGTTATTTGGTTGAAAAATTTCGTGTTCCTTTATATATGTCTCATTCTGAATATTTTGTTGCACGATCACTACTGGCTGGTGCCCGTGGCGCTAGTGATTGGCAAGACGATGAATATTTAGTTAGGTGCGGCATGCCTGCAGATTATGTTGCTAACGCTAAAAAGAATAGAAAAGTAAGTAAAGGCTTAAGTGAGGTTATTCATCCTATTCCCGTTCAGTTTGAGCGTCTGCAAGAAGGCGATAGCCTTGCTATAGGAGAATACAAATGGCAGGTAATTATTGGGCGAGGTCATTCCCCCGAGCATGTGTGTTTGTATAATGAAACCTTGAATATATTGATTTCTGGTGATCATGTACTGCCCAAGATATCTCCTAATATTGGCGTTTATAGCACTGAACCAAATGCAAACACTTTGCAGCAATATTTAACTACACTGCCACAATTTACCAATTTGCCTAGCGACACTCTTGTACTCCCGTCACATAAACAACCCTTTCATGGTTTGCATTATAGAGTTAATCAATTGATTGATCACCATCATGAGCATCTATCTAGCTTACGAAGTTTTTGTCAACAAGGTAGAACGATAAAGGACTGCCTACCCGTATTATTTAAACGGGAACTGAATCCTCAAAATATGTTCTTCGCCATTGCTGAGTCATTTTCTCATTTAAACTATTTGTATTTTTCAGGCGATTGTACGCGTGTAATTAATGATAAAGGCCAGTTTATTTTCACAATAAAAGACTAATCTACATCCAAGCAGGTTTGTCTCTCGCCAAAATTAATAAGGCTTCATCTACTTGTTCCCTGGCAATTCTTTCAGGGACTAAGGGCACTTTATGTGAGCCAGAAGCTAAGACATATTGTATGTCGGCTAGTTTTCTACGTTTCATAAATATACTTTGTTTAAACTTAATCTGTTGCGTTTTGCCTACCGGAAATACATAGTAATTCACACCAAACAGTCCTTTGCGAATATACACAAACCCTTGAGAAAAGTAATAACCCCAGCGCCACCAACGCAAGTACACTAAACACAAAAGTAGCACATTAAATGAAATTAACACTGCACCAGCAATTAATGTTAATTCGCTACCTATAATCGCTAGAGAATTGATAATTGCTAAAATAGGCAGTATTGAAAACACCAAAGTTCGCGCTATGAAACGTTTAGATATATGCGAAAAATCGATATTTTCGAAAGTCTCTACATCAAATGCATCTTGGATAAGTGCTGCAGATTCGCTTGGTGTAACGGAAGGCACAATAAGTTTGCTGGCATTGTTAATATTACCTGCTTGCGAACCACCCGCTGGGAAACTTGCATTTTGTTCAAACCTAAGATTTGTGCGTTGAATAATAAGGTCTAACCAATCTTGCTGCTGAACTGCAACTTGTATACGGCTCAAACGCATACTGACTTCATGCTTGGTTAACAAGCCACTGCGTCGTATGTAGCGCTCACCTAATCGACTTAGTTTGTAGTTGTAAAATACAAATATAGAACCAATAACCGAAAATGAAACAACCACCAACATAATGAGCATTACAAGTGACAATACGTGCAATAGAAACAAGCCCATACTTTGGCTCTCGTAGTCTAAATAAGCCACTATATCTACGCCAACAGATTCTAAAATAGAGCCTATGTTTTCACCTATGCTATTGTAAAAAGGTGCTAAGAAGCCTAAAAATATCCACACTCTGTTATTTGAGATACCGTGAATGACCAAATCCATCAAAGAGCGTTCATTTAATAAAACTTCTTGCCCAGACTTTGGCTTTGCAGAGTTACCATTTGCATTATCGTCACCCTCTATAGCCGGTTCATCTTCTTTGATTTGCAAAATCATTTGCTTGAAACTTTCAGCTAAAGGTAAAGGTAAGGCGACTATTTTAGCTTCCTGTTGAGCTGAACCTGCAGTGTCTAATTCTATGAAAGAATAATGATTGAAGCGATAGTATATGGGTTGTACTATTTTTACGTTTTGAATCTTACTGAAGGGCAAATCCATATGCGACTTTTTAAAAATGCCTTGTTTGATCTCTACTCGGTCGTTAGTGAATTTGTAGTAATAGAACCAATATTTGCCAATGCTAAATAACAGAATAGTACTGAGTAGTGCGACTACCGCAAACACTAGGTAAACGGGATTTTCCTTAACAGTTGAATAACTGGCAGCAAGGGCCGGCAGTGAGTAAATAAGTACACTGTTTACTAGTGTATATATTGTTTTCGCAAAGAAATATAAAATAGCCAAGGGAGATACGCGAGACCATTCTTCGGTTTGCATTGTCGCTAGTTTGTCTTCTAAGTTGACAATCTCATTATGATTGCTTGACCTTGCAGTAATGTCTTGTGCTGCATGTTGCCGTGTTTCAGACATCGGCCGCTAAATCCTTATGATCGAGCATAAATTGGCGCAAAGAAACCGCTTCTTCATACACCAAACCTGGAATATTGAAAGTGTGCGATACGCCACCCGCGCTAAATACTTGTAAAGTTGCCAGTCCGGCTTTTCGTTCAATAGGACCACGTTTAATTTCAATGTGCTGTATTCGTAAAATTGGTTGGCTAACTAATCCTCTAAAAATTAAACCCGATTGATAATTAAGATCGTGCTCGCGCAGGGCATATTGCTTTAGTGGATCGGCAAAAAAATGATAAGTTAAGTCCCAAAGAGTAATAAGCACAATAAGTCCATAAGCCCATATTACAAGATCTTGTAATTTTTCAGGTAACTCAAACAATATATTACTGCTTAAAAGGGCTAAAATAGCCATCATTAGTAAACCAAAACATGCTCCCCAAATTAGGTTGATTTGTCGATATTTTGGTGAGAGCGACGTTAACGTTAATGTTTCAGTCGTAATTCGTTGGCTGTCAACCACGTGATTAGTGAATTCAGGTGCACCATCTATAGTCACAGTTGGTTCAGGCAAAACAGATTCCTTATTGGCTTTGTATTATTAGCGTAAGTTAACCTTAGTCTATTAAATTTGTAAAGACGCTATTTGTTACCAATTACTACACGATTGCGTCCTTGCTCTTTTGCCTCGTATAAGGCTGCGTCGGCTCGTTTTATTATATCCATAGGGATTTCATTTAGTTTTGGCGTGACTGCCCCAATACTGGCAGATGTTAGCAGTAAAAGGCCCATGTCAGAGCCTATAGAAGCGAGCTTTTGATTAAACTGATTAAATACCTGTACTGCTTTTTCTATCTCGGTATGGGGAAGAATAACGAGAAACTCCTCGCCGCCAATTCTGCCGACAATGTCGGATTTTCGGAAACTCTTATTGCAAGTATCTCCAAATGCTTTAAGTACTTTGTCACCCATCACATGGCCATGAGTATCATTTATTTTTTTAAAATAATCTAAATCAACAATTGCAACACAATAAGACTGTAAATTACGAGAATATAGATCCTGATGATGATTTAATAACTCGAGTACTCTGGCGCGCGAATATAAACCCGTTAGTGTGTCGGTATGCGCGACTTTCTCTAAATGAATTCTATGTTTACGTCCTCGTAAAAACAGTAACAAGAGCAACGAAGAAATGCACACAAGTAAACCAATGACTAGAAAGTAGAGCCTGTTTAACATTTGTTTACTTTCTATTTGCGTCGATTTCCATTCGTTCTCATATTTTAAATCAGCGTTTTCTTGCTGTTGTAGCTCCAATTGAAAGTTAGCGTGCATGTCTAACATTTGCTTAATCTCAGCTACAGGTTGATGCAGATCACGGTCTTTCAACACCGTTTGCGTGACTTTAAAGGCGGCTTCAAACTCATTTAGTTGACCCAATAGATTTGCCCTATGTAGCTGTAATGCCTGATTCAAATAGAACGAACTTTTAGTGTTATTTGCTATGCCGAAAGCTTTTACCAAATGGTCTATAGCAACACTCATATTCTCTTGACGGGTATACGCTTGGCTAAGTAATAAATGCAAAGTAGCCAATTGCGATTGATTTTGTTCAGGTATTAATTTAATTGCGGTAGTAAATGTATCTATACTTTCTATTACGTAATCGCTGTATAACTGTGCTTCACCTAAATACTGAAAGTATCTGGCTTTTTGTTGTAAATCATTCGATTGCTCAATAAAAGGTTTTACTTCTTTCAAATGCTCACTGGCCTCTTCAAGCTGACGTGTGGCTATTAAACTAGAAATAGCTAGCAATAGACTGCGAGAAACTTTGTCGATTGTCCCTTGTTGTTGATATTTATTAAGGGCTTGTTGAACGTAACTAAGTGCAATGCTGTGTTCATTTCTAGATTGATGAATGCTTGCAATCGTATAAGCCACATCGGCAACTAGGTCTTGCTGATTGGTTGAGGCTGCTAACCTGAACGCAAATTGTAGGTCTTGCAGCGCTGCAATGTTAGCGCCAACGTTTCTGTCTAGGGTGGCACGGATTAATAGCCTATTAACCAAGGTCCGCGGGTGTTGACTAAAATCGGTGTTGTCGATTGCCCGATTAATAAGTTGCCTAGCTGCCAATAAGTCTCTTTTGCTTAATAGCACTAGCACTTGTTTATCTATATCTTCAAGTAAAGCTTTATTGATATTTACATCGCTTATATACGAAGGATCGTTTTCCGAATTCGTAAGCGTAGGTAAAATGTTGGTTAAGTCAGATGCCGGCAAACTAAACACACTAATATGCACAAACAAAAGCGAAAGCAAATATAAACATTTACTTAGATTACATATTTTAGCCTTTGCCTGTGTTTTCACATTACTACCTACTTATATTTTCGAGCGCACCAAATACATTGATGCTGCGTCACTAAGTCAATGTGCTAATAGTTTTGTACAAATTAGGAGCGTAGTAGTCTATAAGTATCTAATACACCTTGTCGTCATTAATGTTTATACACTTGTGCTATTTTCTGTAACAATACAAACACACAATCAAACATTAAGACGCTAAACATTGGACTCGCTAAAGTCTTTACATACTTTTTCATTTTCTGCTGATTGCTACAAAGTTATGACCATCGATTCAGTTGATAGTTTAATTAGTTGTATACAAGAAGTTCAACGATCACCCAAAGTAAAAGAATATTTAGTACTGGGCGAGGGCAGTAACACGGTATTTGTGGAAGATTATCCATATTTTGTTTTGCTTAACAGAATTAAAGGAATTGAGCTTAGTGAGAATGACGATCAATATTCGTTAACGGTAGGCGCAGGTGAAAACTGGCACGAACTAGTCACTTATTGCGTTGAACGAGGTATTGGCGGGTTTGAGAACTTGGCATTGATCCCAGGTACAGTCGGCGCATCGCCTATTCAAAATATTGGTGCCTATGGTGTTGAAATTGAAAAATTTATTGATAAGGTGGAGTTTTTAGATACGGCCACTTTGACTATTCAAACCTTAGCAAAACACGAATGTAACTTTGCTTATAGAGACAGTATATTTAAGCGCCAGTTGCCTAACAGTCGAATAATTACGAATGTGTTCTTTACACTACCTAAACGCTATGATTTTGTAATTGATTATGGCCCGCTCTCTGCGTTAATTAAGCCGAGCATTAAAGACATTTATAATGCGGTTGTTGCTGTTAGAAAAAGTAAATTGCCTAACGTAAAAGTCATGGGAAATGCCGGTAGCTTTTTCAAAAACCCCGTTATTGACAAAGTGCATTTTGCTGCATTGCAAAACAAATATCACGATATAGTTAGTTATCCAGTTGATCAAAATCACGTTAAAATTCCTGCTGCTTGGTTAATCGATAGACTTGGATTCAAAGGTAAGCGGATTGGTGATATTGGCTGCCATGTTAATCAGCCACTTGTATTGGTTAATTTAGGCAATGGGCAAGGTAATGAATTGCTTAAACTCGCAAGAGAGATAAGAGATAGTGTGCAAAGTGAATTCAATATTGCATTAGAAAATGAAGTGCGTTTGATGGGTGAACAGGGATTAGTTAAATTATGAAAATAACAAACGTAAATAAACAAACAAACGAGTGCTGCCATGCCAAAAGGTAAAGAAAGTATTCAGCGCGTCCGCACTTTGTTATTAAAAACCCTGCAAGATGGTGAATTTCATTCTGGTGAACACCTTGCTACAACATTTGAATTAAGCCGCAGCGCAATTTCCAATCATGTTAAGGCATTGTGTGAGCTAGGTCTTGAAATATTCAGTGTAAAAGGACGTGGGTATAAATTAGCAAATCCCATTGAACTGCTTTCACACTCTCAAATTGGTGATTATCTTTGTGCTTCAAACAAAAACAAAACCAGTCTCATACAAGTGGAAAATATAGTTACATCGACCAATGATATTGTTAAAGCGCAAATGCTAGAAATTGAATCGGGTTTTTGTTGTTTAGCAGAGGCGCAAAGTGCAGGGCGAGGCAGACGAGGCCGAACGTGGGTATCACCATATGCTAGTAGTCTCTATTTTAGTATGCTGTGGCGCTTTTCTAGCGGTTATCAAGCTATGGCAGGCTTAAGTTTAATGATAGGCGTAATTGTAAATGACACGCTGTTAGAGTTAGGTGTTGGCCAATGTCAATTAAAGTGGCCCAATGATATTTATTTCAATAATCGAAAGTTGGCGGGTATTTTAATTGAAGTGGAAGGCCAAGTGGGCGCTAGTGCATCGGCTATTATTGGCATAGGTCTTAATATTCGCTTACCAAATGATGTAAAAGGCATTGACCAAGCATTCACCGATTTACATACTATTAGCCAGCAATTAATTGGTCGCAACAAATTTGCAGCGAAGTTAATCGAAAATTTATGGGAGGCACTTCCTCTTTTTGAAAATGAAGGTATGAAGCCCTTTATTTCGCGCTGGCAACAGGCAGATTTATACAACAACAAAGAAATAAAGTTGCTGTCAGGGAAGAATGTTACGGTTGGCATTGGCCGAGGCATAGATGAAACTGGTGCACTGTTGCTAGAAATAGACCGAAAAATTCAAGCTTTCCATGGGGGCGAAATAAGTGTTAGACCGGCCTAGTTTACTGCTAGATATTGGCAATACCAGTATAAAATATGCTTGGTATACTTTTCCAAATAATATAGCAGACCTGCAGGTAATGCGAACCACGCTTGATGGTTTACGCGAATTGACCAATGATGCTGCCAGTTGTTGGTTATGTAGCGTAATTGATGATGATACAAATGAGAGAATTAAGGAAATTTGTAGGCAAAGTAATATTTCACTTTTTGAAGCTCATACACAAGCATCGCAGTACGGTATTGTTAACGCATATTCTGCTCCAAGCAATATGGGAAGCGATAGATGGATGGCAATCATTGCGGGCGCTTCGTTATGCGACAAGGGGAATCAAATAAATTATATTGCTATAGATGCCGGTACTGCTATTACTTGTGACTTTGTAGTGGGAAATCAACACTTAGGCGGTTGGATAGCACCAGGCTTAAGCTTGGCAAGAACGGCGGTGGTTAGTCAAACTAAAAGAGTGTTTGATGAACATCAAGACATGTCATATTTAACATTAGGGAAAAATACTCCTCAATGCGTGGCAAATGGTGCTCTTGCCCAATTACTTGGTATGTTGTCTCAAGCTTGTAATACTATGCAGCAAAAATGCACCCAATTTGAAATTTATATTAGCGGAGGTGACGCACCTTTGCTTATTAACGCGTTTAAAAAAATAGAAAACAGTGATAATAGCGTAAATCTAAATTATCTTGAAAATATAGTGTTGGTAGGCTTAGCAAAAGTAGCACATGAATATTTAGCAGGAAACGACTAAATTACTAACAATTCTAGGTGCTTTTATGTGCAACTGAAAATAAATCTTAAAAAAACCTATTTTTTGTCAAAATACACTTGCGCATCACTAATTCTTACTCTAGAATCCGCACCCACTTGATGTAGTGCCGACTTAGCTCAGTTGGTAGAGCAACTGACTTGTAATCAGTAGGTCGCCAGTTCGATTCCGGCAGTCGGCACCATCAATCTCTGGAGGGGTACCCAAGCGGTCAACGGGAGCAGACTGTAAATCTGCCGGCTCAGCCTTCGCAGGTTCGAATCCTGCCCCCTCCACCACCTTTTTTGAAAAGAAGTGGATCAGAGAAATTAGGGAATGCGGGCATCGTATAATGGCTATTACCTCAGCCTTCCAAGCTGATGATGCGGGTTCGATTCCCGCTGCCCGCTCCACATTGCTGATATGGCTCAGTTGGTAGAGCGCACCCTTGGTAAGGGTGAGGTCGGCAGTTCGAATCTGCCTATCAGCACCATTCTTTGATGTCTTCTTTATTAATATTAACTTTGCTAGGAAAAGATAATGGCAAAAGCAAAATTTGAACGTACAAAACCGCATGTTAACGTTGGTACTATTGGCCACGTTGACCACGGTAAAACAACTCTAACGGCTGCAATTAGTACCGTTCTAGCAAAGACTTACGGCGGTTCGGCGCAAGCATTTGATCAAATAGACAACGCTCCAGAAGAGCGCGAACGTGGAATCACAATCGCAACTTCTCACGTTGAATATGACACTCCTGCACGTCACTATGCACACGTAGACTGTCCTGGACACGCCGATTATGTGAAAAACATGATCACTGGTGCTGCTCAAATGGATGGCGGCATATTAGTTGTTGCTGCTACCGATGGTCCTATGCCACAAACTCGTGAGCACATCTTGCTAGGTCGCCAAGTTGGCATACCTTACATGATTGTTTTCATGAACAAATGTGACATGGTAGACGACGAAGAGTTACTAGAACTAGTAGAAATGGAAGTTCGTGAACTTCTTACAGAATATGAATTCCCAGGTGATGATTTACCGGTAATTCAAGGCTCTGCACTTAAAGCGCTAGAAGGCGACGAAAAGTGGGAAGCTAAAATTCTTGAGCTAGCCGATGCCTTGGATAACTATATCCCAGAGCCAGAGCGTGATGTAGACAAGCCTTTCATTTTACCAATTGAAGATGTTTTCTCAATTTCAGGCCGTGGTACAGTAGTAACGGGTCGTGTTGAGCAAGGTATTGTTAAAGTTGGTGAAGAAGTTGAAATAGTAGGAATCAAAGATACTACGAAGACAACTTGTACTGGTGTAGAAATGTTCCGCAAATTGCTAGACGAAGGTCGTGCTGGCGAGAACGTTGGTGTTCTATTACGTGGTACTAAGCGTGAAGATGTTGAACGTGGTCAAGTACTAGCGAAGCCTGGTTCAATTAAGCCACACACTAAGTTTGAAGCTGAAGTATATATCCTAAGCAAAGACGAAGGTGGTCGCCATACTCCATTCTTTAAAGGCTATCGTCCACAGTTCTACTTCAGAACAACAGACGTTACAGGTGCTGTAGAGCTTCCTGAAGGCGTAGAAATGGTAATGCCTGGTGATAACTTGAAGTTTGTAGTTGAACTAATAGCACCAATCGCGATGGATGAAGGTTTACGCTTCGCTATACGTGAAGGTGGCCGCACAGTAGGAGCGGGTGTTGTAGCTAAAATTTTAGCATAACAACATAGCACCACAGTAAGATATATGAAGGCCGCTTTTTAAGCGGCTTTTTTTTTGGTCATTAATAAATTTGTAAAATTAGGATAATATAGCTTGTTCTGTTCATACAACAATTGAGAGGAATTTATTATGAGTAAGGCAATTCGAGCATCTGACACGCCGTATGGTGTAGAAGTGGAATCGGGCAAAAACTATTTTTGGTGTGCTTGTGGTAAAAGTAAGAAACAACCTTTTTGTGATGGTTCTCATAGTGGGTCTGACTTTACACCAGTGAAATACTGCGCAACAGTGTCAAAGAAAGTATTTTTTTGTGGCTGTAAATCAACTGCATCTCAACCTATGTGTGATGGCAGTCATAAATAAACATAACAACACAAGCTGACACAAACTCGCTGGCTGAAAGTAGAATCTAGCCATTTTAACCAACGAATTTGTGCCGTTTATTGCTTATTCAATACTAGACGGATTACAAATTGAATTCTTTCTTCAACTCATCAATTCTAACCTTGGAGACAGGGCTTCTAAATTCTCTAGATTCTAATCTTCGTTTAGCAATAACCGTAGATCCATTACTTAATAAAGCGTGGATATAATTTATGACAATGTCTTCATTGGTAACATCATCATTCATCACTAGATTGTATGCCTCAACCGCCTCGGCTGTTTTTCCCTGTCGTATTAATATTTGTGCGTAGGTGTCGACCATTGCCACGTTTTTAGGTTGTATAGCATAGCCGCGAGCGGAAAGCTCTTCTGCACGTTCTAAATTGCCTTCTACCATTAATAAATAAGCAAGGTTATTCAATATAATAACGTTATTAGGAACAGTTTCTAGCATTTCTTGATACTTTAAAATGGCATCTTTAGGATTGGTTCTGATAAGACCATCGGCGATTAATAATTTTGTGCGCATGTCGTTTGGAAAGGCTTCAGAATGAGCTTGTATAAGTTCTTCGTGGCGTTTTGCTTGTTCTGTCAACTTCAAAGCTGTTAAAGCTACAAAAAGGTTGTCAGTATTTTTATTATCTTCATAAGCAGCAAGTGCATCGTCCACTGCATCAATGGCCCTATTTTCAAGTAGGGCAATACGCGCCTTCACTCCTTTCAAAAATGGCAATGTCTGATATTGTTCATCTATAGTACTTAAAGTTTTTGCGGCATTTTTAGCGTCATTAGTCATTGCATAAAAATATGCTTGCAACAACGATAATTGTACATTTTCTTTACGTGCTAGAAAATCTAAGGTTAACCCCAATGCTTTCTTGTATTCACGCATTGTATCTAGTAGTAACACATGAGCTATTACGGCCTGTTGCTGTTTAGGGAATAGTTTGGACCAATAAGCATAGTGTTTTTCAGCGGCATCAAGTTGTTTGTCTTGAGTCAATGCTGTTCCTTTCATTGACCAAAACTCACTAGGGGCATTTCGGTTAGCCTCTATACTATTAAGGGCTTCTAAGCTCATCTTAATTTCACCGCTTGCTAAGGCTGATCGCGCCAATAATAAGGCTAAGCCTTGATTACTCTTAGATTTTTCGAATGCACCTTTGATGCGAGTAAGCGCTTCTTTGGGTTGTTTCTGTGCAAGTTTAATTGTATAAAAACTGGCGAGGCCAATAATACTATCGGGTTCTTTTTGCAACAATAGCTCTGTATTTATAGTGGCTTCTTCTAGGTCTTGCATGCGATGATTGATGCGTATAAGCGCAACCATTAAAGCATTGTTATCAGCGGCAGAGTTTTTCACTTTTACCAAAATTTCTTTAGCAGCCTCATAATTGTCTTGTCTTTGCAAAACTTCCGATTCAAGTATAAAACCCTCAACACTGTTAGGCTCGCTAGCTTGCCATTCTTTTGCTAGGTTCAATGCCTTTGCAAGTTGACCTGTGCTCAAATATGCAGTTCCTAATGATGCTTTCGCAGACTTCGACTCTGGTGCTTTTTCTAAGGCTTGTTCTAAATTAAGTAAACCTTCAATGTTGTTTACTGACAATTTTAAAATACCTAAGCGCGTTAAATCATCGGCAGATACACTGATTCTGTTTGCTTGCTCAATGACTTCTTTCGCAGCTTCAATATTTCCTTCTTGGATAAGTTTAAAGCCGGTTCTTGAAAATAAATTGGCATCTTGTTCAGTAAGATTATTAAGTCTTGGCAATATTTCACTGGCTTGTGTTCCCATGTCAGCTTGAAGTTGGCTTGCGGCTAGAATACGTAAGCCTGGGTGACCATCAGCCAGTGAACTCTCTATTATAGATAGGTGATTCACTGCTCTATTGAAATCTTCTAAGCGGTAGGCAGCAAAGCCAGCTATCAAGCGAACGCGAGGACCAGTCAGTCCAAATTGAATGGCTTTTTCGCTATAGGCTAGGGCATCTGGATAGTTTTCATTGGCCGCAGCAATAATACCTTTTAAATGATTTAATGTAGCGTTTGTGTCGCTAAGCAGTAATAATTCATCTATATAAATGGTTGCTCTTGCTAGTTCCCCTAGTTCTACCAACATATTTGCTAATGCAAATTTTAACTCAATATCATCGCTAGCTACTTTTAAATATTCTTCATACATCGCAGCCGCTTGTTCTTTTTGACCGTTCAACATATATAAGCGAGCTGTGAAACCTAA
>Ga0316201_10001918_pt1 | contig 14479 bp, 7 predicted proteins | sample CS6wburrow_MG_FD_204516 | JGI IMG/M metagenome (GOLD analysis project Ga0316201, IMG submission 204516) | Coastal sediment microbial communities from Delaware Bay, Delaware, United States - CS-6 worm burrow | ecosystem: Environmental > Aquatic > Marine > Coastal > Sediment | place: USA: Delaware... | reverse complement strand
ACCTGTGAAGTCCGGTGGCAGTCCACCAGGATAGGTATCTGTGGTTGTGGCCGCACAATTGTCTGCAACACGTTGGGAAATGGTACCCCCCGCCAGGTTCTCACCCCAGCGGATGCATGGATCGATGTTTCGCTGACCCACAAATGAGGTTTGGTCGGCAAGATACAGCTCGTACAATGCCGGGGTACGGAACGAGGTACCCTGGCTTGCTCTGAAGCGGACGCTGTCGGTGATCTGCCAGTTGATACCGACTTTGTAAGTGAAATCACCACCATATGAATCTACATCCGTGTATCGGCCTGACAGGTTCAACGCCAGGTACTTGGCCGCTGTTTTGCCTGCCAGCAGGGGCAGATCGACCTCTGCAAAAATTGCCTTGGTCGTATCCGAGCCGGCGGTTATACCTGCAGATGTTGTACCCCAGCCATTACCCGCCAGGGTAATTTCACCAGGTACATCATTGATTTCGTCATCGCGGTATTGGAAACCGATAGCTGTTCCCACAGAGCCCGCCGGCATTTCGAATAATTCACCGGTGGTGTAACCCTCTACAGACCACTGAACATATTCAGTATTGCCGGTTTCAGAACCAAAAAGAAAGTCCCGCATGGAGGGAGAAACTTCACCCGCGAGAAACTGTGGATCCAGCCATGGAATATCCTGGCAAGGGACGCCCCTCACCGAGGTCACCGAACCTTCACATGAACCACCGAGCCAGTTCTGGTCTGTGACCGAGTCGTTATAGATCTGATCTTCGGTGTAACTGCCATCTGATTTGCTGTATTGATAGGATATATCCCAATCCCATTTATCGGAAAAAGCACCTCTGAACCCGGCAACAAAACGTGTGTAATCGACTTTGACTTTGGTGTCACTATGGTCAGTTATCGGCGTTGGGCTCAGCCATTGCGCGCCCGTCCAACCCTCGTTAAGGGTATTACCGTAGAAGTAATTGTAGTTATAGATGTATCCCCAGAACTGGCGATAGCCGTTAACCTTGGTTTCACGCCGGTTCAAAAGAACTTCCGCGTACATGTCCACATTTTCGCTCAGGCTGTATTCGCCATCTGCAAACAGGGTCATGGTCTCCGTTTCTGGAAAGAATGACGTGTCATCCTGGAACGGATGGTCGTAATTGGTGATTCCATCCGAGGGATAGTCATAGTTAACCGGGTACCAACCCGGGGGGGTACGCATGGCATACGGGTCACCCGGTGCTGCGCTGTCATTGAATGATGGTGGATACAAACTCGGGTCATCACCGTAAATATATTGCGCCTTGGCGCCGGAAGGCACATTGCCACCTGGATCCTGGTAATCGTAAATCCAGACATGACCCCAGATCAGGTCACGGCATGAATAGGAGTTTGTCCGTGTGTCGAAAGCGTCCGCCCGTTCACCGGTGTCCGTATCAAAGATATACATCTCCGGGCAAGCCAGGTAGTCGCGGTCACCATTCCTGAGTTCTTTAATCTTATGGTAATCCGCCGTGACACTGAATCTGCCCTTCTCGTAGTCCTTTCCAAATCGTCCGCTGACACGTGTTTCCTCACCGCCACTCTCGGTTGGAATACCCACATAGGCTTCGAGCGTGCCACCCTCGTTTGTCTTGGTGATGATATTGACAACACCGGCAACCGCATCGGAACCGTAAATCGATGAAGCGCCATCTTTCAGAATCTCGACCCTTTCAATTGCAGCTAACGGCAGGACATTGAGATCGAACGCCGATACGCCGCCCCTGGTGCCGGCAGGACCTGCACGCCGCCCGTTTAACAGGGTAAGGGTGCGGTTCGCGCCCAGCCCCCTGAGGGATAATGTCTGCGAACCAACACCGCCATTGGTTACGAATGCCGAGGAAATTGCTGGCGTGATTTGTGATGAACCGGCAGCAATTGTCGTGCCTTGCAATAACTCACCAATGTCGGCCACACCCTGAATACTACTCACATCGGTATTGATCACATCCACGGGTGTGGAGGATGAGAATGAATCTCTCTTGATACGTGAACCCGTTACGACGACCTCCTCGATAACCTCTTCAGTCATCTCTGTTTCGGGCACGTCCTGTGCAAGCGCCAGTGAATTGATTCCCAGCGCGCTGGCAGCAATCGCGCAACTAATAGCATTTACCAAGGGTGTTCTTCTGAGCATTTTTGCCTCTCCCAATTGACTTAAACTGACCGCGCCTTTCCTGACCAACCCTGTGCTCGGGCCAGTGAAAGTGCAGGATGACATCCTGATTTTCCAACTCGTATTTCTTTTTACAAAAGAAGTGATGGCAAACCAGTTTCTTCTCTTGCTGTGTCAAAGGTAATGTCATACCACAAGAAACGGGTATGGAATAGGCTGGAACTGCATTAGCACAGCCTAAATTGAGTTTGATTGATCTGAGTCAACTTACAAGTAGGGCACATCGGTGATGAGATGGACGCCTCTGTCCGTCGTCATCAACGCTATGAACTTGCCCGGCAATCCAACCCGGAGCGATGGACTGGCATCACCAGACACTCGACTCTCATAGCGTCTGTGACGTTCAATCCCCAATGAATCTTGCCCCTACGACCTTCATCACATTCGGCTTTTCATTCATATGGTTTGGCAGCATTGCCTTGTGAAATCAATCCGTGAAAATATTGGGATCAAATCTTTTGGGCAGAAAATCTTTGATTCTTTGAATAAGGGCTTCTATTCTCCCATATACGCGCTTAACTGCCTCAGCCTCAACCTTGCCTGGCAGCCGACCGCCTCAAAGTAATGACAAAGGAAAACACACCCATCCACTGTTTGCGTTGATTATGGGGCCGGGCGGCTACAAGGTTTAAGACCTCATTCGCGTGGGTGGGGGGATGAGTATGTTGTTTTTGGTCGTGGTTTTGACCGTAGTGTAGATGTTTTTTTAAGTACAACCTGAACAAGGTGATTGGGAGCTACCGTAATGACGCGTCGCTATCGGGCATTTATTAGCTACAGTTGGACAGATAAAGCCTGGGCGGACTGGTTACACCGTTCGCTGGAAACCTACCGACCTCCCAAGGCGCTTGTCGGCATGAATACACCGCTGGGCCCGGTGCCCAACCGGCTCCATCCCATTTTCAAGGATCGCGAAGAAGAGGCCGCCGGGCATGGCATCAGTGCATCCATAGAGGCCGCCATGGCGGACTCCGAATTTTTGATTGTCGTCTGTTCGCCTCGATCTGTGCGTTCCAAATGGGTCAATCGGGAAATCGCATGGTTCAAGACCCACCGTTCAAAGAAACGTATTCTGGCGCTGGTGATCGACGGTGAGCCCGGAGCCAGTTTGTCCGAGGGAAAACCACCGCAAGAATCTGCTCTTGAATGTTTTCCTGAAGCGCTCTTATATGAGGTTGACGCACAACTGCAGCCAACCGGCGTTGCCGAGGATCTGCCGCTGGCAGCAGATGCGCGCAAGCAGGGTGACGGCAAACGGCTGGCAAAACTCAAGTTGACAGCCGCCTTGCTTGGCCTGGGACTCGATGACCTGCTCAAGCGGGATGAACGTCGACGAACCACGCGCCTGCGCTGGATGGCCATCGGCATGAGTTCGATTGCCATCACCATGACAGGGCTGTTCATTGCCGCCGTTCAGCAGCGCAACCTGGCTCGCGAAATGCAGTCAGCCGCTGAAGTCCAGCGCAATCAGGCCGAGGGGCTGGTCGAATTCATGATCGACGACCTCAGGCATAAGCTGGAGGACGATGTGCAGCTTGAGGTAATGGCCGATATCGCCACCCGGGCTCAGGACTATTACGTTGTGCAGACCACGGTACGAATGGACGATGATGCACTGGGTCGACGTGCACGCGTGCTCGATTTGCTGGGTGACTTGAAACAGGACTTTGGCGATTCCCAGGCGGCAGCCGATCTGTTGCGCCAGTCGGTGGCGGCCTCGGCAGAACTGTTGCGCCGTGATCCTGATAATCCGCAGCGCATAATCGAACAGGCTCACAGCCTGCAGGGCCTGGGCAGCCTCAGCTTTCAGCGCGGTGATATTGACGAAGCCGAAGCATACATGCGCGAGGCGGTCGACTTGACAACGCGTCTGCGACAGTTGGAACCGGCTAACACTGAATGGCCCGGAGAGCAGGGCTCGGCATTGGTCAACCTGGGCATTATGCGGCTTAATAGCAATGCCCTGACCGAAGCAGTTGAAAGTTTTCGCGAGGCGGTTAGCATCAAGCGAGCATCGTTGCGCAACGCGCACAATCGGGCTGCAGCTCGCTACGACTTGTCGCTGACCCTGGCCTGGTTAGCCCAGGCCATGCGGCGCCAGGGCGATGTTGACGGCGCGCATGAGGCCTGGCAGCAAGAAGATGCAGTGATCTCTGACATGCTGGCCGAAGACCCAAGTAATTATCCTGTGTTACGCCGGCGCGCAGTGAACCGCATCAATCGAGCCAAGGCATATTTGTACAGCAATCAGGGCCAGGCGGCGCAGCAGTTGGCACAATCTGCAGTTGATGATGCTGAATCCGTTCTGGCTGCCGATACCTCCGATACTCGCGCAATGGAAACTGTTGCGCGCGCCCATTGGGTGCTGGGAAGTGCACTGGCAGTTCGTGGTAACTTCGAAGCAGCGGCTGTGCCGAGCGAACGGGCGGCCTTGCTGGTCGACCAGCTGATCGACATTGACGCAGATCGCTATCAGTGGATCGGACCGTTACTTGGATCCAGCAGAATCCTGGTTGCGACCATTGCCGCCGGTACGTCGAACGATTTGGCCGAATGCCGTGCTGCACTTGAAGCCATGGTGCCGGAGGCCGAACGGCTTCAGGCACTGGCCGACGATCATCAGGGCGATGCCGATCTCGGTGCTATTGCTGCGCACGCATTGATGCTGAAAGGTGATTTTGCTGCGCTGTCCGGTGATCAGGATCAGATGCAGGTCAACTGGTTCCGGTCGGCCGAAGTGTTGAAGCGTACAGGGCCGGATCTGCAGTCGCCTGACCCTGTCAGCCGGTGGGTATTTGAACAAGTCAAGCAGCGCGAGCGCGAAGGAGCCATCGCTGCTGAAAAAGTGATGTGCGGCCGCTAGTGTGCTAGTGTGCTGTCACCCGTAAAATTATTTAACAAGACAATCTATAGGGAGAAACCCGCATGCATTGGAATTTCACTAACGACGATCAATCCGTTACCGTCAATTTGTCTGAGAACAGCTCTAACAATGCCGTCTGGGGCACCGTCACCTATATGGGCAAGGAGTATCCCGTCACGGGCATGTGGCAAGCCTCTGGCTCGGTTTCTGGAAGAGTAACTTCCAATCTCCAGCTCAGCGGCCGTTACGATACAGCGCTAAGTGTTCCCGATTTCATAGCATTATCCGGTCTGATCAGAGGCTCTCACCCCAACATGGGACCCATGGATGTGATGGTTCATACTGCATCGAGTTCAACAGGGGATTTGTATCAGGCTCAGGCAAATCTGGCGACCAACCCCGGGCAACCGGTACCCGCTGCGGTCGACCCGATGCCGGGAGGGGGAACCAATACCCCCTGGATGCTAAGCAGCCTCGATGGCCGCACCGTCATGAAGGTGCAGGTGGGCGAACACGGCGCAGTCAACGGCACGCTTACCGTTGGCAATGATTTCAGCGTTGGGGGCCAATGGGCCTTCAGTGAATGGGCGCCCGGGCGCAACGCAACTGCATTCGAGTTGATGGGACGTTATGCGACTGTGGAGCACCCCGGCGCCAGCAATTTGATGGCTGTGGCGGGTATCGTGACTGGTCCATATCAATTCCCGCAGAAAATTGAGGTCTCAGGTAGCATAGCGTCGATATCAGAATGGCAAAATACACCCTTCAGTGGAACACTGTTGCCGATGGCTCAGACAGACAGCGCCGCGCTCGGGGCGGCCTATGCAGAGTCCTACATGGTGATTCAGATGGGTGGAACGCACGGTGACTCACAAGCCGTAAAAGGCTGGACGGGGCCTGTTGACGGCAACGGCTTTGTCAGCGCGTTTGGCAGCAGTGACTATCAGTCAGCAGGCACTGAAATGAACGCCGGACAGTTGGCTGCAATTGCCAGTTCCGATCCGACCTATCCGGATACCAATGACATCAAGATCCCGGCATTTTCCAGTGCGGCAGGAACGCGGCCGGTCATGATCCAGTTCATTGGAGATGCCGGTCACTTTCCGCAACCGCCGCTGCAGGAATATCATTCAGACGTCACGAAGATATTCTACGACGAACAAGTAGGCGCGTTAGTGCTGCAGTTTGCCGATACTCCGGCGGGCACTGCGTCTACGCAGATCAATTTCAATCAAGGTCGAGCCAAAAACCATAATTCGGTCATCATCGAGCCGTATTAGGACTGATCTCAACGGCGATCACCGTTCGATCCCGATCGGACGGTTTTCGTCTTTGAAAGAAAGAAGAAACCCACACTTCTTCAACCTGCCCAAGGTCATGACATTCAGGCAGTGATTACTGGAAAACCTCAGCCTAGGCTAGCCTGGCAGGCTACCACCTCAACGAATTTACAAAGGAAAACAGAATGAAAAACAAAAAAGCGAATTTCCTGGTTTTGCCCCTGGCCCTGATGCTAAATGCTTGTGGCCCAGCCGAAGAAGCAGCCGCCCCGGGTGTTGCAAGCACTGCCGAACCGCTCACAACCCAGTCCTACAAATGGTATATGGAAAAGACCACACCTGCAGGTCAAACGACCATAACCCGCAGCTCTGACGATCGCATCACCAATGAATCATTCCTGCACTGGAACAACCGCGAGTACACGCTCAGCTCAAAACTTCAGCTGGATGAAAACGGGCTGGTCGTCTCGCAGAAAATATCGGGTACCGGTCCATTCGGTGCCGATATCGACGAAACCTTTTCATTACAGGGGGATTCAGCCACCTGGAAGACGGTCGGCGAAGGTGGAATGATCAGCGGTGCACAGCCTGCATTTTACTTGCCCACCGAGCGTGCAGCAGTGGCGTCCTTTGCCGCCCTGGTCAGGGCAGCGCTAAAAAACATGAATAACGAGATTGCCCTGTTCCCCAGTGGGACGGCGCGGGTCAAGAAGGTCACCACGGCAGAGGTCGAATCTCCCGACGGTCCCGTCACTCTTTCCCTGTACGCCGTGTATGGTGTGGGCTTTACACCGAGCTACCTGTGGATGGATGACACACTGGAGCTCAAGGCAATTGCCAGTAACTGGATGGGAATGGTTCCCGAGGGTTGGAGTACCGAAATCCTCGAGAAACTGGGCGAGATCCAGATCGCGGAAGATGCCAGGTTGATCGAACAACTGGCCGGCTCACTCGCCCACCGGCAGCCGGGTGCGGTCCTGTTTGAAAACGTGGCCGTGGCCGATGTGGAAAGCGGTGAACTGCTCGAGGCGTACCATGTATTGGTCGAAGGCGGAAAAATTGCCGCATTGTCATCCATGCCTCTGACGGACGTGGATGCGATTCGTATTGATGGCAGCGGCAAGACCCTGATACCGGGTTTGTGGGACATGCATGGCCATTTCGGGCTGGCACAGGGCGTACTCAACATTGCCGGCGGCATCACCAGCGTTCGCGATATTGGCGGCGAACATGAACAGGTCATGATCATGACCGAGAAGTTCAACAGTGGTGAGGTCATTGGCCCCACAACGTATCGTGCGGGCTTCATGGACCGGGCGGGACCCTTCGCATCCGGCTGGGCGGCAGAATCGCTGGAGCAGGCCCTGGATCGTGTCGACTTTTTCGCCAAACATGGTTATATGCAGATCAAGCTGTACAGTTCCATCGAGCCTGCCTGGGTGGAGCCCATTGCCAAACGCGCACACGCACACGGCATGCGGCTGAGTGGCCATGTCCCGGCATTTATGTCGGCGCGGCAGGCGGTCGAGGCCGGCTACGACGAGATTCAGCACATCAATATGGTCTTTCTGAATTTCCTCGCCGGTGACCGTGAGGACACACGTAAACAACTGCGGTTCACACTGTATGGCGACGAAGCCCGCAACCTCGACCTGGATAGCCAGGAGGTGGAGGATTTCATTGCGCTGCTGAAGGAAAAAGACGTGGCTGTGGACGCCACTGCTGCGATATTCGAGACCATGCTGATCCATAGGCCAGGGCAAGCCGACCCTACATTCGCGGCCGTCATGGACCACCTGCCGCCCAACGTGGCGAGGCCGCTATTCAACCCGGAAATGAAGTTGGGTGATGGCTGGCCGGATTCGGCCGTGGCCCAGGCTGCCATGCTGAAGAAGCTGTATGACAGCGGGGTTCAACTGGTTCCCGGCAGTGACCACATGCCCGCCTTTACCATACATCGTGAGCTTGAGGTTTACGCCGAGGCGGGAATCCCCTCGGCGGCCGTGCTGAAAATGGCCACCCTGGATTCGGCCCGGGTTGTCGGCGTTGATGAACTGACAGGATCAATCGCGGTGGGCAAGGCCTCCGACCTGGTGTTAATAGACGGAAACCCCTTCGAAGACATCAGTGCAGTGCGGCGTGCCACCCTGGTCATGAAAGGCGATACGCTGTATCGGCCTGCAGACCTCTACCCCGCAGTGGGCGTGAAACCATTCCTGCCGTCTGAAGAACTTTGATTGCGGCGACTGTCGGGTTCACAAATCAGGATACCCATTTTCTGTTGAGATTAGCGGGAACATGAGTGTCTCTGCTTATAGTTGGCACTTTGGCCAACACCTTGATGTCGAGGGTTTCGTTAGGGAATCTCCGCGACTGAACGCAAGAAGTTGCGGACAGTTTCGGTCAGGTTACTCTGTCCCTTTACTCTGACCCCAGATATCCAACTAGTCCTTAACGAAGCCATCCCATCCTGACATATATTGAATAAAGGATTCACCCAGTCCCTGGGAGCGCAGGTAATCTGAGGTCACCGGGGTCGAAACCGGTTCAAAGTCTGCATCTTCGTGCATTCTGTGCGGGAAATCAGAATGCAGGATGGCTGCGCGTCCCAGCATGATGAAGTCCACACCCGCATCCAGGCAGCGATTGATGTCATTTGGATTGCGAAGTTTACCCGCCACACCCAGTCGCACCTCACCCCGGTCGAGACCGGTAAAATAACTGAGCAGCGATCGACCCTTGAATTCATCCTCGTAAGGCTCTTTGAAACAGTCCCAAAGTGACATGTCCAGAAAATCGATTTTGGCATCGCTCATCAATCGCTGCGCTACCTCGGTAATTTCACTGAGTCTCAGATCGAATCGCTCAGGCGAGAGTCTCACACCCAATAGAAAATCAGGACGGCAACGGCTGCGAATACCGTCGATGATGTCAAATATGATGCGTGCACGGTTTGCCAGTGACCCACCGTAGCGGTCGTCTCGTTGATTGATCGTCGGGCTGAGGAACTGGCAGAGAATATAGCCATGGGCGCCATGGATTTCCACACCATCGAAACCCGCTTTCTCGGCCCGTATCGCAGCGGTTACAAAATCTTCGCTGAGCTGTTCGACTTCTGCCATGGTCAGCGCGCGTGCGCCGGTCTCTTGATTGTCCGAAGGACAGACCGGTTGCTGACCAATCTGCTCTTGCGGTGAACGCATGCCGGCATGGTGCAGTTGTACCACAGCGAGGCTATTTTCCGCCTTGATACCGGCAGCCAGTCGGGTCAGTCCCGGAATATGATTATCAGAGAAACACCCCAGCTGACCGGGAAAACCCTTTCCAATGGCCTGCACATGCGAGGCGCAGGTCATGGTCAGACCAAAGCCGCCCTCGGCGCGTTTAACCAGCCAGTGATATTCATCATCCGACAAGCGACCATCTTCGTGACTTTGCGTGTTGGTCATCGGGGCCAGCATAAAGCGATTCTTCATGACTGAGCCATTCTTGAAAACCAGTGATCGAAAAGAATTTCCCATTAAATGCATCCCGTGCTTTGCAGCTTATGAATCCCTGGAGCGATTCACACCAATCGGCTATTGTCCATGAAAAAACGGTTTGTGCCAATGACACACCACATGAAGCATGTTATTGACCACGTCTCTCCTCACTATTATATCGTTGCGCAACACGCAACATTTTTTACTCTTCCAGACAGCATCGCAAGATGTGCCATAGGCAGCGGTTAACATGGCTGGTTTTTTCCTGCACGCGGCATTCGACAACGCTGCCGTCAACGCGGAAAATGAAGTTTACCAGGACACACTTCATGGCTGGTGTCCACCTGACTCCAGGGATGATAACAAGGCCCAGGCCGAACGGGCATCAGACAGATTACTGCTTTGTTCGAGCGTGAATTGGCATAGGTATTCATTTTTTGATACGAACTTGGTTTACCCATCTAAAACACACCCGGTAGCAGCCACTTACTGCGCTTTTTATACGCTTCCCATTGTGGATAGCGCGACATGCTGGCTTCCTTCATGATCATATTGACGGCGAACAGGCCAATCCAGACCCAGGCCAGCACCAGAACCGGTATCCAATGCCAGACCATCAGCGCAAAACTGCCATAGATCATCATCTCTCCGAGGTAGTTGGGGTGGCGCACATGGCGATGCATACCGGTGGTGATCAAACCCCGTTGAAACTGTAATGTATAAAACTTCTGCGCATCAGCGGCAATCATAATCACACTGCCGATCATGCACATACTTATACACAAGGCGTACCAGGCACCATCGGCTAAGGGGTATTGTGGCTGTGAAACCCCTGAAATCAGCAGCCAGCCAAATACCCAGTACCAGCCCAAAACGGCCACGAAGGCATTGATACCGCCAACGATGGTGATACGTTTTTGCCAGCCAGGGTCAGGAAAAGCCACATCCTTGATAAACCAAATAATGCCATAACTGCCATGCATGGCAAGATAGATCCAGGCCGTGGTGGAAAAATTCTGGTAATACCACATCAAAAAACCAAGGAAAAAGAAGGTTCCACATTTTTGAAAGTTGATCACCCAGGCAAATTTCCAGGGCCTGGGGCCACCACCAATGTCATTTACGGCGTAATCTGTCAATCGTTTCACAGCAGAAACCCAGGCAGGCGCGGGTTTTTTAGTGACTTCGTTTTTGTCAGTTATGTTCGTCATAGCGATCAGAGTACCCCAATTACTCAGGATGGAGAATATCGATGGTATTTTTGAGTTGTTTCAAGCAGGCAGACTTTTCTGTCATGACAGGGGTTGAGGTGGTTGTTCAGCAGCCTGTCAAAATGTCACGGATTTAATAATTTACGAGTAACGATCAAGTAAAGGCCCATGTGATTGTAGTGTTGAACTGCGGTGGAGGCTTGCTGTTTATTGGCTTAAGAAGCTACTGCGTAATCAACATGGATGTCTTCTTCGGACTCTTCTTCAGGTGCTGCCTGTTGCCGTCCTTGCCAGCCGGTGAATTCGATTAGGTCAAGAATATTATCCGCAAAGATTGCAATCTCATTCTCTATGGCGAACCAGACCGAATACAGGTCCGATGCAATAACATCATACAAGGACTTCATATCACGGGCATCCTTGACACTATAACCAAGCTCGTGGGCAAGTTTAATCAGGCTTAGCATCTCCTCCAGTTGCAGTGGCTCATCAGAGGCTGCCACGGGATGTGAGTAACCCTCGGGCTGTTGTGAAGAAGATTCGGGATGTTTCGGGGGAGATACGGGATGTTTCGCGGAAGGTACCGGCCGTTTCGAGTGAGATACGGGCTGAGCGAAATCAATTGTCTGTTGCTGTGCCATGGTTTCCAACTTGTAATTTGTCAGATGCCATCCGTGGCGAATCCCCTGTTTTTACTGCATATCCCTTTCACAAAATGAATTATGACTAAAATTGACTGTTATATGCAAGCAAATACCGGAAATATTTTTCATATAACCAATTCTGCAAATTCAGACGATCGCAGTATTTGCTTGTTGTGCAAGCCGAACCAGGCAATATAATCAGGCGTAATTGACCCATTTGAGTGACCATTGCATTGATGAATTTTCTGCGTCAGCGTATGATCAAACCCATGAATAACGTGCAACGAGGGAAGTTAATATCACCATGCACCATTTAAAAATTACCACGATAGCTGTTGCGCTTTTGTTTGGCCCATCTGTGCAGGCGGATTTGCCTGGCCAGGGGCCTCGTCTGGGTCAGGACCGCATAGAGCAGGCCACTATCGAATCGGGATCTCTTGATCTCATAGACATCAGGCGTGCGGGCCTCAAAATATTCAGCACCCCTTTTAATAAGCTGGACGGCTATGGTGACGGCCCGATGAACCCGGCCAATGTCACGCAACCCGGAGGACGCCCTACCCTGGGTAACAATGGAACGTTCCTGCGGGTCAACGGCCTGGATGGACAAAGCTGCCTTGAATGTCACTCTATCATCAGCAATGCGTCGGTCCCTGCCAGGTTTGGGATTGGCGGAGTGGGAGGCAGTGTATCCAATGCGATCTTTCAGCCTACGCTGATAGATGTCAGTGACGACCTTGATCTCAAGCATGCGGCAATGAATGGCCGGTTTATCAACCCACCTTTTCTTTTCGGGTCGGGCGGTATTGAGTTAATCGCAAAAGAAATGACAACGGAATTGCAGGGTTTAAAAGATTTGGCACGTCAAAAACCCGGGCAGCCGGTCGCACTTGAGACCAGGGGTATCAACTTTGGTGTTTTGGTCTATGACGGTGTCGAATTCGATGTAAGCGCCGTGGAAGGCATTGATGCCGACCTGGTCGTAAGACCATTTGGCCGTAAAGGAGAGTTTCCCACGGTCCGTGCATTTGATCAGGAAGCCATGAAGTTTCATTTTGGAATGCAGCCCGTGGAGTTGGTCGGTAAAGATGTTGATGATGACGGTGATGGCGTTGTCAATGAAATGCTCGTGGGCGAACTTTCTGCATTGGCGATATTCAACACGACACTGGAGCGTCCGCAACGTATCAGTTCGCCAGGTTTCGAGAAGCAGAGTATTAAGCTGTTCAGGACAACCGGCTGTGCAAGCTGCCACCGGCCAACGCTGATTAGCAACAGCCAGGTTTTAAGCTATAGTTTGCCCGAAGTCGCTGAAGATCCGTCGGCCAATGTTTTTTACGAGGTCAACCTGGCAGAGGCGCCGTCCGGATTCCGCAAGGCAAAAAGTGGCGGTATAGAGGTTCCCCTGTTTTCCGACCTCAAGCGACACGATATGGGTGATGACCTGGAGGAGTTTTTTGGCCATCCCCTGGACAGGCAATTTATCACCGCGCGCCTTTGGGGCGTGGCTGATACCGCACCCTATATGCACGATGGACGTGCGCTGACCCTCAACGACGCCATTTTGATGCACGGTGGTGAGGCGCAGAAAGCCCGTGATCGTTACTCACGCCTTGCTGAAGAGGACAAGGCGAAACTACTGGAACTCCTGTTGTCTCTGCGTACACCCAAAAACCCTGCAGTTGATCTGAGCCAGGGTCAGGACTGACTGCCAGGCGCCCGGTTTTTGTCAAGCCAACCGGATCGTTCCAAAAACACCCGCCACCATTTAACATAATACAGCGGGTAGTTGCTGGCCTCTCCTGACTGCCTGCACCCCCCTCCCACCCTTTATCCCGGGCGTTTTTGAGTATCATGGTTGGTCTGAAATGTGCTACCGCAACAGTGGTTTACGTGTTGCAATGAGACTACTGCGTACAATTTGATGTAACCATGTTGAACAAACATGCGTCTGATATAAGGTGAATCGGGGATATAAACAGTGAAAATAGCAGATACTTCCGCCCAGGATGTAACACTGGCGGCAAAATCCAGTACGAAAAAACGGGTGTTTGCCGGTGCCGGGATTCTGGCAATCGTACTTCTGGCCTGGCTGGTAGTACCCTCACTGCAACGCTGGGCCGGGTCCAGTATATCTGTTCCCAAGGACCGGTTGCGTCTTGCCGTGGTCACACGGGCGGACCTGGTGCGGGATGTGTCGGTACAGGGCCGCGTTGTAGCCTCAATCAGTCCTTCGCTTTTTGCACCGGCTGCGGGAACCATCACGCTACTGGTCGAGGCTGGAGCCACTGTTTATAAGGGCCAATCCCTGGCGACGCTGGATAGCCCCGAATTGCAGAACCAGCTCCAGCAGGAGCAATCCACCCTCGACAGCCTGAGCGTTGAGTTCAACAGGCAGCGTATCGAAGCCAAGCAAAAAGCCCTGGATAACCTCAAGAACATTGATCTCACCAAGGTCACGCTGACCGCCGCTGAACGTGAACGCCGACGGGCGGAATCCGGATATAAAATCGAGGCGATTTCAGAGATCGACTTTGAAAAAACCAAGGATGACCTTGAAACCGCACGGCTCGCCCATGAACATGCGGTGGCCGATGCCGAGCTGGATAATGAGCGCCTTGTGTTCGAGTTAAAGACGCGTGAATTACAGGTCACGCGACAATCGCTGCTGGTGAAGGATTTATTACGCCAGGTCGATGAGCTTGACATGCGCTCACCGGTCAACGGAATCGTCGGCAACCTGATGGTGGACCAAAAGGCGGCTGTCAGTCGCAACCAGGTAGTGATGGCGGTCGTTGACCTTTCT
>Ga0316201_10001917_pt1 | contig 14482 bp, 13 predicted proteins | sample CS6wburrow_MG_FD_204516 | JGI IMG/M metagenome (GOLD analysis project Ga0316201, IMG submission 204516) | Coastal sediment microbial communities from Delaware Bay, Delaware, United States - CS-6 worm burrow | ecosystem: Environmental > Aquatic > Marine > Coastal > Sediment | place: USA... | reverse complement strand
GCAGAGGATGATAAAGATCACATTGCATATTAATAATGGGAGCGGTTGACCATTTTGCCATATCGTTCAGGTACTTATTGCCAATGCCCCAAAAACAGTTTCGACATGCAATCGCATGACCATAGCGAGATAAAATAATCGCGGTGTCTTTGGCAACTTCACCATGAGAAATTTGCATTGTGCTTGTATCAAGAAAGTGGGCGTGTCCACCAAGTTGAGTTATGCCTGCTTCCATCGAGTTACGCGTGCGAGTGGATTGTTCAAAGAACATTAAAAATGCAGTTTGATTTTTTACATAATCTGTGATCACACCTTTTTTAAATTTATTTTTTAGATCAATTGAAACTGATAAAAGGATCTCAATTTCATCTTTTGACCAATCTTCAAGTGTGATAAAATGTTTACCTATAAATTCTTTGTACATTGTATTCCTTAAGTTAATTTTAATTTATATTGTTAATTATTTTTTAGCTGAAGGCATTTTCTTAGCATATTTTTCTACATATAAATTTGGTATTGCCGTGTACATTGCTGCAGCTTTTATAAGCTCACTTTTCCATGTGCGTTCATTGGGAGCATGAGCTTGATCTTCATGACCGGGTCCAAAACCTATACATGGTATTCCGTGCATTCCCATTATTGAAACTCCATTTGTGGAAAATGACCATTTATCGACAACCGGTTTCTCATCAAATAATTTGATATATGAATCCACCAAAGATTGGGTAACCGGATGATCTTCCTCAATCAACCAGGTAGGGAAGTGTGCATCTGCATGGCAATGATAGTTTTTATAGGAATATTTGTCATATTTATAAAGCTCGACGGTTGCGTTAGCTATTCTCACCGCTTCGAGCGATTTGATTTCTTTAATCGCTGATTCTACTGTTTCTCCAAAGGTAAGTCTCCTGTCAATAGAAATAGAACATCCATCAGAGACCGCACAACGCGATGGAGATTCTGAGAAAATCTCTGAAACCGTAAGTGAACCTTTTCCAAGAAAATCATGATCTTTCAGTCCTTTGTTGAGATGTTCCAATTCTAATATAATCGGTGCCATTTTATAAATTGCATTTTCACCTCGTTCGGGTGCTGAGCCATGCGCACTGACTCCGGAAGTACTGACTTTTATTTCCATACGTCCGCGCTGTCCACGATAAATATGACACGATGTAGGTTCTGTAATAACAACAAATTCCGGTCGTAAATTTGTGTCTTTTAATATATTCGTCCAACACAAACCATCACAATCCTCTTCCATGATTGTTGCTGTAACAATTAAAGTATAATCATCCTCTAATCCAAGGTCTTTGATGATTTTACCTGCATAAACCGCAGATGCAATACCACCTTCTTGGTCTGACGCTCCACGTCCAAAAATTAGTTCATTATCTTCATAACCAATAAGTGGGTCATGTTTCCATTGATTTGGATCACCAAGACCAACTGTGTCAATATGCCCATCAAATGCAATGACGTGTTTACCTTTTCCAATAAATCCTAGCAAATTTCCCATTGGATCGATTTCAGTTCGGTCAAATCCAACTTTTTCCATTTCTTTTTTAATGCGCTGTATAACAGCCCCTTCGTCGCCACTTTTGCTAGGAATGGCGATCATGTCGCGTAAAAAAGCAAAAATATCTTTACTATATAATTCAGCACGGTCTAAAATTTGTTCATAATCAATTTTCATTTAATTCCTTTGAATACTCTGCATTTTATTCCATAATTGTAATGATTGTTTCTGTGCATTTATATTGAAATTCCATTCAGAAATATCAACAAATTTACTATTTTTTATACGGTATTTCCCACGTGATAATACATCGGTTGGTTGACCGAAACCGAACAGGATATGTCCAGCAAAATTATCTTTTGAGATTTCTGTTCTTGGTTGATAATCATAAATTGTCAGATCCGCTTGATGACCGGGGGATAGATGACCAATTTTACGTTCAAATGCACGGGATGCAATATTGGGATTGTTTTTAAATAATAATTCTAAATAATTAATTGTTGCCTCGCCACCTTTGAGCTGTGAACTTCGAATTAAGGTTCCTTGTTGAGCTTCTTCGAGCATATTAGCACGCATTCCGTCAGTTCCCAAGCCAGCATTCATTGTTGAAATATGAGAATTCGATAACATTCCAACTCTGTTATTAGCATTTGATGTCGGATTATGAACCAATGTAGTTCCGATATTATTCAGAAATTCTATGTCTTTTTTTGATGAATGAATTCCATGTATGATAAAGCAATGTTCATTAATTAATTTAAATTTATTTAGTCGGTCAATTACTGATTCGTATCCTTTAGATTTTGCATCATTTTCATCGTCTTTATCTTCAGCAACATGGACGTGAATGCCCCATTTCTTATAACCTTTTAATTTGTTATAAATTATTTTTAAGGATTTATCAGAAAGCGTAAAAGATGCATGTAACCCAATTAACGGGTGAACATATTGATTATCTTTGAATTTTTCAAAAGACTTAATGTTTTCTAATAAGCCGGATTTGAAAAATTCCTTACCGTTTCTATCAGTAGTTTCAAACGCAATTGAAATATTTTGACCAAGTATTTCAGCGGTATCAGCTAATAATTCTAATGATCCATACGTATAATTCGGACTTGAATGATGGTCAAAAACAGTTGTTACACCCCACTTAAGACATTCCAATAATCCTGCTTCAAAGGATGCTTTAGCAGAATCTACATCTAATGCCAAATCCAATTTCCACCAAATCTCCTGTAATTTTTCAACAAAGTTGGTCGGGATATTCTTAGGGGATGGCATTCCCATTGCTAAAGCAGAATAAAGATGTGTGTGGGCATTGATCATTCCAGGTAAAACGGTTTTGCCGTTTAAATCGATTATCTCATCAATAGAAATATTAGGTGCCGAACCGGTGCCAATTTTAACTATTATTTCATCTTCAATAGTAATATAGCCATTCTCAATATATTCTGTTTCACCAAAAGGATCAATTATTCGGACGTTAGTAAGTAGTTTATTCATAATTATTTCAATAATTCTAAAATATTTTCAGGACTGATTGGTATTTCGTTGACCTGCTTACCGATTGCATTGCTTACAGCATTGGCAATCGCAGCAGCGGTAGGAATTATCGCCGGCTCTCCGATACCTTTGGCACCCCAAGGTCCAAGCGGTTCGGGACTTTCAACAATAATTGTTTCAACTTCACTGATATCTAATGTTGTTGGCAGTAAATAAGTTGATAAATTGTTGGTTAGAGCTTTGCCATTGTGGATTTTGAAATTTTCCGTTAAAGCATAACCGATTCCTTGTGAAACACCTCCTTCAACTTGAGCTTCAACTCCTGCGGGATTGATTGCTTTCCCAACGTCGTGCGCAGCCCAAACTTTTTCTACTTTTACTAACCCCGTGAACTTATCAACCCGTACTTTAGCAATTTGAGTTGCATAGGAATAAGTGAAATATGCTTCTCCCTGACCGATATCTGCATTGTATTCTAATTTTGGTGTGTGCCACCAACCTTGTTGAGAGACTAATGAATTGGGATTGTATAGATATAAATAATCAATTAAATCATTAAAGCTTACTATTTCTTTAGTTTTGGTATTTTTGACCAAATCATTTTCAATTTCAATGGTATTAGATGTACAATTCAGCATTTCAGTTGCAGCCGATTTTAAAATTGGTAATATTTTGGACGCTGCATTACGAATTGCATTACCGGTCATAACAACATTGCGGCTTGCAACGGACGGGCCGCTATCAGGCACATTGCGTGTATCAGTTGGTAGAACAATTATACGTTTTGGGTCAATGCCAAGCGCATCAGCAGTCATTTGGGTGACGACGGTAATTGCACCCTGTCCCATATCAATCAAACCGTAAGCAATACTAACTGAACCGTCGCGGTTTAATTGAATATTTGCACCTGCGCCATCCATATGCCAACCCGCCGCACCAAGACAATTTCCGTAATGGCAAGTAGCAATCCCGACGCCATAAAGATAGCGTTCATTATTTTCTCCACCATTTCGGCGATGATTCCAACGCATGGCTTTTGCAGCTTTTTCGATTGTTTCTTTTGCTCCAACGCTTGAAGTTAATTTGTGATTTGTTGAAGTGCTATCACCTAGATGTAAAACATTATTTAGACGAAATTCTATCGGATCCATTCCGATTTTTGATGCGACAATATCCATAATTCGCTCGTGACCGAATGTAGCTTGGGGGGAACCAAATCCACGAAAAGCCCCATTGGGCGGCAGATTCGTATAATATGATGTTGATTTTACTTTAATGTTTGGAATTACATACGGTCCCATTGCTTGCATGGTAGAGCGGTACGAAACTACCGAAGATAAAGTTGCATAAGCACCAGCACTTTCTTCCAAATTTATTTCCGCTGCTAAAAGTTTTCCATCTTTTGAGACACCGACTTTATAATGCATCTGAAATGGATGTCTTTTACTTGTAAGTTGAACATCATCATGACGATTGTATATCATTTTGATAGGAAGTTGTAGTGCCATTGCAGCTACAGCTAAACGTGCAGCTAATTCTGATGGAATATCCTCTTTTCCGCCAAAACCACCACCGGTAGGAGATTGAATTACTACAACTTTTTCTATCGGGATTCCTAGCACTCCAGATACTGCCTTTTGTATATAATAAGGACACTGTAACGACCCATGGATCTCAATTCCATATGTTTTAGGAATGGCTATGAGTCCTTGCGGTTCAAGATAATAATGTTCCTGAACAGGTGTTTTAAAATCAGCTTCAATAATGTGTTTTGCCTCGGTAAATCCTTTATTTATGTCACCTTTAATTGATTGATGCTCACATGCAATATTGTTGTCATGGATAGGCTTATTTATTGCTGCTTTACTTTCATCGATTGAAAAGTGTGGTTCAAATTCTTCATACTCAATTTTCACCTTATCAGCAATTAATTTTGCTGCTGATTCTGTTTCGGCAATAGCAATTCCAATTGAATCACCAATAAAGCGAACAATTTTATCAGCAAATAGAGGTTGATCCTTTAGAATGACACCAACTTGATTTATACCAGGAATATCTTCGGCAGAAAATATTCCACAATATCCTTGTTCCTTTTTTGCATTTGTGACATCTATCGATTTAATTTTTCCAAAAGGAATTGAAGAATAAATGGGATGACCATAAACTATATTTTCGACTTTAACATCGGTAATGAATTTAGTTTTTCCGGTGGTTTTATCCGGTCCATCCGGGCGTTTGTAGGATTTGCCAATAATATTAGTGGATGACATAATGTATTTTACTTCATTTTAAGGACAATTATCAATTGAAGAGAGATTCGTTTATTTTCTTCTTTTTTCGACAAAATCTATTGAATTTCAATTGATATAATGATTATAAAAGATAAATTAAAACTAGTCCCGACAAAGCCAGGAGTATATTTATTCCATAATGATAAGAATGAAATTATCTATATTGGCAAAGCAAAAAATCTGCGGAACAGAGTAAGATCATACTTTCAGAAGAATAAATATCAAACACCCAAGAATCAGGCGTTAATTACAAGAATTACCGATTTGGAATGGATTGTAGTTGCGAACGAAGTAGAAGCGTTGCTGACAGAAGCAAATTTGATAAAACAGCATCGTCCCAAATATAACATTGATTTAAAGGATGACAAATCATTTCCATTTATTAGAATTACTAATGAGCCATATCCGCAGGTTTATTTGACACGTGATATTGTGAAAGATGGTTCAAAATATTTTGGTCCATATACAAATGTTGCAATTTTAAAACAAAGTCTGACCGCCTTAAGACGCGCTTTTCCAATTCGCACTTGCACATATTATCTTGACAAAAAAATTGTAAAGGCTAAAAAGGTTAAACTTTGTTTGGACTACCACATCAACAAGTGTGAAGGTCCTTGCGAAGGAATCGTTAGTCAGGAAGAATATAGTGGCATGATAAAGCGTGTAATTGAATTTTTACATGGAAATACTGCAGTTACAGAAGAATATATTGCTAAACAGATGGATACTGCTTCAAAAGAGAAGCGATATGAAGACGCTGCCATTGCTCGCGATCAATTAACAGCAGTAAAGGATTTTAAGACGCGGCAACGGAAGATAACTGCCGATTTTACTGACCGTGATGTATTCGCTTTGGCGCGCGAAGAAAATTTAGGAATAATGGTAATTGTCAGAATTCGCCAAGGTCGATTATTTAGCAGAGAGAAGATATCATTCCAAGGACTAGATGATGATTCAAGTGTGCTAAAGACAATAATAACAAGATTTTATATGGATGGCGATTCAATTCCTCCCGAAATATCATTACCTGTTGAACCAGAAGATGAAAAAGAAATACTTAAATGGTTAAGTAAGAAAATAAATCGAAAGATTAAATTTTTATATCCACAAAAGGGTGAGAAAGCGCAGGAAAGCAGAATTGCTTACCAAAATGCCAAATTGCTATTAGGTGAGTGGGTAATCAATCGGAAAAAACGGAAGGAATTTTATCCTGCCTCGGTTGCACAATTGCAGGAAGACCTGAATCTTAAAGCACCACCGCGTCGGATTGAGGCATTTGATATATCGCATTTAGGTGGAACCGATACGGTTGCATCCATGGTGTGTTTTATGGATGGTAAAGCTCGGAAAAGCGAATATCGTAAATATAAAGTGAAAACTGTAGTAGGAATTGATGATTTTGCAGCAATGCACGAAATTGTTTTACGGCGCTATAAGCGTGTAATCGAAGAAAAACTTACTCTGCCTGACCTAATTTTGATAGATGGTGGCAAAGGTCAGTTATCAGTCTCCATATCTGCTTTAAATGAATTAAAAATAAATCATATTCCAATAATCGGATTAGCCAAGCGATTAGAAGAAGTATTTTTACCGGGGAATACTGAAGCACAGACTATATCAAAACAATCGCCGGGATTGATTTTACTACGGCGGATACGTGATGAAGCTCATCGCTTTGCAATTGCATTTCAAAAACAAAAGCGAAACAAAAAAGTGACAAAATCTATATTTGATGAAATTCCTGGAATTGGGGCGAAACGTGTAAATATTTTATTGAATGCGTTTAGCGATATCGATGCAATAGCCAACTCCGATGTGGAATCAATAAAACAGAGGACAGGCATTCAAGAGAAAGTTTGTAAACTTATTATTAAAAAAGCTAAGGAGCACAATTAAGGAAAAAATGGAAAAATCATTTTATACGGCACTATTAAACAGCATGAAAGATCCAATTTTGGTGGCAGATACAAACCACATTGTTCAATATATGAATAATGCAACAATCAAACATTATGATGAAGGAAAGAGCTTATTGCAAAGTAATTTGTTGAGTTGTCATAATGAAGAATCTCAAAAAATTATGATTGATATTTTAGCAGAAATGCAAAACGGACTAGAGGAAAAATTAATCACTGATAATGAAAAACATCGCATTTTTATGCGGGCAGTTCGCGATGAAAACGGTAAATTGATTGGTTACTTTGAACGTTATGAACCGCCTAAGAATAAATGATGACTAAAGTAAAAATATGCTGTATTCAATCTATCGCTGAAGCTCAAATTGCAATTGAGAATGGAGCATATGCAATAGGATTGGTGTCCAAAATGCCAAGTGGCCCAGGTGGCATTGAAGAATCAAAAATCAGAGAAATTGCACTGTGGGCTCCAGAAAATATCAAAACGGTATTATTGACATCTTTGCGAAATCCGCTAGAAATAATTGCGCAGCAAAAATATTGTCAAACTAATATAATTCAATTAGTGGATTTTCAAAAAATAAGTACATATAAAAATTTAAGAGCTGAATTGCCTAATGTGCAAATTATTCAAGTAATACATGTTCTAGATGATAGTTCCATATCAGAATCGTTTGCGGTGGCAAAATACGTTGATATGTTGTTGCTTGATTCGGGTAATCCAAAATTAGAAACAAAGGAACTTGGTGGAACCGGCAGAACCCATAATTGGCAAATCAGCAGGGAAATAGTTAATGAAGTTGATATTCCGGTATTTTTAGCCGGCGGCCTTACTCCAGACAATGTTGTAAGTGCTATCAAAAGAGTGAAACCGTATGGCGTGGATGTTTGTACAGGTGTGAGATCGGATGATGAATTGGATGCTGAGAAAGTAAAATTATTTGTTGAAATTGTTAATGAATATGATTGAAAAACAAATTATTGAAATTGTTAACCGAGAAACTAAAGCATGGAATAATCAGGATGTTGACCTGCTAATGACAATATTTCATCCAGATATGGTTTGGCCTTGGCCAAAAGATTCTTATTCTCACAATCCAGTGGATTGGGTAATGGAAATTGGAAGATATGATTGTGATCGTTGGAAAAAGGGATGGCAGGATTTATTCGACACTCATATACTTGTTCATAATAATCGAGAAATTATCAAAATTTGTATTTCAAAGGAAGGCGACGGTGCTTTTGCTGTAGTAGATGTTGATACTCTATGGCGAAATACAGCTACAAAGGAAGATTTTCACTGGAAGGGTAGAGCCTGTAAAGTATATACTAAAGTTTCCGATGAGTGGAAACTAATTATGCACACTGGGTTATTAGAGTACTAGAGTTTAATTGGTTCCTTTATTAGCTCATAACCGAAAAATGACAATAATTCTAGATGATTGGATAAAACGGAGTTGATCTCATCTAAATCAACCTGATTTAACTTACTTATTTTTTCTTTATTCAAATTTGTTATTTTCATAGGTTTATTTTTGAAATTATGAGATTTTGAAGTGAAATTGAGATTAATATCTTCAAATTCAGGAAGAAATTTGATTAAAGAATTTTTTACTTTTTCAGGATAGTCGGTTAATTCTTCATATGTAAAAAAGAGTACATTTTCTAGCTTCTCAATATTTTGTTTTTGGTAAGTCAATTCTTCGATAATTAATTCGGCTATTCCGCTAAGTCTACTATGAGTCCTTTTTGCTGTTTCCAATTTTGCATAAGGAGTACGAACCATACAGATAAAGTATGCAGGTTGAAAAGTCATTTGAATTTCAAATGCTCTAAAAATATTTGACGGACTTTTTTCTAAAAGTAAGGGTTTTGACATATCCCAATATTTAAGCCATTCTTTTTTGATATATTCCCAATCAAATTTTCTATTAACGCTCCTTCGATCATTATGATCGAACATCATTTTTCTAACAGTTGGCAGAGTTTGTCCTTCCTTTGTTCCCTTGTTATTAATTAAACTGACATTTATTGAAGTTGATAATAATTCGGTTAAAATAGTAGAACCTCCTTGTGCTGGGCATAATACAAAAACAAATTTAATTTGTTCAGATCTAAAAAATATATTCTTAATAATGTTTTTCCATTTAATTAACCAAAAATATATATTTCTTCCCATGCTATGTATGTATGCCGAATTAACTTCCATATCTCTACCTTAATACCCTCATAACAGGATACAATCTATAATCTGATTCAAAGTTTGGTGAGCGTTGGTAAAGAAAGTAAAGCTGCCAACGAGCATTTTTTGCAAATTCTTCGTCATTAGCTTTTAATTCTTCAAATTCTTTTTTCAATTCAGCATTGGTTGCTAACATTTTTTCAGCTGTTTCTTCAAATACATAAGGTGAAAAATATTCACGTTGATCTAGAATTGAATCAAAGAAATTCCATCGGAAAAATGAATCGCGTGCTTGGGGTTCCAATGTTTCAATAATATATCGATTGCCGACTTGATTCATCGGGATTAGGATATCACCCTTGCAAAATTGACGAGATTTAGATACAGTTTTTAACTCAATTTTGGAATGTGGAAAATGCCCATTGTACGGTTCGGATGGATTGGCAACGTTTTCGATAATATACATTTCTCCGATAATCACCGTATCTTTGCAAAACCTTTTAAATTCAATATTGTTGAGTTCTAATCTTTCAATTACTTCTCTCCATGCTTGCGGCAAAACATAATAGCTGGGTTTTTTCACCTGAATTCCGGGGGTAAAATAATTGTAAACAGGAATTTGCTTGGTCCAGGGTTGATCCCGATTATAATATAGTCGATCCAATCCGGTAACTTTTGATGGTTTATATTCAGCTTTGTATCCATTAAAATTAATTAGATCAAATTTTGTTGTATCAGCATCCCAAGATAATGTAAATACTTCTTGATATTTAATGGATTCATTAGCTTTCTCACGCAAAGCGATAATTTTCTTTGTGTTACTTTTTGTATAATCAATTACGCTATTCAAAAATGCTGTTGTGGCCTCCACTCTTTCAGTATATGTTTTGAACATGTGTGCTTCAGAAATAAAACCAAATGTATTAAACACGGAAGCGTAACCGTTCGAGAAACGAGGAGTTCCCACACCACCCTCTAAACCGGATTCAGGAATTTCTTTTAAAGGCGAAACATATGGAACAGATGGAGATCCGGTATTTTCCATAGATGTATACAAGCTTGGCAGTAATTCCTTTTTTACAAAGTTCTGCATGATTGGAGGATATGATAATGGATGTGGACTGATTAATGTCATTACATGCTGATAGTCTGCGCCGTTAGTTGTGTGTGTATCAATAAAGAAATCAGGGTTCCACACATGGAATATCTTGGTTAAAGACTTTGCATTCTCTGAATCTAGTTTGATAAAGTCGCGATTTAGATCAAGGTTTCTTGCGTTGCCGCGAAAGCCATACTCTTCGGGTCCATTTTGATTGGCGCGTGTAGTTGAATTACGATTTAAAACTCCTCCAATATTGTATGCAGGTATTATTCCAATAATCACATTTTTAGGAATTTTATTTTCACGCAGTAGGTCGTCCGCTATCTTAATTGATGCATCAACTCCACATGGTTCACCAGGATGAATTGCATTATTGATCATAATCATGCATTTCCCTTTTGCACGGTATGTTAACGGATTAAAATCTTTATCTGCTGAAATAACAAATAGGTGCAGTGGCTTACCGATATCGGTTTTACCGTAGGTGATTAATTTAGCAGTTTTATATTTTTTATCGAGTTGTTTGTACCAAGCAATTGCTTCATCATAAGTTGGGGTAATATTTTCATGATATTTTAACGGAATTTGCCCAAACATAATGGATGAAAAGAGAATAATTATTATTGAACGCATTTGCTACTCCTTATCTTTACTTATACCGTACCAGTATGATTTAACCTCAACCCCCTTCATCCTTTAATAGAAATTTTATTTTTTTGACCATTGCATTGAATTCTTCCATATTGAATAAACGCGTAAGGTAGGCAATATTACCTATTTTATCGATTATAACATTGCGCGTTACACCACTTTGCTTATCGGCAAATAAGCCGAATATCTCGGCACCGGGATCTAAAGCTAAAGGATAGGTTATTTTCATATCTTCGGCAAACTTAATTACTTTTTCAGCTGGCTCATCCATATCAACTCCCATTACAACAAGTTCATCACATTTCAAATCCTGGACAATATCCTTTTCAATGTGTGGCATTTCTTGCCGACAGACTGAACACCAACTTGCGGTAAATTGGAGCATTATTACTTTACCTTTTAATTCAGCAAAGGTTGTTGTATCACCGTTGGGGAATGTTAGTGTAAAGTCTGGACTTGGGTCACCGATCTTTACAAAAAATCCAACGCTGTCTGCGTATTGTTGAGGAAATATCGATGAAAGTGCTAATAGTAGAATTAGTATAAATGAGCGCATATCATTGTAAATTGTTCCACCAATTTTCATTTGGAATTTCTCCGTTAATATTAAAAGTTTGTCCAATATAAGGTGTAACAATTGTTAAATTTCTTTTTTTAGCTTCTTTTACAAACCTATCAATTGGCTCTATCCAACTATGAGAACTTAAATTAAATTTACCCCAATGAATCGGTAATGCAACTTTTGCTCGTGCCTCTAAACTTGCTTGAACACCCTGCTCGGGGAATAGATGTATTTCTTCCCATCGTCGGTTATATGCTCCATTTTCTATAAATACTATATCAAAAGGTCCATATGCTTCACCAATTTTTTTGAATTCAGAGGAATATCCTCCATCACCACTTATATATAAATTAGAATTATCGGATTTTATGATCCAACCACCCCACAATGTTGCAAAACGATCTCTTAAAGCTCTGCCGCTGAAATGTCTTGTGGGGGTGAAAATAAAATCTATCTCTTTAAAGGAATAAATGTCATACCAATCAAATTCCTTAATTTTATTATCAGGCAGACCCCATTTAAGAAGATGCGCTTTTACTCCTATCGGAACGAGGAATTTTTCAACGTTTGGATGTATTGTTTTAATTGTTTTGTGATCCAAATGATCATAATGGTTATGCGTTATTAATACTACGTCAATTTTATTTGGTAGGTCCTCAACTATTAAATTATTTTCATATTTAAAAGGTGCAGGGCCAATGAATGGTAAAGGTGATGCATTATTAAATACTGGATCAGTAACAATTATTCTATTTTCAATTTTAAATAGGATTGTTGAGTGTCCAAACCAGGTTACCATATTCTCTTCATTATTTTCAAAATTTGATTTATCGAATTTGATAGTAGGTAAGGGAGAGCTTGGTTTTTTACCATAAGATTCATCAGCATTATATTTAGGATTAAAGTCTTGACCTTTACTAAAACCAAACTTTGTTGCGACAAGATTTTGAAATTTACCGTCTTTAGAATTTTGTGATTTTTCAATACGTGATAGCGATTGTCCACTTGGTTTACCACCGAAGACTGGAGCAAAATTCACGAATAGAAATATGATTACAGTTAATATTATTATGGTATATAAAATCACTTTAATGCAGGTTATAATTATATTTTTAATTTCCAATTAATTGAATTCTGTCAGTTATTTCTTTCTAAAAGGTCAATATATGCTACATCAATTAAGTCTGATTTTTGGATATTGAATTTATCAATTAACTCATATGCAATCTTTTCACCATCCTGCATAGATTGGTTATTGTTCAGCACAACCTCCAATTCAATAAATTTTCCGAGTCCCTCAACATTGTCTAAATGGATGCGAGTTTGTCCATATTTATATAAAATACGTTCTTTTTTAAGAATGCCACGAATTCCTAAGGATTTTGATAAAACAGTTTTTAAAGTATCAGGATTATCAATAAATGATATTGCTATATCAGAGAATGTTGGTTCTTGTGAGTCTAGGCGGTCATAATAGATGAGTGCAGAATTTGTTTCAGTTTCCCTTAATTTTAATCTTCCTGAAGTAGTGTCAAAAAATGTATCGATCTGTTCCGTTTTTTCAATAGATTTATAGCAAAGATTTTCGATCAGTCTTTTTACCTTATCATAATCTGTGATACGGGCTTTTATCTCTACATTTTTTAAGATCATAATGTGTTATATTATTCAAGGAATCCTTTTTCTTTCATCCAATTGTTATCAACAAATTTGCTTAAATAATTACGGATGCTATCTGGTAGCAGTACAAGACATTTTTGATCTTTTTTTAATTTTTTTGCTGCTATTAATGCCGCCCAAACAGCTGAGCCACTTGAACCACCAACCAACAATCCTTCTTCCTTAATTAATCGCCGTGCCATTAAAAATGATTCTTTATCAGCAGTCTTCACCCATTCGTCAACTAATGATGGATCAAAGACATCGGGGAAAAAGTCGTATCCGATACCTTCAACGTAATAGTCAAATACTTCATCGCCTCCTGCTAAAATAGAACCGTACGGGTCAACGCCTACCACCGTTATATTCGGGATCTCTTCTTTTAATCGCTTTGCAATGCCGGTAATTGTTCCACCGGTTCCTGCACCTATAACTACCATATCCAAATCGGTTCCAAAATCTTCTAGTATTTCACCTGCGGTGTCATAATAATGAGCATCAGGATTGGCAGGGTTGCTGTATTGGTCCAAAATATGAGAATTCGGTATCTCTTTATGTAAACGCGCAGCAGTACCCATCATACTGTCAGGATGATCGTGTGGTAACTCTGTCTTAGTTCTAACGATTTTTGTTCCTAATGCTTTCAGCACCACTTCCTTTTCCATGCTCATCTTTTCCGGCATAGTTACAATTAGGTTGTACCCTTTTACAACACAAGCTAACGCTAAACCGATGCCTGTATTGCCCGAAGTAGCTTCAATAATTGTATCTCCGGGTTTTATACGACCTCTGGTTTCCGCTTCGGCTATCATTCTTACACCAATGCGGTCTTTGAGTGAACCACCTGCATTCAAAAATTCGCATTTTGCGTATAATTCACAATCTAAATCTTTACCAATCGAATTTAGTTTAACGGTTGGTGTGTTTTTAATCGTTTCTGTTATATCTTTAAAAATCATTTAAATCCTTAAATAAAGTGGGAGAGTTTACCACAAAGGTAAAGATACTAGAAAAATAAAAAAGGGCTCATTTGAGCCCTTTTTTATTTAATTCAATCGAATTTATGATACCTTAATTTCAATTTCCTTTGGTTTAACTTC
>Ga0316201_10001916_pt1 | contig 14487 bp, 11 predicted proteins | sample CS6wburrow_MG_FD_204516 | JGI IMG/M metagenome (GOLD analysis project Ga0316201, IMG submission 204516) | Coastal sediment microbial communities from Delaware Bay, Delaware, United States - CS-6 worm burrow | ecosystem: Environmental > Aquatic > Marine > Coastal > Sediment | place: USA... | reverse complement strand
AACCGTATTTGCTACCAAAGGAACCTGTTCCTCCAATAAATTAATATTCTGGCGGTATGCCATCAGTTTCGTTTGAATAGATTGTCTCTTATTCGACATTGCCAGATCAGCTTCCTGGATTTTCAGGTCGGTCATCTGGACCTTGCCTCGTTCTTTTCGTGTGAAGATCGGATATTGAAAAGATGCGCCTAATTTATAGTTATTCGTATTTAGCGGCGCGAATAATTGTTCAGATGTAGCAGCAATGAGTGGTTGATAAGAGATTCTCAAATCCGGTTTTATCGCTTCTTTATTCAGTCTGTTCTCTACATTGAGCATATCTATTTTATACAAATAGGAAAGTATTTCAGGATGACCTCCGATGAGTAATCCTTCATTTACCATAAGCTGATTTGTTTTATCACGGACGAATTGAATATCAAAAGAATCCGGAATAGTAGATTCTTCCATTTCAAGCGGAATGAATCCATCCGACCATAAAAATAGCTCAAGATCTGCCCGGGCGTTTGCCAGGTCTCTTCTTGCGTCAAGCATCATTTGCTGCCTTGTTTGGAGGGCAATAAATGATTCAAGTGTGTCAATAGCTGGCAGGTCTCCATTTTCAAAACCAGAGATCGTATTCCCCAAACGTTCAGAGGCAAGTTGCAGGCCTTGCCGGACAATATCCAAACGTTGGTGAGCCTGTTGCCAATTTAAATATGACACAGTTGATTCATAAAGGAGTTGATTCAGCATGACTTTTCGTTGTTGTTCAGTAGCGGCCATAAAAATTTCTGCCTGCTTCAAAGCCGCTCTTCTTTCGTCAATGATCAAACCTTTTCCCAGCGGTACACTCAGGCCAAAATTCCAAAGCCCCCTGGCAGGTAAAAAGTTGCTGTTGTCCAGAAACTGGCCATCAGTGCGTTCATACCCGCCTTTTACCTCAACTCCAAACCATGTTGGAACCTTCAATTGAGTATTCGTGATGCGATAGTAATTTTTTCCGTCGAATGATTTATGATCATGGGAAGCCTCAATTTTGGGGTCAAAACCACCACTCGCCATTAGTTGATTTGCTCTTCCTAAATCTGTTTGCAATCTCGCCTGGCGCGCCAACGGGTGATTCGTTTTCACCAATTCGATATACGCATTGAAGGGGAGGACCTGTGCTTCGATATCGCTCAGAAAAACAGTAAAAAAGACAATTAAGAACCAACGTACCATCATTTGAACTGTGCGTTTTTTTGGATTTCCTCAAATGTAACCCCATGGGGAGTCGCACGTTCATTTTCATCAACCATGACAAAAACAATCTTGTCAATATTGATGATTGTGCGTTTTGAAAAAAGATTCCGAACGATGCATCGCATGGTGATCGATGATCGTCCAACACCGATAAATCCCATGCCAATTTCTATGACATCTCCTTGTTTTGCCGAGCTTACAAAATTGATTTCGGAAATATATTTTGTAACCACCTTTTGCGATCCCAGCTTTGTCATCGTATAAATCCCAGCTTCTTCATCAATCCACTTTAACAGAACACCTCCAAATAATGTATTATTTGCATTCAGGTCTCCAGGCTTTATGAGTTTTCTTGAATAAAATTTCATCTATTTAATTTTTTTGAGTGGAACCTTTGTTTTAAATGCATCTTCAGATTTCCCTTTATAATAATCAGGAGGGAACCCATTTAGCTTTCGCCAGATTTCATATCCGATAGTTACATTCTTAAGTAAGGTGATGGTGTTAGCTCCCCCACCGACTCTTACCTCATTTGGCCAGGGAGTTTCATTTGGATCAGCGGATACGAGTACCCGGTATTTTCCATTATCACTGATAAAATTGTCAATGGCAAAAACAACTCCTCCAAAAGTTCCATAAGAATTATTAGGCCATCCGCTAAATACAATCGCAGGCCACCCATCAAACTGTACTCGTACTTTTTGCCCAAGGTCAAGCAACGGAACATCAACCGGGTTGACATACATTTCTACCGCCAGCTCATATGTTTTTGGCATGATACTTACAATTTTATCTCCATTTTTAATCATTTCACCAATGCCCGATTGCATTGCCTGAGTGACGTAACCATCAATCGGGGATGTGATAAAATAATTGTTCTGGCGGACGGTGTATGCATTGAGCTGGGATTGCAATTTGTTGATAGTTGCTTCTGTATCAAATTGGTCAGATATTGCTGACATCCGATCTGATTCGCTCTTAGCCATTTTTTCGGCATATTCATTTTGAATAGCCACTTGATTTGCCTGAAGGTTCATTAACTCATTTCTGTGAGCAGCCATTTTGTTTTCCAGCGAAATAACTTTTGCTACTGCTTCCTGGTTGGAGAGCCGCTTGGTTTCAAGGTCTGTAAGTGACTTCAATCCTTCCTTAAAAAGTTCCTGCATTCGGTTGAGTTGCTTTTCAGCAATCTCTAGTTTTACCCTGGCAGCCATGAGATCCATGCTATCACTTTGAATTTTTAACCGCGTTTGGGCAATTTTAATCAGGTTTTGCTCATACTTTATCTCCCTAGAATTCTTGAGGGCGGAATATTGATCCTGTAAGTTCTTTGCCTTGGTTCCATAGGCAGTAAGTGATTCTTTTTTTGCGTTGATCTGACCTCCTGTTCGCTCAAGCAAATCCGGGTCCAAATATGCTTCCTTAATCTCTGAGATCTGCATAATTGTATCGCCTTGAGAAACCAATTGACCTTCGCGGACATACCATTTTTCGATCCGTCCACCGATCAATGCCTGAACTGTTTGTGGTCGATCATCCGGCCGGACTGTCGTAACATATCCTTTGGCCCGGATGTTTTGTGTCCAGGGAAGGAACATCGCCGCCAGCGCCAGGATGCCCAGAAAAATGGCAAGTTTGATTAATACACTTGAAACAGATTTCTGAGCCAATAGCTGAAATGCCTTGAATTGTTCAACCTGAACTTTTTCGTTAATTCGATTTTTGCTGATATTGAGCATTTCTATTTCTTTTTTTGATCAATAACCTGAGTGATCTCCCCATCTTTTAACACGATCTTTTTACTGATATATTTACTCCAGATTGCGTCAACGGAGGTAATAATAATTGACCATGGATTAGCTGGATCTACCAGACGTCGAATGATAATCTCCTTTTCTTCTTTTGGAACATGATCTAATGGATCTTCAAGCATTAGTAATTTCGGCCGTGAGACAATAGCCCGGGCGAGAATAATTTTATTAGCGACACTTCTTGGAAGTCGCTTTGCTTCAGGATCTAATTTTGTATTCAAGCCGTTCTTCAGAGTAGAAAGAAATTCCTGAAGTTGAACAGTCTCTATTGCCTGCATCAATGCTTTCTGTGAAATTTCTTTTCTGCCCATTGTAATATTATCCATGAAGGTGCCAAAAAAGATGTCATTGTTGCTTAATGCGATTCCGACTTGCTTTTTTAAAGAACTCAGATCAAGAGACTGAAGAGAATAGCCATTAAATTTAATCACCCCGCTGGAAGGCTCAATGATCCCTGACCAAAGTGCCATCAAAGTTGATTTTCCACTTCCGGAAGGGCCTACGATACAGGCAGATGTTCCTTTAGGAATGTCAAGTGATACATTGTTTAAAATAGGCTTTCTGGAATCAGGAAAGGAAAAGGAAATTTCATGCAGGGACGTTTCAATTCCGTCTTCTGATTCATCAAACTGAATCCCTTTGTCATTATCTAAAGCCATATCTGTGACATAACCAATTTTTTCCAATGCTGTCAGCACATCATAAATTGAATCAAGTGACTGGATGAGCTTTTCAACTGAGCTGATAATCAGGATAATAATAATCTCAGCGGCAACAAACTGTCCGATATTCATTTCCTGGCTAAAAACAAGCAGACTCCCAATGATCAATAGACCTGCCGCGATGAGTACTTTAAATCCAATCAGGTTTAAAAATTGATTCACCAGCACTTTAAAATGACTTTCCCTTGCATTGATATATTTTGTCACAGATTCGTCTGTTTGATCCATCGCTATAGCAGGATGGTCAATGAGTTTGAATGAAAGCTTTGTACGGGCAATTTCTTCGAGCCAATGCGCGACACCATACTTATGTTTTGATTCTTCCAGACTCGTTTTTAATCCTCTCGGTCCAGTAAGCGCTAAAAGCGTATACACCAAAGCAATGAGCACTACCCCATAAAGAATAAAAAAGGGATGATAAAGGCTGAGCACAATCAGTCCGACGATAATTTGGAAGGCTGCTAAGGAAAAGTCGATCAGAATTTTAGGCAGTCCTTTTTGGATCGTAACAGTATCGAAAAAGCGATTGGCCAATTCTGGTGCATAATACTTATATAGCGCCTTATATTGAATTCGGGGAATACGATAAGCAAACTCAAAGGATGCCCGGCTAAATATCCGCTGGGCAATATTTTCCACGATCCTCAATTGCATCAATTGGAAGACACCTGTAAACAAGATGCCCAGGATAACAAAAACGACCAATACAAACCATGCGGTGGAAACCTCTCCACCCTGAATTAGATTGATGATCGCCTGAATGCCCAATGGAAGCGATAGGTTGACTAATCCAATAAAAAGGGCGTAAATATATACCTGTGATATTTCCTTTTTATCGACTTGTAATAACCGAAAAAGTCTTTGAACCGGTTGGAGTACACTTTCTGGCATTGATTTCAATTTTATTTACGTTTGACTAAACAACTTCTATTTATAATAGTTTTACTATCATTAAAAATATTTTAACTTTTTCCTATGCCGCAAATAAATATTACCATCGACGTTAGTGATACGATCTATTTACGTGACCCCCTGGAAACAGGCTTGGGGAAAAAAATTATTCAACATTCTATCAATTTGTTTCATGAGGTTGGGTTTGAGGATTTCAACTTTAAAAAACTCGCTAATCGAATGGGATCAACAGAGGCTTCTGTTTATCGGTATTTTGAGAACAAATATAAACTGCTGGCATACCTGGTGGCATGGTACTGGGATTTTATTCACTTTATGATTCTCATCGAAACACGCAATGTATCAAACCTTTGGGAAAAACTGTACAGAATAGTCGACACGTTGGTGAATTCACTAAAAGATGCCCCAGTCCCGGAATATATTGATCATGAAAAATTACATACGATTGTTGTTGAAAACGCTTCAAAAGTGTACCACAACAAACAAGTGGATACTCTAAAACAAGCAGGGTTCTACACAAACTTTAAAAAGCTGGTCACGACAATTGCTGAAGGCGTCAAATCAGTAGACCCAACATACAGGTATCCTGTTGCTTTGGCAACAAACATTGTAGAGGTTTCACTAAATAATGAATACTATCTTGAGCACCTGCCAGGTCTGACAGATGTGCAGAATGCGAATAGCCTTGATGCAAAAAAAGAAACGATCAAAATGATTAAGCATTTTCTTGACAGGGCACTTAGGGGAAATTCACTCAGCAAATAGAGTAAACCGGTACCTTTACATTATGAAAAAGAATTCAGGTATTTTGTCATTGATGCTGGTTCTTTTTGTATTTGTAACCATAACCACTACCTTTTTACCAGCGGCAGCACAAAAACAGGATCAACCTTACCTCTCAAAAAATGCTGTAATTCGTTATGATGGTTTAGAACGAGCAGACACCACTCAACCAATCATCTATCTTGTATTTACAGGTGGCGACTACAATGATGGTGGCAAAACGGTCCTGAAAACGCTTAAAAAGAAGAAAGCGATCGCTCACTTTTTTTTTACCGGTGACTTTTACAGGGACCGTTCAAACAAATCCTTGATCAAAAAACTGATCAAACATGACCATTACCTTGGGCCCCACTCTGATAAACACTTATTGTATGCATCCTGGAATGACCGGGATTCAATGTTCATAACAAAAGATTCTTTTATCATTGATTTATCAAATAATTATAAGGAGCTGAAAAGATTTGGCATTTCACAAAAGGAAGCCCCTTTCTTCATGCCTCCGTACGAATGGTATAACCAACAGATCAGTAACTGGACAACTGAGTATGGTTCAATCCTGGTCAATTATTCGCCAGGCACAAGTTCCAATGCCGATTATACGACGCCGGATATGGGAGATCGCTATCTAAGCAGTGATTACATTTTTGAAAATATCCTCCGATTTGAAAGCACCTCCTCTTGCGGTATGAATGGTTTTATTCTGTTAGTCCATATCGGGACGCATCCGGCTCGCAAGGATAAATTTTATGCACGACTTCCAGCATTGATCGATGAGCTACGCCTGAGGGGATATCGATTTGGTTCATTACAAAAGTTAATTGGCCATTCCTAAAATTCCACCTTATCCTATGTGTCCAATATCGGATTGTTTGATGCATATCAGATGATTACAAAAGAAAAATCATTGACATCTGTATTGTTCGCCATTAAATTGGATATGGATTATTAAAAAATCAACATCATGTTCCGCATCAAAGTATTTGATTTGAAGATCAGTAGCACTATTTTCAGGTTTTACCTGATGGTTGCTGTTGTAGCTTTTTTTGTTTTTATTCACCAGATAGCTCTTGCCACAATACTCGGCTTTACCATTGGGCTCTCTTCAATCCTGGGAGTAAGTTTTAAATGGGCAAAGAAAGAAGAGGTTGAAAAAGTGGAGAGAAAAATCATTCCTCTCGAAAAAGGCAGACCTGTCAAACAAGCGGGATAGAAACGATGCAAACCGTGGCTTTTGAAAGGAGCAGGCAGACCTGCATTTCTGCTCCTCAATGAAAGTTGTGATATGACCGTGTTTCCACTTCGCACCATATTTTACATTAAAGTGACCCACATCCATATCTGAGTCACAAAAAAGCACACAATCAACCCTAAAATCAAGGGCAGAAAAGTAGATATGAGTGTCCATTTCCAGCTTTTCGTTTCCTTATAAATCGTATAAATTGTTGTAGTACAAGGATTATGCAACAAGCTAAACAACATCAGGTTGATAGCAGTGAGAAGCGTCCAGTCACCCGCTCGAAGAACCTGCTCTATTCCTTCTATGGATTCAAGTTCAAAGATCACCCCTGCACCTTCTCCCACACCGGTCAGGCCCGCACTTAGCACCGTAAGCATTAAAATAGTAGGAATTACGATTTCATTGGCAGGAATCGCAATGATGTATGCGAGCAAAATAATGCCGTTCAATCCGAAATAGACAGCGAAAGGATCTGACCATTGGATAAAGTGCATTGCCAGGCTATGCTCCCCGATCTGAATATTGGAAACAAGCCAAATCAGGATACCAGCAGGAAGTGCAAAAATAATAGCGCGCCACAAAACAAAAATAGTCCGGTCAATGAGGGATGTGTATAAAGTTTGAAGAATCCGAGGCGGACGATAAGGAGGTAGCTCCAGGCTAAATGCCGATACCTCTCCTTTTAAAATGGACCTGCTCAATCCCCATGAGACCAGGAGGCTGAATAAAATACCCAGGACAGCAACTGTTACAACAGAAGCTGCTGAAACCAATCCTGCCCACTGAGCAGAAACGAGCCCGCCAATGAAAATGGTTGCGATCATGATTTGCGTTGGCCAACGACCGTTGCATAATGAAAAGTTGTTTGTGATAATCGCGATCAGTCGTTCCCTTGGACTGTCAATCACTCGAGCAGCTACGACTCCGGCAGCATTGCAACCAAAGCCCATGCTCAGCGTGAGAGCTTGCTTGCCATGTGCTCCGGCTTTGCGAAACAGGCTGTCCATGTTAAACGCCACACGAGGCAAATACCCAAGATCCTCAAGTAGCGTAAAAAGGGGGAAAAAAATCGCCATCGGAGGAAGCATGACTGCAACAACCCATGCCATCGCCAGGTAAGCCCCATCGATCAATACACCATCCAACCACCAGGGCAATCCAATACTTGAAGCCCCACTTTTCAACAGCGGATGGATAGTATCCAATAACAATTGAGCCAATAACCCCGAAGGGTAATTAGCTCCGGCGACGGTGATCCAAAAAACCAGGGCCAGCAGCAAAAACATAACGGGAAAACCAAGCCATCTGCTTGTTACAATCCGATCCACCTTTTGATCAAATGAATGCACTGCGTTTTGATCCTTTGCCTTTACTGTATTTTGAGCAATACGAGAAGCATCAGCATAAATGGATTCAACCACTTTGTCGTGAAAATGCATCCCGAGATCCCAACGCAAATTATTTGCCAGGGAGAGAATCTCTTCATTTTCAATATGTGTTTTGTTTTCCATTTTACTGAATGATCTCCTTAAGCAGGAGTATAATTTTTTGTTAGCGTTCCTAAAGCCCCGGACCGGACCGCTTCAATCAAGCTCTGGTCGCCCTCTAGCAATCTAAGTGCAACCCAACTGAGGTTTGGCACATTCGGATAAATTGCTGCCAATTTTGTGCTTAAAGAATCAACGGCCCTGTTCAAATCGGGAGACAGGCCTTTAATTCGATGAGGTGTGCATGGATATTTTCCGGTTGCTACCTCTTCTATCATCTTTACTAATTCAGGCATCCCTTCTTTTTGACGCGCTACGCATGGAACTACCGGGACGCCAAGTTCACGTGACAAATCACGCACTTGTATCTCAATTTTATTGCGCTTTGCTTCATCCATTAGATTGAGACAGACGATCGCTCTGTCGGTGATTTGAAGGATCTGCAAAACAAGGTTGAGGTTGCGCTCCAGCCTGGTGGCATCTACCACAATGACGGTGACTTCAGGTTGCCCGAACAGGATAAAATCGCGCGCCACTTCTTCTTCTGTACTGGTAGACAGCAATGAATAGGTACCAGGTAGGTCAACCAGTTTATATTGTTTCCCGCCATATGAATATCCTCCTTCAGCTCGTGTCACTGTTTTTCCCGGCCAGTTACCTGTATGTTGCCGAAGTCCAGTCAGGTTATTAAAGACAGTGCTTTTGCCAGTATTTGGGTTTCCTGCTAACGCAACAACGTAATCCACTCTGTCCATCGCAAAACCCATTCGTACCAAATGTGCTTTATGATGCATGGGACAATCCGTACAATCTTTTTGGGTCGTCATGAAGAGACAGAATTGAGTCGTTGAATAAATATATTTTGAGCCTGGTTCTTTCGGATTGCAATCGAAGCACCCAGGACTTTGTACGCCGTTGGATCACCTGATGCACTTTTCAGCACCGCCTGAACAGTAGTCCCGGGAATCATCCCAAGATCCATGATACGTCTTCTTTCCTGACCTCTACATTTAGCAGAAATCGCCACAATGCGTGCCTTTTCTCCGAGTTTAAGTGAGGAAAGAACAGCACGTTTTTCATAAACTTGAGATTGAGCTGGCAGCAATCTCACATTGACACTTGATGCAAAGAGAGGAGTCAAAACACATTCCTCACCATTTGCGGCAAATTGAATCCTTTTTTCAGTTACATCCATCACATAAATCTGTACTCCGGGATACAGGTCGAGTGCGACGAGTTGAGCATAAATGGCAGCCGGCTCATCTTCAACATGTACAATTGTGGCAATGTCCCCTTCATGCAATGAGCTCAATGTTCTTCCTTCATGTGAAGGGAGATTTCCCATGGAAGATGGAATGGGGTCACCGTGCGGATCAAATACCGGGTTACCCATCCTGGCAGCCAATTGATCCGCTTCCTGTAGAGACATTTGATGCTCCATAAGATCGGCCGAACCGTGCCAATCTTTGTTTCGAATACCTGTTTCATCTGCCAGGTATCTTTCCCAGACACGATGCACACGGATAATTTGTAAAGCGTAAGAACGCCCCGCATCTGTAAGCAGAAATTGCTCCGATTTTAATTTTACGAGCCCAATTTTCTGTAGATGTTCCAGTATCCGTGTAGCTTGATCTCCTGAAATGTGCATGTTTCCCGCTACACTACTTAACCTGCATGGGACATTTTTGTATTCGCAATCAAAAATGAACTTCAAAGCATCTTCCAGTTTGACCTTCCTGGTGTTCAGACGCATTTTGGTCCATCGGGAGAACAAACCCTTGCCCGGCCAAAAGAATAATCCAAGGACCAGGAGAGTGCATATTCCAATAAGTAATGCAAATTGCGGTTGTGCGGCAAGCATCATAGAACATTGCGTTTATGACGAATGTGCATTCGTGGGAAGCTTCCTCAAATAAAATGGCTTTCCGTCATGAACAATGCGAGTCAGTTTTTCATCATGTATAAGGTCTTTCAATTTATTGTGAGAAACACCTCCTTTATCAAAAAATTCAAAGACCTCACTTTCACGGAGCGGGTGCACAGCCGTGATATTCAGCAATTCCTGCACGACATCTCCTGAAGCGGAAAAGTCTTCAGTTGAAAATCCAGCGAGAAGTTCTGTTTTGAGGCCATTTTCGGTAAAAATCTGATATGCTTGCGTGAGTGTGCTTTCCTTGGGCATTTCAACCCAGGGTTCAGTGGGTGGTCTCGTTGGAGTAATGATATAAGATGTTTCTGCATTGAGTTTTGCCAAAAACTTTGCGGTTGCTCGCAGGCTCATCTCGCTATCATTTACGCCTCTGACAAGCATTGTTTCCGTACTCATCCGACCAGTAAATATCTTTGAAAAAGCAATGATCCCATCAAGTATTTTAGGTAATGACAGGAGCGGGTTAGGACGATCAACTTTTTTCCATTGATCCTCAATCACAGAGTCAATTTTTATGGAAACCCGATCCAGATTTTTGATTTCATTTCGAACATCCTCCATCCACAATAATGTCGCATTTGTAATGATGGCAATTTTAATATTCAAGGTGCGCAATAGTTTTATGATCTCACCCAAATGGATGTCAAGTGTGGGTTCGCCATCAGGAACGAGTGTGAGGTAATCTATCTGTCCACCTGCGGCCTGCACCTCCCGAACTCTTTTTTGAACAGCCAGGAAAACTTCTTCAGGAGTATAAAATGCCCGTCTTTTGATTCCTAAATGTGTCGTTGAACCCACCTGACAATACACACAATTGTAGGTGCAATTTTTCGGTGGAATATGATTCACACCAAGGCTTTGACCGAGTCTTCTTGATGGAATAGGACCAAATGCGATCATGGTTGAATATTTAAAGCGTAAAAATGATTCACCTGCAATTTGCAGCAAACCAATCTGATCATGCATGATATGAGTCAAGTCATCTTTTGATCTTTCTCACATACCAGATTTGTTGACGGTTCAAATAAAATGATGAAAAAGGTCATTGAGACGGATGAATATCAATAACCAAGGTGATCAATATCATTTACTTTTAAGTTTATTACAAGCAATATTATTGGCTATCAAGTGAGCGATAAAAGACAGGTCAAAAGTGACCAGAATTACTTGATCATCAATCAACCTGAAATTTTATATTCATTCCTTGAATATAGAGGGAATGGGCACATGATCAATTGATTCAGATTCGAACAAGCGTATACTTGAGAATGCTTTTGATTCGAAGAAGTCAAAATAACAGTAGCTTGACCCTTTGATGCTTTGCTTGCTATCAAAGAGAAGCAGGAATTCAGATCCAATGGGTTCCTGCTTGGTGTTTTATAGCCCTTCCTTCAAACCTACAAAATGAACTTTTTCTCATCATAAATGCAGCTTGATTCCTTTTTTGGTTAATAAGCCTGCAGCCCATAAAATCAATAAAGAAAAGATGACCGACCGGATAAATCCGAGCGCTCCTGTATTGAACATTGCGGGTAAATATGAAAAGCCTGCAATCGCATAAAACAATGGGGGCAGTATGTAAGTAAGCAGTGGGTTTTGCCCGGCTGGTTTGAGAAAATTCGACCAGTTCCTGACACCTTTCAAGTCCACCAGCCAATAAATGAGTGGAAACAGGAGGCTGCAGATTGCAGCACAATAAAGCGACCATGCAGGTGTGCCTCCAATTTTGGAAAGACCTCCTGTGTACGGTCTCACCAGAAAAGCAACAAGCGAAAGAGCCAGGCCCAGGAGTACCATTGATCGGATTTTTTGTACCGGGTTCTCCTTGAGCCCTCCGCGCATTAACATGAGTGAACAAAGAATACCGGCCAACGTAAGTAAAGTGTGGGCAAAATGACCGGTATGACCTTTTAACCAATGCATGTCCGATAACACCGGAAAGTCCTCTATTTTGAGTCCAAGAAAAATGAGCAGGACAATCGCAAAAACGGGAAGCATGATTTGAAGCTTCCGGCTTGCACAGATAAAAAGAATGATAGAAAACAAATATGCCCAACCGATCAATCCAAGAATACCCCACCAGCTTGGCGTCATGCCTGTCAACTGGTCATCAGGCCCCTTTCGATATAAATAATAAAGAACAATCAATACAATGAAGCCAATTATTCTTAAGCCAGCAAATATTCTGTTCTTCTGAACCTGGTCTGTTTTTGGATAACGATTCCAAATCAAAATAGCGGCAATATACAATGACGCTGCCCAAAGCCCATGTGGGATCAGGTTCGCTTCACGATTCATTTCACCCGAATTGACCATGAATACTCCAAGTATTAACAGGCCCAATGTACGCACCAGCACATGTTTCCAAAATGCGAACTTCGTGTCTCCTTTTCTTTGCCTGTTCTCAACTGCAAAAGGAATCGCCATTCCTACAATAAACAGGAATGCCGGGAAAACCACATCGACGAATGTCATCCCGTCAAAATCAGCTGCTACGTGCTTCATCCAGCCCGGAATATTTGATACCCCTGCCAGGTCATTGACAAAGACCATCAAAAAAATGGTGAGCCCTCTAAATATATCGATGGAGAGAATGCGCTCTTTTTTCATTTTATTCCTTTACTCCAGAGTGCCATCATAAGGATCGCATCGGCTGTACCATCCATTGTTGGCTCATTTGTTGAATAATCACCAATGTCGTCATGATATACCACGTAGTCATTTTGAAAGGCAGCAAATTCATCAGGATTTGTGAGCACAAGCCCTTCCAGGTGATTGTGGATAGACCGGAATATTGGTCCATCTATCAGTCCTCCCGGAGGAGTGTCTCCCATTAAAAAGGTACAGGCTAAATGGACGTCAACTGGCGTTTCGCCATTCCTTGGAATGCCTGTAAACATGCTCGTTCCCCATGGGTTCCTTCCAAAGAGCCAATCACGGTGTAAGAGCATTTGATCATGGTATTGATCGTCATTGGTCATTTTCTCATAAAGGATCACCTGTGTAATAAAGTTGACAAGTAAATTATTAGAACACCAGAGAAAAGGCACACCAATGTTGTAAGCATTTTTATCAGCCCGAACGAGCACCTTCTCAATATTGGCCTGGTACCAACCTTTGATTTTCAGTTTGAATGAATCCGGAGCCACCTGGTACAAAGCAAAATGTCCCATATTCATAAAAGGATATTTTTGATAATGCGTCATCGTATCCCGGGCCATCCAGCCATCTTCACGAATCAGGTTTGCGTAATGCATCGCATCCGCCAAATAATGGTCTTCATTTGTCAATCGAAATAACTCTGCTGCTCCCCATTCCATATCATCCGCCCAGGTATCTTCATTATAGCGATATGGTGCACCGTGAGAATTTCCTTGTTGATACCCTTCATTCTCTTTGCCCATTTGGAAAAGTTCAGTAGCTGCTTGTTTACATTTCAAGGAAAATGCATTATCCAAACCAACCTCTTTCCAGATGCGCGCGCCTAACGCAAGGGCAGCGGCTGATCGGCCGGCCAGGTTTGCAATTCCAGTAGCCTTGCTTTTCCATTTTCCCAGTCCTTGTGGTTTCCCAGTTGCAAAATATGCCGCCCGATAGGAGTTGGGACCCCAACCATATGCTGCATTGTCCTTGTGTGGATACTTAAAACCGCGATGATCCCTGTCGTCAGCTATTTGATGAATCAACCAATTTTGCTTTGGGTGCATTTTGAGCAGCCAGTCCAGACCCCATTTTGCTTCGTCTAAAATATCCGGAATACCGTTTGGATGATCGTGGCCAAATGCATCTACTTTATCTTCAAACTGCTTAGGGGCCAACTCATAAGCCATCAGCATTCGGGCAGTCGCATTTGAACTCGTAATTAAATATTTCAACTGGTCTCCTGCATCATGCCAACCGCCACTAAAATCAAAATAGGTTGAATCAGGTACCGGTCCATAAAAAAGTCGGCCATCACCCTGATGACAGACTTCGTCAAAATATGGATTGTACCCACAGCGTTGTTGCTGCATAAATGTGATCAGGTCTTCATGGAGTCCTTTATAAGCATCAGATGAAATGACAATGGAACTGGATTGAAAGGCACCTATTCGGATGGTATAGGTGCCTGGTCGTCTGACAACACTAAAATCGAAAATGTATTGATGGTCGAAACTTCCCCACTTTCCTTTTGTGATCACTGCAGCACTTCCTTCAAATACAATTTGATTTGAATCTGCATCAAGAAGTTGCACATTGCTGTTTAGTGGCGCATGTGACAAGATCATTGCATTTTTAGCATCATTTGTCAAATAGCCTACTTGATTTGTACGAAAATGAATCTCCTGTGCATGCACATGGCAGGCCAACACAAGAAAGAATAAAATATACCGCATATGGT
>Ga0316201_10001915_pt1 | contig 14491 bp, 8 predicted proteins | sample CS6wburrow_MG_FD_204516 | JGI IMG/M metagenome (GOLD analysis project Ga0316201, IMG submission 204516) | Coastal sediment microbial communities from Delaware Bay, Delaware, United States - CS-6 worm burrow | ecosystem: Environmental > Aquatic > Marine > Coastal > Sediment | place: USA: Delaware... | reverse complement strand
GAATGGTACATTATTGCCTGTCAGGGGCGCGGCCTGAGCACCGCCGGCAATGCCGGTCGGGCCACCGGCAGGGCTTTCGGTCGCTATCGTAAAGTGGCGGGAATGCCCGGAGGACTCTAAAATGAAACGATACCTATCCTATCTCTGTATTTGCATGTTGATGGTCGTCCCGTCGCTCCCGGCAGTGGAGCCGGACATGGTGAACTACACGGCCATGCCCATCTTCAGCGCTCAGGCCGTACCGCCCAACATCATGGTGGTCCTGGACAATTCGGGCAGCATGAACCAGCTGGCCTACAGCGACAACTACAGCGGCGAGCCCTACCATGCCGAGGCGGTCAGTTTCCCGGTGGTGGCGGACTACAGCCTCTCGGCAGCCTTGGGGTACCCGGATGATATGGAGGAGCAGACCGGCGGTGCCCTCATCGACGGCAGCGGCGGCGCCTACGACCTGGACCTGGGCAGCGGCGGGGGCTACGCTTTTGTCGGCGTCCGGTTTCAGGGCGTTACCATCCCTCAGGGGGCGATCATCACACTTGCCAGCATCGAATTTACGGCCGATGGCAGTCCCGGCAATATCGATCCCTGCGTCATAGATGTATACGGGGAAGCGGCCGACGATGCCGCAGCCATGGATACGACCGTATTGTCGGATATCTCCGGCCGGACACCCACAACGGCAACCGTCAGCTGGAGCCCGGGGGCCTGGAGTGCCGGCGGCAAATACAACACCGGCGATCTGTCCGCCATCGTGCAGGAGATTGTGGATCGCAATGGTTGGGAGAGCGGCAACGCCATGCTGTTCCGTTTCTCCGGCAGCGGCCACCGCCAGGCCGAGGCCAGTGAATCCGGCTCCACTATGCGCCCGGTGCTGCGGGTTCTCTTCCGCCCCCCCATCCCCGAGCGCTACTATGGCTATTTCAACCCCGACTATTTTTACCGGCACAGCAGCGGGGTGTTCTATCCCCACTACAAGAAGGTGAGTTACAACTACTCGGCTGGCAACTGGATCGTGACACCTGCCGGAGGCGGCGGCCAGTTGACCCTGACCAACGCCACGATCGCCCCTTCGGTCAAATCCAGCGGCCTGTGGGACGGCAACTGGCTCAACTGGCTCTCCATGCGGCGCATCGACGTCTTGCGCAAAGTGCTCATGGGCGGGAAAGCCACGCTACGTGATGGCGGCGGCAACTCCCGCAACCAGGGAGAGGATCGAAACTACTACCAGGTCAAGGCCTTTGACAGCAACGCGGCTGCCGTCTCGCCCTATAACGGCAGTTTTAACTACGAGATCAACTATGGCCGCGTGCGTGTCGGTGGGGTCGACTATGACCTGGAAATTGAAAAAAGCCTCTCCACCGATGCCGACGATTTTTTCGAGGGCAACCTGGCCGGTATCCTGCAACGGATCGGCGATAAAGCTCGCTGGGGCAACATTTGGTTCAACTATGGATCGGGATCAGGTGAAAGCGGCGGATTTGTGCAGAATACCATCGACAATGACCTCGATCTCGCTTTTATAGAGGACTTGCAGGACCAGACCTGCAACACCTGGACCCCGCTGGCCGAGACCTTTTTCGTCTCCACCCTCTACTTTGCCCAGGAAGACGCCCCGTCTGGCTATGACTATCCCTCCGACACGGTTCCGAACACCTCCACAGCCGATGATCCCTATTACGATTCGGACGCCGCTGAGCACGTGGAGTGCGCCAGGAGTTTCGTCATTATGCTGACCGATGGGGCATCGACCAAGGACAGGCAGATTCCCTCTTCCTTTCACGGTGTCAATATCCGGGATTATGATGGCGACAGCAGTGACGGCGGCACCACCGCCAGCGACGGCACCAACTACCTGGACGACCTTGCCCTGTTCGCCCGGACCAACGACCTGCGGTCCGATCTGGACGGCGACCAGAACATCATCCTCTACACGGTTTATGCCTTTGACGATAACCCCGTTGCCCGTGATTTGCTGAAAGATGCCGCCCGCAACGGCGGGTTCGAGGACCGCAACGGCAACAACCGGCCCGACGGCGACTACACCAGCCCGGCGGCAGACCGCCTGGAGTGGGACGAAGACGGTGACGGCATTCCCGATACCTATTTCGAAGCTAAAGACGGCTACTCCCTGGAAACGGAACTCCTCAAAGCCATCACGGATATCCTGAAGCGGACCTCCTCCGGAACGGCGGCCTCGGTGCTCGCCACCAACACGGAAGGTGCCGGCAGTTCGGTGCAGGCCTACTTCCGGCCCCTGGTGACCGAGGGGCTGGAGGAAGCCCGCTGGCTGGGCTACCTGGAAACCCTGTGGGTCGACCCCTGGGGCAACCTGCGGGAGGACACCAACGGCAACCTGCAGCTTGACCTGAAGAACACCTCGAGTTCCAATGCAGCCGATGCCAACGTGGACCGCATCGTCGAGTTCATCACCAACGACAGCGATACCCTGGCGAGACGCTACACCTCCCACTATTTGTACAATCCCGACAACGGGGATGATTACCTTTGCGTGGTTTCCAATTGTACGGTGACCTTCGAGGATATCGCCCTCCAGAGTGTCAACCCGCTTTTCGAGGCCGGTAAGCGGCTGGCGGATCGGGACCTGGGAACCAATCCGCGCAGGATTTTCACCTACCTCGGTCCCCGGAATTCCCCCAACGCCGATTTTACCATCGACACCACCGGAGACGTGATCCTCTTCGATGCCGGTTTGGCCGCCGATTTGGCACCTTACCTGGCGGTCGACGATGCCGGCGGTACCGGCAAGTGGAACGACTACGGCAGCACGGCCACCCTGCGGGCGGAGAATTTGATCCAATACATCGGTGGGAAGGATGCCGCCGAACTGACCGGCACGCCAAGCACCCGCAACCGCACCCTTGCCGGGACCACCTGGCGGCTGGGCGATATCGTCCACGCCACCCCTATTGTCGTCTCACGTCCGGCGGAGCGCTTTCAACAGCTCTACAACGATGCCAACTATGCCCAGTTCCTGGAGCTTTTCCGGGATCGCGAGACCATGATCTACGTGGGCGCCAACGACGGCATGCTGCATGCATTTACCAACTGGCAATACCTGGAGGACAGCAGCGGCAACCCCTCCTATGTAAAACCGGCCGCGGCCGGTGCCGATGAGCTGATTGGCGACGAGGTGTGGGCCTATATTCCCCAGGCTGTGCTGCCGCATTTGAAGTGGTATGGGTTGTCCGATTACACCCACACCTATTTCGTGGACGGCGAACCCAGGGTTTTCGATGCAGAAATCCTGGACAACAACACCTACTATAACAGTACCAGCGGAAAGAACTACGGCACCTTCCTGGTGGTCGGACTCGGCATGGGGGGCAAACGGATCGATTTGAACGGCGATATCGACGGCGACGGCAGTGACGACACGATGTCTCCCACCTACGTCATGCTGGAAATCACCAACCCCCGTGAACCGCGCCTCGTCTGGGAGCGCACCTACGAAAACATGGGGATGAGCTACAGTGTCCCGGCGCCGGTGCGGGTAGGCGATGAATGGTACCTGGTTTTCGGCTCAGGCCCCTCCGAATACGACGGGACCAGCAGCAATGGCGGCTACATCTACGTGGTTCACATGAGGACCGGCGATCCGGTGGGCACCGACGATTGGCGCTGGGGAGAGCTGAAAGCCGGCGGGACTGCTTATTTCAACGATCCCATGGCGATAGATATTTTCCAAAGCGCCAATGCAGATGCCATTTATCTGGCCAACAACTTTTATGACGGCGGCTGGCGGTCCGACATCCTCAAAATAGCCGTGCCCTGTGCCACGGATCACTGCCCATGGGACAATGTCAGCGATGACCAGATCGTTTACGACAGCGATCCGGCCAACTGGCGACTTCAGACCTTTTTTGAATCCGACCGTCCGGTGTCGGTCAAGCTGGCCTCCAGCACCGATCCGCTCGACAATGTCCTGCTCTATTTCGGCACCGGGCGGTACCTTGAAGACAGCGACAAATCGACCACCGACCAGAACTATCTATACGGCGTCAAAGACCCCTTTTACAACAGGGCGAAATATGAAAACCAGAACGGTGCCTATTATCACGACTTCAATTCAAGCCTCACGCTCGACCGGGATGCCCTGTTTCAATCGGACAATGTCGTCGTCACCACCGAGGGCTACGTCAGCGGCCTGCCCTCGGGCGGGGATCAGGAGTTTTCAGCATTTCTCAACGATATCCGCCTCAACGAGGACGGATGGGCCCTCTCCTTGATCACGAACAGCCCCGATCCTTCAGAGCGGATCATTACCCGCTCTGCAATCCTGGGAGGAGTCGTTCTGACCCCAACCTATACGCCCAATGCGGATGTTTGCGGGATGGGGGGAGACACTGCCCTGGTGGGGCTGTACTACGAAACCGGGACCGGGTATATCCGCCAGGTCTTCGATATCGACCCCAGCAATCTTCGGACGACCACCATCGATACCGGCACCTCCACCAGCACCCAGGAAATTGTTGAGATTCGTGATGACAAACTGCTCAAGGGGACGCCCGCGCCCAAGATCGTATTTCATGTGGGGCTGGAAGGTGGCGCCACATCCAAACTGCAGATGAGCAACCGCGGCGAGGGCGGGGGCATCACTAACCCGGCCCTCTATTTCCGCAGCATTATCACCGAATGGTGGGACAACGAGTGAGGATAACCCGCACGGAGTCAAGGTCTATTGGAAAGGACGAGCGCATATGAAAGCGTCGATCATTGAACGAACCTGCCTTGCACTGGTCATTGTTCTTGCGGCGGCACTGGCCGTGGCCTCGCCGGTATCGGCTAAGGGCCCCGAACAGCAGGTGGAACACATCGAAGGGGACGGACGGGCCACTGCAAAGGCGCCCGTGGCCAGCGTTACCATTGAACGAAAGCGGCACCAGTGGGTGATCACCACCCAAAACGATCGCTACCAGGTCAAACACGGCACGGTGATCGTCGACACGGACGGCCGCCAGGTCTCTCTCAGGAAGCTCAGGGTTCCCTGTAGTGCAAGGATCGAATATCAATCCGACCAGGGCGTACGCCGGGCCCGCCGCATCAAGCTCCTCAGCGTGTCGTCCACTGCGAGCACAGATTTTACTAAGGATATGCCGGAATAATGGCCGCCGAGGCTTTTGGCGATAAACTTTTTCACGCGACTTGCCGGACGGCCCTCAACTGCTTCAGTGGGCCGTTCAGGCAAGGGTTTGCACGTATTGCCAACAAGTTCCGCTGCAGCCCCGTGGTTAGTTGTCATCCCATCCCAGCGGAATGCTATTTTGGGTCATCTGATTTACCCTGACCGCGTGTGGCCCTGGCCGATAGACCGGCACCGCCCTTTCCCCTTTATGGCGAGGCAGATCGATTTGAGCAACCAATACTGCCATACAATCGTTACCACTCTTTAATTCAATGCCATTCACTTAAGCGCCCGCTATACAATCCAGATGTATTTCAATTGTTTGTAGGAGCGGCTTTCAGCCGCGATAGGCGCCAATCGGTCTGCAGAGAAACTCGCGGCTGAAAGCCGTTCCTCCACTATCGTTCTGTTGCATTAGACCAAATGGTCAGGGAACCTTAAGTTAATGCCATCGGAGGGTAAGTTTCGAATGATCTATAGTGAGCTAAAGTGATCAGTTGACTTAATATCCTGTATCGATTGTGCAAAGGGTACACACCGATTGTTTGGGAGCAGATTTCAGCTTTTCAGGTTGACAGGACCAACAATCTTGCGTAGAGGTAAATAGTTTAACTTAGATAAACTAAATATTATAATCTTTAATTAGTATTGTCTTTCCCACTTGGGAACTCACGCCATATGAATTCCGATGCTTCAATCGAGCAGGCCCGCTATATCTTCTCCACCGGCAAATTGATCCACGATCAGATCCTCAAGACCCAGAGCCAATATCTTTGCTCCAGCGAGGACGGTTCAACCGACGATCTGTCCGTTTCACAGCTCCATATGATTCGTCTGGTGTGGGCAAAGGGTGCCACGTCCATGAGTGAGCTGGCCGAGCAGATGGGGGTCTCGCCCCCCTCGGCATCGGTGATGGTGGAGCGCCTGGTGGGAAAAGGCATTCTGAACAGGGAGCACAGTACCGAAGACCGCCGCAAGGTCATGGTGACGATCTCCCCCCATGCGGTCAAACGGGCTCAGGCCATCGAGGCCAGCTTATTGCAGTTTTTTGTGGAACTGGTCGACAAAATAGGACCCGAAACATCCCAAATGTGGTGCGATGTGCTGGCGCGCATCAAGTCGGTGCTGAATCAAGAGGCGCCCTCTCGGGCGGAAACGCCGGATCCCTGATGGCATCCTGCCACAGACCAGGGGCACTGCCAGCGCATCTCTTGATGTAACCCCTTTTAACCGAGGTCGTCATGACGCAGCCATCCAATCCGAACAAAGGCATTAAAGGCCACCATTTGCTGCTTCGCCTCGTTCTTTGCAGTCTCATCCTGCTAGCGGGACTCGGCGGCTTGTTTGCCCTGGCCGCTCTCAAGAAGCCGCCGGCAGAAATTTCTGAGGCAGAACGTCCCTTGAAGGTAACGGTGCGACGGGTCCGGCCCCAATCCATCCCCATTGTCATTTCCGGGTACGGACAGGTCAAGGCACTGAACACCGTTCAGATCTCTGCGGAAGTTGCCGGCAGGGTTGTGGCGGTTCATCCCAGGCTCGAGTCCGGTGAGGTGATCAAAGCAGGAGATATTCTCTTCGGGATCGATCCCCGCACCTATGCCGCGGCGCTTGCCCAGGGAGAGGCGGAGGCCGCGCAGTGGCGCAGTGTCGTCAAGCGGTTGGAACAACAGTCCGCCACAGATCAGCGCCGATTGATAACCCTGGAACGCAGCCGGGATCTGGCCCGGGCCGAATTCGATCGCGTCGCCGACCTGATCCGCCGCCACAACATTGGTACCCAATCCGGGGTGGACCGGGCCGAGCAGGCATTCAACGCGGCTACGGACCAGGCCGATCAATTGGCCCAGGCCGTGACCCTTTATCCGACCCGTATCAAAGAGGCCACCAGCAGTTTGGCAGGCGCAAAGGCCCGGCTCAGAGAGGCCCGGGTCAACGTGGAGCGCTGTCAGGTGAAGGCGCCCTTCACCGGAAGGCTGACCCTGACTGCCGTGGAGCAGGGACAGTATGTCACTCCGGGAACCCCGTTGGTCGCCATGGCAGACGACACGCTGCTTGAAATCCAGGTCTCTTTGGAGAGTCATGAGGTGCGCCGGTGGATGCGCTTTTCGCCTGGCGGATCAACCGGAAACTGGTTCGGCCAGCCTGAGCCGGTGGCGTGCCGCATCCGCTGGACTGAAGATACCCAGGGATACAATTGGAGTGGGCAACTCCACCGGGTTGTGGCATTCGATCAGAAATCCCGGACAGTGATGGTGGCTGTTCGCCTATCGGCTGAACAGACCGACCACGGGTCCGGTTCACTGCCCCTTGTCGAAGGCATGTTCTGTTTGGTGGAGATTCCCGGGAAAACATTGCATGGCGCCATGCAGGTGCCCCGCAAGGCAGTGAGCTTTAACAACACCGTTTACCTGGCCGTCGACCAGCGGCTTAAAACCGTCGACGTCGAGGTGGCCAAAATCGACGGCGATGTGGCCTACATCACCGGGGGCCTCTCCAACGGCGACCTGGTAATCACCACCCGCCTTGTGGATCCGCTCGAGAACACCTTGCTGGAGCCACTGCCAGAAAGCGACAGTCGGAGCATCAAGCAAGGAAAAACGTCATGAAATCAGCGCTTGCCGCTTTTGCCCGCAACACCGTTTTCGCCAATATCATGCTGGTCCTGATCTTCTTGGCCGGCGGCCTGGCGGTGTTGTCCATGACCCGCGAGAGTTTTCCGGAATTCTCGCTGGAAATGATACTGATCAATGTGACCTATCCCGGTGCTGATCCCGAGGAGATCGAAGAGGGGGTCAGTCGAAAGATCGAAGAGGCCCTTGAAGGGCTCGAAGGCCTCAAACTCATTGAAACCACATCCAGGGAGAGCATCAGCACCACAAGGCTGGAAGTCCATGAGAATTATGACACCTCTACGGTCATGGATGAAGTGCGCACCAAAGTCAATGCCATTTCCACCTTTCCGGCCGATGCAGAGAAACCCATCATTGAAGAGCTGACCATACTCGACCCGGTCCTGTTGCTGTATGTTTCGGCAGATATGTCGGAGCGCCGCATCAAAGAGTGGGCCGAGCAAATCAAGGACGAGATTCAACAACTGCCACCGGTTTCAAAAGTCTCTGTGTTCGGCACCCGCGATTATGAAATTGCCATCGAGGTCTCTGAAGAACGACTGCGCCAATACGGCCTCACCTTTGATCAGGTCTCTGCAGCGGTACGGCGCGGAAATCTGAACCTGGGCGGCGGCACCATACGGGCCCAGGGCGAGGATATCCGCCTGCGAACCGTGGGGCGCAAGTATACCGACAAAGAACTGGCCTCCATCGTCGTGCTGGCCGAACCCGACGGCCGCATCATCACCCTCGATCGCCTGGGGGAGATCAAGGATGCCTTCAGCGAGGATCCCATCCAGGGGTTCATTAACGGTGAACCGGGCGTCATCATCTGGGTGTCCAAAACACCCGAAGAGGATGCCCTGGCGATCTCCGAAGCGGTCACGGCCTTCGTCAACCGCAAACAGGCCCAGCTGCCCGCCGGTGTCAAATTCAAGGTGCTTTCCGATTTTACCGGTATGCTGCGGGACCGTATCAATTTGATGGTCAGAAACGGCATCATCGGGATGACCATCGTCTTTTTGATGCTCTATATCTTTCTCAACGCCCGGCTTTCCTTCTGGGGCGGAATGGGCATTCCCATCTCCATCGCCGGGGCTCTGGTCGTGCTGTGGGGATTGGGGGGCACCATCAATATGATATCGCTTTTCGGTTTCATCATGGTGCTCGGTGTGGTAGTGGACGATGCCATCGTCGTGGGCGAAGCGATTTATGTTCATCGCAAATTGGGCAAGCCCCCCTTGAAGGCCGCCGTGGACGGGGTCAGCGAAGTGGGCATGCCGGTGATCGCAGCCGTGCTGACCACCATCGTGGCATTTGTGCCGCTGCTCTACATCGGTGGCATTATGGGCAAGTTCATCGCCATCATGCCGGTGGTGGTGATTGCCTGCCTGGCGGTCTCCCTGGTGGAGTGCCTGCTGATGCTGCCGGCCCATTTAAGTCACCTGCCCGACCCGGACCAAACCGATAGGGACGTCGGCCGGGTGTCCCGCCGCCTCGATCGGATTCACCAGGCCACGGCCAGCGGCCTGGAGTGGTTCATCCAGCGGATCTACAAGCCGGGGATCAGTAAGGTGCTGTACTGGCGCTATATCTCGCTGAGCGTGGCCATCTGCATCTTGCTGCTGAGCCTGGGGCTGGTGAGCAGCGGCATCCTCAAATTCGAGGTGATGCCGGAGATCGACGGATTTATCATGACGGCGACCGCAGAGTTCCCCAGCGGTACACCAGCCGATGTGACCACCGATGCCCTGGGGCGCATCGAGGAGGCCCTGCTGCGCCTGGAGGCGAAAACCCAAACCCTTTCCGGGGGGTCCATGTTGACCGACCGCTTGATGCTGGTCGGACAGACGCTGGAAGATCTTCCCCGGGCGGGGCCCCACCTGGGATCGGTTCAGGCCTATCTCATGCCCTCGGAGGAAAGGGGGGTTCCGGCCAAAAACCTGATGGCCCAGTGGGAAGCGGAAATCGGTCCCATACCAGGCATCAAATCACTGACCTTTGCAGGCCTGAACGCCGGCCCGCCCGGGGACCCCATCGAGATATGGGTTCAGGGGCAGCGCATGGCGGACATCTTGTCGGCGTCGGACGACCTGATGGGGCGGCTTCGCAAATTTGAGGGCGTTTACCAGATCCGGTCCGATTATTCCGCGGGGAAGAATGAAATTCGCTTCTCGCTGAAGCCCGATGCCCATACACTGGGGCTCACCGTCGAAGACCTTGCCCGCCAGGTGTACGCCGGCTATTTTGGCGATGAGGCGCTGCGGCTGCAGCGGGGCCGCGATGATGTGCGCGTCAAGGTACGCTACACGGCTGACCAGCGCCGCCACCTCTCTGATCTTGATCGGGTGCGCATTCGCACTCCCAGCGGTCTTGAGGTCCCGCTGATGTCCGTGGCCGATATCACCCATGCACCGGGATATGCCAACATCAGCAGGGTCGACGGCATGCGGCGCGTCGTGGTCAGTGCCGGTGTGGACACCAACAAAGCCAACGCCAATGAGATTTTCGCCGAGCTGCGGGCCAACTTTTTCCCCGAACTGGTCGGCCGTTATCCCGGGCTCAGGGTCACCCAGCAGGGGGAACAGAAAAAGATGCGCGAGGCTTTCACGCCCCTCATGGTGGGATATCCCATGGCCCTGCTGGGCATCTTCATCGTCATCGCCACGATTTTTCGATCCTATGCCCAACCTTTCGTCATTATGTTTACCGTGCCTTTCGGGATCATTGGTGCCATATTGGGCCATCTCCTCATGGGGTACGACCTTTCCATCATCAGTATGTTCGGTATGGTGGCATTGACGGGCGTGGTGGTCAACGACGCCATCGTTTTGATTGAACGCGTCAATGAAAATATGGCCGAAGGGATGCCCTTTTTCGAGGCCATCATCGCCGGTGGGGCCCGGCGGTTCCGGGCGATTTTCCTCACAACGGCGAGTACCGTGGGAGGACTGGCGCCATTGATCCTGGAGACGGATTTTCAGGCCCGTTTCTTGATCCCCATGGCACTTTCCCTTGCCGGCGGAGTGGCCTTTGCAACGGTGTTGACGCTGGTCCTTGTTCCCAGCCTGCTGGTCATCCTAAACGACCTGCGCCTGGTCTGGCATCGGCTGACCAGAGGGCAGTGGCCAAAACGGGTGGACGTCGAGCCTGCCCGGGACCGGCATGTGGATTTGATGGGCGAGACCGAAGCGCCGTCGAGGCTTCGTTCCTATGGGATACCGGACCATAAGCTCTAGCGGCAAGGCACCATAACCCGTCCGGGCCGCGGCAATCCAGGGCCGGGGATTTCAGTTCCGGATAAATGATGAACCTTTTCAAATTGAACAGGAGCAGATATGAACTCGATACGACACCCACATCCACTTCGTTTGATAACGATGGCATGGATTGCAGCGCTGATGCTGGCACCTTTTGCAGCCCATGCAGCGGACAGCCTTGACCGTGGTCCCATGGACTTGGAATCCATTGCCGTTCTGGATCTGGAAACCGCCGTTCGAATAGCGCTGGAGGACAATCCAACCATAGATATCGCCAAAGCACGCGTGGAACAGGCGCGACAGGCCATCGAACAGTCAAAATCCGCCTATTGGCCCCGCCTGGACGCCAGCGCCTCCGGCTTCCGGGTGGCCCTTTCGAAGAACGCTTTTGAGTCTCAGCAGCAGTTGTTCCAGGCGATCTACGGTGCCGGTGCTGCGGTGGATGACCCAGAGATGGTTTATACCGCCGGGCTGACCGGCAGCTGGGTCCTGTTTGATGGATTTGCGCGCAAGTTTAACCTTGCAGCGGCCAAGCATGGCCTCCAATCCTCCGAGGCCGCTCGTGAAGATACGCGGCGACTGCTGGTTCAGGCGGTGACCCGATCCTTTTCATCGGCACAGCTCGCATTGGAGAGCATTGCCATCGCCAAAGCGGACGAATCCTTCAATCAGCGCCTGTTCACCGAGGCCAAACTGCGCTACGATGTGGGAACCGGCGCATTGAGTGATGTACTCAATTTCGAAGTGAGAGCCAATTCGACCAAGTCCGAACGGATTGTCGTCGAAAGGATTTATGAGACCGAGCGGATCGGCCTTGCGGCACTGCTCGGGATCTCCCAGGCGCGCCTTCCCAGGCAGATGCGGCTGGCGGAACTGGCGCCCGTTTCGGAAGCCGAACTCGAGAACCCGGCTGCGGACCGCCTCATCGAGGGCGCCTATGTCTTGCGCCCGGACCTCCAGCAGAACGAGTGGCTGGTGCGGCAGGCCGAGGCCGACGCAGCGGCCAGACGGGCAGACTACTACCCCACCATTTCGATTTCCGCGGGCATCAATGGCGATAGAACCGACGATGTGGGGTTTGAAAGCGACGATTTCGGCAACTCTGTCGGCCTCAATCTCACCTATAATCTGTTTGCCGGTGGCCTGACCCGGGCACAGGTCCAGGCGGCCAAGGCCAGATTGCGCGAATTTGAAAAAATCAGGGATACTGCCAAAATCAATGTCACTTCCGAAGTGCGCAATGTTGTTGAGCGGGTGCTTTCGGCTCAGAAGCAGTTGCTTCTTCAGAGGACAAACGCAGCGCTGGTGAGGCAAAATAGGGATTTGGTCGAAAAAGAGTATAAGGCGGGCGTGGGCTCTCTGGTGCGCCTGAACGAGGCTCAGCGTGACCTCATCAATGCCCAGGTCAACCTGGCGGTGTCCCGCAGCGCCCTTCGCCAGGCCTGGTTTGACTTGAAAAGTGTGACGGGGCAGATCACGCAGGGGTTCAACTAAGCCAGGCTATCCTGGCCTTTAAAAGCAAAGCGCATCAGCGGGGTTATTCGGAAAATCCGTAGTGATAAATCTCGTATTGCGTCTGCCCCCCCAGAAGATTATCGATCTGGCTTTGAATCTTCTGTCGAGCGCTGCTCTCCAGCCACTGGACCCAATGATCCGACGATTGCCAATTGCTGATGACGATGAAGTCTTCCGGGTCGTTCATGTTGCGCAGGGTTTCCCCGGCGATATAACCTTCCTGGTTCATCGCCATTGACCGCATCTTTCTGAAGAGGGGAATCATCTCCCTGGCGTTGGAATCGGGCACCCGCCGCTTGATAATGACCTTTACTGCCATACTTACCTCCTTTTGCCGCATCCAATGAACTGTTTGAAATAATCAGCGATTTCATTATACGGGGTGGGCTGCACATGAGTCAAAGGCAAAATTGGGGCCGCCGCCATTTCCTGCCCGATGCCGGTTTCAAGCCGTCCAGCGATGCCGGTGCCCGGCGTTGTGCTACTTTAGGGGTCTATCCATGGACGCACTTTGGGCTGCAGGCCAGCAACCGCCACAGTGCGCTGGGCTTTCTTGTCTTGATCAATGGCAGTGTTCTACCTTATAGTCCCACAGTACGCTATGATGACAACCGTCCCATCAGGAGGAAAGGTATGCAGATCCTGGTCTTGTATTTTTCAAAAGGTGGCAATACCCGAAGACTGGCTGAAGCGATCGCCGAGGGGGTTGCCCAGGTCAGCGGCGTAGAGGCGCTGCTGCGCCACACCGGTGAGGTTACCCGGGATGATTTTGTCAATAGTGCAGGCGTCATTGCCGGATCGCCGGTCTATTTCGGTTCCATGGCAGCTGAGTTGAAGAAAGTATTTGACGATTTCGTTGCCGTGCGGCGGCAGATGGAAAACAAAATCGGGGCGGCCTTTGCGACATCCGGGGATCCCACCGGGGGTAAAGAGACCACCATGTTGTCCATTCTCCAGGCGATGCTGATTTACGGCATGGTGATTGCCGGCGACCCCATCTCCGCCACCGGTCACTATGGCGTTGGCTGCCTGGGGGCTCCCGACAGCGGTGCATCCGAAAACGGGCGGAAGCTGGGGCGGCGGGTAGCAGAGCTGGCCATTATTCACCATATGGCCGCCGGGCGTCGATAGCGGGTATCGCCGGGCCGTCCGACGGTAGTTAAATCCATTCCCTTGCGAGGTGCCCATTGGCCGTTTCAAAACAGAATACCACAGATCATTATGATGTCATCATCGTCGGGGCCGGCCCGGCGGGCCTCTTTGCCGCCTACTATCTCAGTGAGCACACCGACCTGCGGGTTCTGCTGGTCGAGAAGGGAAAGGCCCCGCTCCGGCGCAAATGCCCCATGAAAGCCAATGATGACTGCCAGCGCTGCAAACCGTGTAATATTCTCAGCGGTGTGGGCGGTGCAGGCCTCTTTTCGGACGGAAAGCTGAATTACATCCACAAACTGGGAAAAACCGATCTCACCCAGTTTCTTTCCCTCGAAGACGCACAGGTGCTGATTGACCAAACCGAAGCCATATTCAATCGTTTTGGTATGGACGGCCCCGTCTATCCAACCGATATGCAGTCCGCCCAGTCCATCCGCAAGAGCGCCAAAAAGCATGGCATCGACCTCTTGATCATCAAACAAAAGCACCTGGGCAGTGACTGCCTGCCGGATTACATATCCGATATGGCCCAGCATATTCGCGACAAGGGTGTGGTGATCCACACGTCGGAAGAGGTCCGCGACGTCCTGGTGCGCAATGGCAGGGTGTCCGGCGTTACCACCAATCGCAAGTCGTATTCCTGCAGCACGGTTATCCTGGCCCCGGGCCGAGTGGGCGCCGAGTGGATGGGAAAGGTGGCCGGCCAGCATCAATTGGGGTTGCGCCAGCGGGGCATCGAAGTCGGCGTTCGCGTAGAGGTGCACAATGACATCCTCGCGGACCTGTGCGATATCATTTACGATCCCACT
>Ga0316201_10001914_pt1 | contig 14500 bp, 15 predicted proteins | sample CS6wburrow_MG_FD_204516 | JGI IMG/M metagenome (GOLD analysis project Ga0316201, IMG submission 204516) | Coastal sediment microbial communities from Delaware Bay, Delaware, United States - CS-6 worm burrow | ecosystem: Environmental > Aquatic > Marine > Coastal > Sediment | place: USA... | reverse complement strand
CTTCATCCGAGACCATGCAGGGTCCGACAGGGTTGCGTGGCACGCAGGCCTTGCCGTACAAACGGCACTCGTTGGGGTATATCCTGCCGAGAACCACGCCGGCACAATCACAACCCGGCGGCATCTCGCCGGCGCGTTTGCGTGCGCTATCAGCGTAACCGGGAAACTTCTTGCGTGCGTCATGGCGTTCGTATTCAGCGGAGATGGAATAACCGGACTTCGCGATGGTGCCGACACCGCGCCAGTTAGCATCACCCACATCAAATGCCTTTGCCAGTTGCCTGCGCGCGGATGGATTGCCGCCTTCGCGCACCAGGTCCGGGTAGCAGTTGTCCAGGAAATACCGGGCCTCGGACACTTGGCGCAAAACCGAGTACATTGCGGCCAGCAGGCTTTCGCTGGTAAAACCGGCAATGGCGGCAGGCAGCTTATGCCTGGCCACGACAAACTGCCACTCTTCCGGTCCCATGACGGTTGCCACGTGTCCGGGTGCGATCAGTGCATCAAACCCGGCTTCGCCGGAGTCGAGCAGCATGGCGACGGCCGGCCAGGTAAGGCGGCCGGATAATAGCAGGAACAGATTGTCCGGGACGCCCTCAACCAGCATCGAGGCGACCGGCGCAGTGGTGGTCTCGAATCCCGCAGCAAAGAAAACCACCGGTGTATCGGGGTTTTCCCGTGCGGTCTTCACGGCCTCGGTGGGCGATGCAATCGGTCGGATATCGGCGCCCTGCGCCCTGGCCTCGGCGAGTGTGCGGGGTTCGGTTTTACCGACATTGACCGGCACGCGTAGCATGTCGCCGAAAGCAACCAGGATAAGGTCTTCTTTCAGTGCCAGCTGGATTGCTTCATAGACGTCCTCTTCGGGACAGATGCAGACCGGGCAACCGGGTCCGGGAATCAACTCGATATTGGCGGGCAGGGCGCTTCTTAATCCGGCCATGCTGATCGAACGTTCGTGTCCGCCACAGACGTTCATGATCTTGACCTTATCCTGCAGCGGCAATTCACGAATGCGGTTGAGCCACTGGGCGGCAGTTGCGGTCATGGAAACTACGCTTGCGAATTATCGGGGTCGTGATGCCGTCCGGCAGCATGATCATGCGTGTGATGATGTTCTGCCTGCATGGCTGGTTGAGCCTGCAATTCCTGACGGTTTTGGCCGATGCTGTCACGCAACCATTGCGCCCATTCGGCCATACCGATGCCGGATTTTGCCGAGGTGTGAATCACCGGTGCGGGGTTGGCCAGCTTGCGCAAATAGGCTTCGGCACGAACCGGGCTGAAATCTTCCAGTACCGGCAGCAGGTCGGCCTTGCTCAGCATCACGACATCTGCGGTGCGGAACATCACCGGGTACTTGGCCGGCTTGTCGTCACCCTCCGGTACGGACAACAAGACAACATTGCTATGCTGGCCCAGGTCAAAGCTGGCCGGGCAAACCAGGTTGCCGACATTCTCGATAAAGACGATATCGAATGCGGACAGATCAAGCCCGTGCAGCGCATCATGCACCATGTGCGCATCCAGGTGACAGGCACTGCCGGTGGTGATCTGGATGGCGGTCACGCCGTGATTGCGGATCCGTTCCGCATCGTTCTCGGTTTCAAGGTCGCCTTCAATAACCGCCATGCGAAACTCATCACCGAGTACCTTGATGGTAGCTTCCAGCAGAGCTGTCTTGCCAGCGCCGGGAGAGGACATGAGGTTTACGGCCAGGACCCCATGCGCATTAAAATGGTCACGGTTGTGTTGCGCCGTCTGGTCGTTCTCGTCCAGAAGGCCGTGCAAGACGGTAATTGCTTCGCGCCCGTCAGCGGTTTTCTCCAGTTTGCCGCCAGCGGCAATCAGGTGTTCATTGCCCTGGGTAATGTTACATCCGCAGGTATCACACATTTCTAGCTCCGTTCATTATTTATCGGTTGCCTTCCGGTATCACACTTAGTCCGGCGCGAGCATCTGGTCATAAAGTTCCCAGGCTGTCTGGGCTTCCTGGGGGCTGATCTTCTGGATTGCATAGCCGACGTGAACTACGACAAAGTCATCGATTGCCAGGGCCTCGTCCTGCAACATGAACAGGCTGACATCGCGCTGCACGCCCTTGGCCTCACAGCTGGCGTTGAAGCCATTGATTTCACGAATTTGCATGGGAATGCCAAGGCACATAGTCGTTCTATCCTTTTTGATCAGAGCCAATTAAAACACAAACAAAATTCCATAACGAGGTCAACAAATCATAAGCAGCGCCCCACCACGTTATGAGCAGCCGGCAATCCGGTCACGCAGCGGTCAGCATGCCCTGAACAAATCCGATTTCATAAATCAACTTGCCGCCAAGCGCGATTGTCACGATTCCGACAGCGGCCTTGAGGCCGTTGTGGGCCCAGGTCAGGCTGCGCGGTGAGTATCTTAGAGGCAGGCTGATCACGGCAGCGAGCAGTGCCATCCCCAGTATGGATCCCAATCCGAACAGGGCAATGTACACGATCCCCTGGGTGATTGATTTGACACTGTTGAGTGCCAGTATGATCAGCGCCGCTGATCCCGCCATCCCGTGCATCATGCCAACCAGCATGGCGCGTAATGGAAACGTTTGCGGATGCTCATGGTGGTGCGGGTCATCCTCGTGCGATCCTCCGCCGGCATGGGAATGGGCGTGTAAGTGAACCGTTGTGTCGTGCCGGTGAAGGTGGAAATGAATACGGTCCCGCAACAGCCGTCGCAATACATCCGCGCCGAGCAGAACCAGCATGAACCCGACTGCAAGTTCCAGTCCCTGGGCAAAGTGTGCCGGCACCAGGGTGTCCATGATTAATACGACACCACCAAACAGGAAAAGTGTTAAGGCGTGTCCTGCGCCCCACGCAGCGCCCTGTCTCGCCGTGGCTCCGATGGAGCGGCTATGGGTCGCCAGCGAGGCCACTGCGGCGACATGATCAGCCTCCATCGCGTGCTGCATGCCGATCAGGAAACCCAGGAATATGACGCTAAACACGTACGCTCCACCGATTGCTCAAGACCACTTAAGACCAAAATAATCGCGCTTAATTACCCTGCAACTCTATATTAGATTTATTTAACATATCTTGATCTGCGTCAATTTGTCGCATGACGCGTTGCCCTATGATTAGAGTCAGAATAATAGAGCAATCAATTGTGACGATTCCCAATACGCTCATACTCGGCATCGGTAACACCCTACTCACTGATGAAGGTGCGGGAATACACGCTCTTAACTTGTTCCAATCATATCACCCGGACGCCGCAAACCTAACTTATATCGACGGTGGAACCCTGAGTTTTACGCTGGCGGCATACATCGAGGATTGCGACAATCTCATCGTCTTTGACGCGGCTGAATTGAAAGCCCCCGCGGGTACTGTGAAGACCATGGCGGGTGTGAAGATGGACACATTTCTGGGTGCGGCCAGGCGCAGCCCACATGAGGTCGGCTTGCTTGATTTGTTCGATATCGCTCGGCTGACGGAGTCCCTGCCAGCCAACCGGGCCCTGATCGGTATACAGCCCGATCGCATCGAATGGGGCATGTCCCCAACTGCGGCCGTGGAACGGGCGTTGCCCGTTGCCGTTGAACAGGCGGTTGAATTGCTCAGCGCATGGCAACCGGCGGAGTATTCAACGACATCCTTTCGACAGGTCACGGCAAAAATCGGCCAAGGCGATTTGCGTGCTGCAGGAGTAGCATTGTGAGCTCGGTTGGCATTAGCCAGTTCAATATCCAGATGGGTGATCAACTGACCCGCAATGTGCAGCCGCTATTGCACGAGATACGCCACGCACTGGCGGCGCTGCTGGAAAGCGGCGAGACCAGCATCATCGATCTGCGCAGCATTCCGCTCGCGCCGGGTGAGGAAGAGGCCATTATCGAGGCGTTGGGCGAAGGTGAAATCCACGCCCGGCTGGAGGCGCTTGGACCGAGCGATATTTACGAGACCCGCTTCGCGGGTGTCTGGCTGATCAGCCACTACAATGAAGACCACGTGATTGTCAGCCGTTTTATCGAAGTAACCGGGTTGCCGGACATCCTCAGGTCACAGCGTGAAGATATCTCCGGTGCACTGGAAGCATTAAACGAAGAGTTACAAAAACAAGCCACGTCCTAAACGCGGAGACGGAAACATGAAGAAGGATTTGCCCCTGAAAGATGGAAACCCGGAACAGGGTAGCCCGCTTGGCGGAACCCTTGGAGAATCGTTACGCAGCCAGGGGGTTTCCCGTCGCAGTTTCATGAAATACTGTGCGACTACGGCTTCCATGATGGCCCTGCCGCCCTCGATGATTCCCATGATTGCCAGTGCGCTTGAAAACGCCAGGCGGCCCTCGGTTATCTGGTTGTCATTCCAGGAATGCACGGGTTGCACTGAGTCGTTGACGCGGGCCCATACCTCTACGGTAGAGAGCCTGATTTTTGATGCGATTTCCCTCGATTATCACCATACCCTGCAGGCTGCTTCCGGCCATGCGGCTGAAGCCGCTCGCGAAGTTGCCATGGAAGAGAATTTCGGCAATTACCTGCTGGTGGTAGACGGCTCCATTCCGCTGGATAACCCCGGGTACTCAACCATTGCCGGTATCAGCAACCTGGACATGCTGACCGAGAGCGCCAAGGGCGCGGCAGCCATAGTGGCAGTCGGGACATGTGCTACTTATGGCGGCATCCCCCATGCCAACCCGAACCCCACCGGCGCGGTCTCTGTCAGGGACATCATCAAGGACAAGCCCATCATCAACGTACCGGGTTGTCCGCCGATACCGGTCGTGATTACCGGGGTACTGGCGCATTACCTGACATTCGGTGCAATTCCGGATCTGGATCATATCGGCCGGCCCAAGGTGTTCTATGGCCAGAGCATTCATGACCGTTGCTACCGGCGGCCATTCTATGACAAGGGTCAGTTTGCAGAAACATTTGATGATGAGGGCGCAAAGAAAGGCTGGTGTCTGTACAAGCTCGGCTGCAAGGGGCCGACGACCTACAACGCCTGCGCGACAACCAAGTGGAATAATGGCACCAGTTTCCCGATCGAGTCCGGACACCCGTGTATCGGCTGTTCGGAACCTGACTTCTGGGATGGCGGCGGTTTTTACAAGGCCCTGTCCCTGCCGACCGAGGACCTGTCCAAAACGGCCGTCTATGCAGCCGCAGGCGCCGTCGCAGCGGGCGTTGCGGTCAGTGCATTGAACCGTGGCAAGAAAAATACCAGCAACAAGATTCATATCAAGACCACCATTGATGACCTGAGAAAAGAATAGGCACTGGCGGTTCTTATTGAGCAAGGAAAAATGAGGAAGAGACTATGACGGAAATCGAGCTTCTGAGTTGGGCGCGGGGACCTGGACTGCAGATTGCAACCATTATCTTCGTTGCAGGCGTTGTGATCCGGGTTGTCGAGATACTGTTGTTGGGCAGAAAAGCCAACCTTGCTGAAGCCAAGGGAGGTGAGATGGCCAACGGTATGAAGACCATGATCACGCGAACCGTTCCGGACAGGACGACGTTTAAACGCTCCAGCGTCACCATCGTCTCCGGTTATGCTTTCCACATTGGCCTGTTCGTGGTCTGTTTTCTTTCGGCCCCGCATATCCTGTTCCTCAAAGACATCATAGGATTCGGCTGGCCAGCGGCGCCGACGGCGGTGATCGACGCCTTCGCCGTCATCACCATTATCGCCATGCTGGTAACCCTGGTGAACCGGCTGACTAACCGTGTGATGCGGTACCTGACGAATTTCGAGGACCTGTTGACCTGGTTTGTGACATTCCTGCCGGTCGTTACCGGCTACATCGCATTCCACCGCATTGGCATGACGGCACCGACGTTGCTGGCGGTCCATATCCTGAGCGTTGAATTATTACTGGTGGTCTTTCCCTTCACCAAGCTGATGCACGCGTTTACGTTGTTCATTGCGCGCTGGTATAACGGCGCAATTTCAGGCTACAGGGGGGTCGCATCATGAGCGCTTCCATTGAAAAAGGCATCAATGCTTTCAAGCGGCAGGTGGATTCGAGTGTTGCCGCATTCTTTAGCAGTTGCGTACATTGCGGTTTATGTGCGGAAGCCTGCCTGTTTTATACCGAGACAGGTGATCCCAAACGAACACCAATCAACAAGACCGAACCATTGCGCCGTATCTGGAAATCAGAGTTCACGCTAATGGGCCGCCTGGGCAAGATGGTCGGCCTGACAAAGAAAGTCGACGATGCATTGCTGGCAGAATGGCAGGAACTCGTGTACGACAGCTGCACGCTGTGCGGGCGGTGTTCAATGGTCTGCCCGGTCGGCAACGATATTGCCCTGATGATACGTAAAACCCGCGAGGGCATGGCGGCAGCGGGGCAGGCGCCCGAAGGGTTGATTGGCGCCACCAACCGTTCGGTCACGATTGGCAGCCCCATGGGCGTCAAATGGCCGGCGTTGCGGGCCCAGATAAAGCATGTCGAGGAAGATACCGGTTTAACAATCCCGGTCGATATAGAGGACGTGGACTACATGCTGCTCTTATCGTCGATGGAAATCATGAATTTTCCTGAATTCATCGAAGCGGTTGCCAAGATATTTGATAAGGCCGGTGTTACCTGGACCATATCGTCAGAAGCCTTTGAAGCAACCAATAGCGGTATCCAGATCGGCGTTTCCGATATCGCGGCCGAACTCGTCCAGCGCATCGTTGATGTTGCTGACAAGTTGAGGGTCAAAACCGTCATCAGTCCCGAGTGCGGCCACGCCTACATGGCGATACGCTGGGACGGCCCGAACCTGGTCGGTAAACCTTTCAACTTTAAAGTCCGGCACATCCTGGAGGTACTGGATGAATTGCGCAAAGATGGCCGTCTGAAGCTATCGGGCAAGGAAACTCAAAAGCTCACCTACCACGATCCATGCCAGATTTCTCGCCGCGGCGGCGTCATCGACGAGCCACGCAGACTGATCGACATGTTTGCAGAAGACTTTGTTGAGATGCCCGACGGCGGAAAGATGAACTGGTGTTGCGGAGCAGGTGGCGGTGTCAGTGCAAATGAACGGGCAGACGAGATTCGCCTGAAGGTATTCGATCGCAAAAAGGCCCAGCTCGAAGCCATCAGGCCGGACGGAATTATCAGCGCATGTTCCAACTGTCGTATTCACCTGGAAGACGGGCTGGAGGAACACAACATGGATATTCCCCTGTTGAGTCTGACCGAAACAATCGCCGAACACCTGGCTGAAGATTGACTGTGAAGGAGCAGGATGAAATGAGTCACATAAACAATGAAGCGGATTTCAGAAAGGTGCTTGAATCCCTGGGCGATGTGCAACAAAGGCAGGTGGCGGCAATGTTCGTAGAGCACGTGCTTCACCTGAGTGATGACACGCGCCTCGAGCGTGTCATCAAGACCGCAGCTGACCCGGATTCCACAACAGAAGAACTGGCGGCCGCGCACAAGACGGCCCATGCAGTGACCTTTGACAGCCATGCACGCTGCGGGGCAGAGGGGCACTGGACCGACCAGGCAGGCTACTTCGTCGCCCGCGCCGCAGTGGCGGCGACGACCTCGCCGGAGCACGCAAGAGTGGGCGGTCCGGCCTGGCAGGCGGCCATGAGTGCACGCATGGCGCATACCAGCATGCTCATTGATGATGATTCCGAGCAACACTCGGCACATACGGAATGTGAGTGGCAATGGCAGGCATTGACCGACTATCTGAAAGCATAAGCAGAGAGAAATAATATGAGCGAACGCATCGTAGTTGATCCGATCACCCGAATTGAAGGGCATTTGCGGGTAGAGGCTCAAATGGAGGGCGACAGGATCGTCAGTGCATATTCATCCGGCACCATGGTGCGGGGTATTGAAGTGATTCTGCAGGGCCGGGACCCGCGGGACGCCTGGGCATTTGCACAGCGGATTTGCGGTGTGTGCACGCTGGTGCATGGGCTGGCTTCTATCCGCTCCGTGGAAAACGCCTTGAGCTACCGGATTCCCAAGAATGCGGATTTGATCCGCAACCTGATGGCGGGAGCCCAGTACATCCATGACCATGTCATGCACTTTTATCATTTGCACGCATTGGACTGGGTGGATGTCGTGTCCGCGCTGGACGCCGACCCGAAGGCAACCTCGGAGCTGGCCCAGTCATTGAGCAGTTGGCCGAAATCATCGCCCGGTTATTTTGCGGATATGCAGAAGAAACTGAAGGGCTTTGTCGAAGCCGGACAACTGGGCATATTCGCCAAGGCTTACTGGGGGCACCCGGCCTATAAGCTGCCGGCCGAAGCCAACCTGATGGCGGTCTCGCACTATCTCGAAGCCCTGACCTGGCAACGCGATGTCGCGCGCCTGCATACCATTTTTGGTGGTAAAAACCCGCATCCCAACTTTGTCGTTGGCGGTGTTCCCTGTGCGATTGATCTGAACTCCGATTCGGCCATCAATGCGAAAAAGCTTTCACAGGTTCAGGATATTATCAACCAGATGAAAGTGTTCGTGGAACAGGTGTACGTTCCGGACACACTGGCGATCGCCAGCTTTTACAAGGATTGGGGCAGCAGGGGAGAAGGCCTGGGTAATTTCATGACCTATGGCGATTTTCCGTCCAACGGCATGGAAGACCCCAGCGGCTTCATGATCCCGGCCGGAGCAATTCTCAACCGCGACCTGAGCACCATTCACGAAGTTGACATGAACGCGGCGGATGAAATCCAGGAATACGTATCACACTCCTGGTATGACTACAAAGACGGTAAAGACGCCGGACTGCACCCCTATGAGGGCGAGACCAGCCTGAATTACACCGGCCCGCAACCGCCGTATGAACATCTCGATGTGGAGCAATCATATTCGTGGCTGAAGTCCCCACGCTGGAAAGGTCATGCGATGGAAGTCGGGCCGCTGGCGCGCGTCCTGATGCTATATGCCAGCGGACATGAGCAGACCAGGGAACTGGTCCACATGACGCTGAATACTTTGGATATCCCCGTTGAGGCCCTGTTCTCTACGCTGGGCCGGACTGCGGCTCGTACGCTTGAAACCAAGGTATTTGCGGATGCCATGCAGGGCTGGTTCGACGACCTGGTGGTTAATGTCAAGGCAGGGGACACGCGTACGTTTAATGAAGTGCTGTGGGAACCTTCCAGCTGGCCAAAGAGTGCGCAGGGCGTTGGTTTCATGGAAGCGCCGCGTGGTGGCCTGGCCCATTGGATTGTCATTGAAGATCAGATCATCAAGAACTACCAGGCCGTCGTACCCAGTACATGGAATGCGGGTCCGCGTGATGCCACTGGTCAACCGGGCGCCTATGAGGCCGCTCTCGAAGACAATCACCAGTTGCATGATGCCAAGCAACCGGTGGAGATTCTTCGTACCATCCACAGCTTTGACCCTTGTATCGCCTGCGCGGTCCATTTAAGTGACGAGAACGGGGAAGAAATCATCAAGGTCAAAGTACGCTAGTCCCGGAATCCCCCGCGGAAATGTTCGTGGGGGATCTCAGCACGCGTTAATTACTACGGAACAGGATCGTGGCCGCCCTGGCAAAACGGCTGGCAGCGAATAATCCTCCTGAAACCCATCCAGCTACCCTTGGCCGCGCCGTATTTTCTAATGGCCTCAGACGTGTATTGGGAACAACTGGGGGTGAATCGGCAGTGCTGCCCGAGAAGAGGACTCAGAAAGAGTTGATAAGCTCTGATGAGCGCTTGGAGTATCTTTTCCACTGCTTATGTTTCCTGACCCGGCAGGTCATAAATTAGAAAATACTTGCTGTCTTATTCAAGTTGGGATATAACACTGCACCTTGATGTGGTCGACTTTCGGCCGCATATTGTAAATCTATATATATTTCAATGCATTATATAGTTTTTACCCAGTTTTCCTAGGAGTTATCAACGGCATATGACTGCAACTACAGTGAAATTACCGAAAGGATACAAGCCTTCTGAGAAGGAAGAGTACATGAATCCGAAGCAACTTGAATACTTCAGGCAAAAATTGATCAACTGGAGAGACGAGTTAATCGAAGAATCCCGCGAGACGATCAGCAACCTGCAAACCGAGGTTCGGGACGTGGGTGACGAAGCAGAACGTGCGACGCGCGAGACAGAAAATAGCCTGGAACTACGTACCCGGGATCGCTATCGCAAGCTGATCAACAAGATCAACAAAACACTGGTCCGGCTGGATGAGGGTGATTATGGCTATTGCGAGGAAACCGGTGAGGAGATCGGACTGAAGCGTCTGGAAGCCCGCCCAATAGCCACCTTGTGCCTGGACGCGCAGGAGCGCTGGGAAATTCGTCAGAAACAAATGGGCGACTCCCGCTAAAAACTCCCCTTCAATCGACAAGTGGTGCCATATGAATCCAGCCCGGGTCTGCCCCGGGTTTGCAAGTCCCGATTCAACTTTCAGCGAGATATTTTGCAGCGGCTTTGTTGATTGCCTGCAGCATGGCGTGCAGGCCATTAGCCCGGGTCGGTGACAGGTGTTGCTGGAGGCCGATCGCGGAAATGAATTCCGGCTGACATTCAAGTATCTGCATGGCAGAGGCGCCGGAATAAACCTTGATCAACAGTGCAATCAGGCCGGATACGATGGCCGCATCGCTGTTGGCGCGTATAAAAAGTGCATCGGCATCACCTTCAATGATCAGCCACACGCGTGATTGGCAACCATGCAGCAGGATGTCGTCGGTTTTCTCTGTTTCAGACAAAGGTTCCAGGGTTTTACCCAGATCGATAAGATACTGGTAGCGGTCCAGCCAGTTATTAAACAGGCTGAGATCATCGATGATCTCCTGTTGGGCTTTCTGTGGGTCATGCATTGCCGGCATCCTCTTCGTCGTTAGCTGCGGCGCCAGCGGGTTCCATCGGCGCTGTCCTCAAGTACGATGCCCATGTCCTGCAGCTGGTCCCTGATCTCATCGGCGCGGGCGAAATTTTTCTGTTGGCGGGACGCATTTCTCTCTTCGATCAATGCATCGATCAGTGCGTCATCCAGGCCCTGCGTATCTCCGGCCAGCCAGCTTTGCGGGTCCTGCTGAAACAGGCCGATCAGAGCACCTGCGGCCAGTAAGCGGCCCGCAGAAGTGCGTGCCGCATCAATGTCCTCAGCGTTGGCCAGCCGGCGCGCTTCGCTGTTCAATTCCGCCAGCGCTTCGGGTGTATTCAGGTCATCCATCAGCGCAGACATGAACTTGGCGGATGCTGAAGATGCTGCTTTCAGCGGGCCAAATTTTGCTTCCGCATCACGGATAACGCCATAGACCCTGTCAACTGTGCGTTGCACACGCGCCAGGGCTTCTTGCGACCAGTCCAGCGGTTGCCGGTAATGTGCGCTCAGCAACAGGTAACGCAGAACCTCGCCCCTGGTATGTTTCAACAATTCGTGAACGACCAGCGTATTCCCCAGCGATTTGGACATCTTGCGCTTGTTAAAAGTGACAAAGCCGTTATGCATCCAGTAACGGGCGAAGGTTTTTCCACCATGAGCGCAAACACTCTGTGCAATTTCATTCTCATGGTGGGGGAAAACCAGGTCCTGCCCACCGCCGTGAATGTCGATCGTTTCGCCCAGGTGGCACTCTGACATGACGGAACATTCCAGGTGCCAGCCCGGCCTGCCCCAGCCCCATGGGCTATCCCAGCCTGGTTGAGGGTCAACAGACGGCTTCCACAAGACGAAATCTCCAGGGTGGTGTTTGAAGTCGACGACTTCAATTCTCGCGCCTGCCAGCATCTCGCTGACATCACGGCCTGACAGGGCTCCGTAGCCGTCGAACGATTCGACTGAAAACAGAACATGTCCCTCCGCCTCGTAGGCATGCCCGCCCGCTATCAGGCGCTCGATCATGTCAATCATTTGCGGTATGTGGTCGGTGGCCCTCGGTTCTACACTGGGCAGGCCGACACCAAGTGCGCCCATGTCCTCGTGGTAGGCATCACTGTAGCGCTTCGAAATCACCTCGATCGGGACATTTTCCTCAGCCGCGGAGGCATTGATCTTGTCATCCACATCAGTGATGTTGCGCGCATAAACCACCTTTGGGTAAAGACTTGATAATACCCTGAACAACAGGTCAAATATGACCGCCGGGCGGGCGTTGCCAATGTGCGCGTAGTTGTAAACTGTCGGACCGCAGGCATACATGGTCACCCGCGCTGGGTCCTGAGGCACAAATTCCTGTTTCTCGCGTTTGAGGGTGTTGTACAGTAGCAATGTTTCTGTTTTAGGCATGTTTTTATTCTGGTTTAGGTTTCAACGGATGACAATCCGTTATTTTAACAAGTTTATTGAACTGAGAGGCAATCAAGATGGGCGCAGAGAAAACCGTCACAGAGGGCTATAAGAATCACGTTGCAGAGCTGCAACGGCGCTGGGAACAAGCGCTCCAGGCCGAAGGCTATGATGCCGCGCTCATCCACGCTGGCAGCAAGCTGGTCAGTTTCCTGGATGACTATGAGTACCCGTTCCGTTGCAATCCCCACCTGTTGTGGTGGGCGCCATTGACCTCCCAGCATGACAGCGCCCTGTTGATTCGCCCGGGTGAGCGCCCCAAGCTGTTTTATTACCAACCGGATGATTACTGGTACCTGCCGCCGGCCGATCCAGAGTCATGGTGGGCAGATGAATTCGAAGTTCTGCCGGTGCGGGATGCAGATGCCTGGAAGCAGGCGGGTATCGATAAAAATACTGCCTGCATAGGCGATGCCGCGAGTCTTGCCAAATCGGTTGATGCGGCGCAACTCAACCCTGCGCGCTTGCTGAACCGGATTCACCTGGAAAGAACCCGCAAGACCCCTTACGAGATCGCCTGCATGGCCGAGGCGGCACGACTCGGTGCGATTGCGCACACGGCGGCCGAGCAGGCGTTCCGCGAAGGCTTGAGCGAGTACGACATCCATCAGCGCTATTGCATGGCGATTCAGCTGGTTGACGCCGAGTTGCCCTATGGAAATATCGTCGCACTGAACGACCACGGCGCTGTACTGCATTACCAGGCCCATGAGCAAAAAGCGCCGCCTGAGTCACACTCGTTCCTGATTGATGCCGGTGCAACGGTGCACGGCTACGCCTGTGATATCACGCGGACTTATGCGGCCCAAAGTGGTGAGTTTGCGGAGCTTATTTCGGCGATGGACGCCATGCAGAAAAAGCTATGTGCAGCGGTTGTCGAAGGCCTGGATTACCGCGAACTGCACCTGCGCGCGCATGCCGACATCGCGACCATATTGAAGGATTTCGATGTCATTAAAACATCGCCGGAAGATGCCGTCGCCAGCGGGTTGAGCGCCGTTTTTTATCCGCACGGGCTGGGGCATTTCCTGGGCCTGCAAACGCATGACGTCGCGGGTTTGATTGCAGATGTTGACGGCACCCCGATACCGCGGCCGGACGGTCATCCGTTTTTGCGCCTGACCCGTACACTGGAGGCGGGCAATGTGCTGACCATCGAGCCGGGTCTGTATTTTATCGAACCCCTACTGCGGCAATGGCGTAACAATGGTGACGTTGCAGCTATCAACTGGGAAAAGGTTGACGCACTTGCGCCCTATGGTGGTATTCGCATCGAGGACAACATGCTGGTCACTTCGGGTGAACCACGAAACCTGACTCGCGAGGCGTTTGCGAGCCTGTAACGGGTTTAAGAAAAGGCACGCGCTAGGCGTCTTCGATAAGGCCGAGACCCCTTAGCTGACTGACCGGTAGTTCACCGACCGGCCCGTGGTTCCAGATGGTCGCCTCGGCGTCCAGCAGGCGTTGTTTTTCGGGACTCGCGAGTAACTTGATCGCGTCTGCTACACCGGCTTCCGAGACCGCCTGGCTGACAATCTCATCAAGTTCGGTGGTGTAGGGCTCACCGATGATCTTGCGCATGATGCCATTGGCGGATGTCAGGTCATCGGGGAACAAGTGCTTGCCGGTCTGCATCCGGTACAGGTCAGAAATGGATTGCATGGATAGCAAAGAACAGTAGGCGTCATCCATGATGCCGAATATGCCGAGATTGTCAGGAATGACGTCGTCATCCTCTATCCAGTATGATTCGACCATCTGGAGAATACTTTCCACCTCGGCTTCGATGCCAACGTTCCTGGCCGAAGTCCAGGCCACGGTAAGCAGGTAGGGCACTTGCTCAATGTAGCTGTAGATGAAACTCGATCCGTGCGCCAGGTCTGCGGGCGATGGCGTGACCCCGGCACGCTCGGCGACGATCTGCAGCAGGTTTTGCAGGTCCAGGGCAGATTGCGGGTTGGCAAACTGATCCGAAATAATTTTCTTGACTTGAGCTGTTTCCATGCTGGTAAAACCAATTGCCGGGTGCTTTTAATTCCTGTTTAGTGTGACAATTTCGATCCAAATTAGTAATTAGCATCACCGGAAGGCATTTTTGCATGGCTTTAACATGAATTCAAAGCGTGTAATTGCCCTGCTTGTCCGTTATGGTTGCGGTTTTCCAGTTTGCTTGGGGTATTGAGTGTTAGTTTTGTCCATCGTTTCTTTA
>Ga0316201_10001913_pt1 | contig 14503 bp, 11 predicted proteins | sample CS6wburrow_MG_FD_204516 | JGI IMG/M metagenome (GOLD analysis project Ga0316201, IMG submission 204516) | Coastal sediment microbial communities from Delaware Bay, Delaware, United States - CS-6 worm burrow | ecosystem: Environmental > Aquatic > Marine > Coastal > Sediment | place: USA... | reverse complement strand
GGGTCTGCACGAGGTGTTCCAGGGCGCCGGGGCCGAGTGGCGTGAGTCGGGCTGCTCGATGTGCATCGCCATGAACGGCGACGCGGTCGGCGCCGGGCAATATGCCGTCTCCACCAGCAACCGCAACTTCGAAGGTCGCCAGGGCGCCGGCTCGCGTACGTTCCTGGCCAGCCCGATGACCGCGGCGGCGGCGGCCGTGACCGGCAAGGTGACGGACCCGCGGCAGTTCCTGTAGTCGCTCCTCTCACTCAATAGCGGAAGAGTCCATGCAACCGATCGTTACGTTTACCGCGCGCACCGTCGTGCTGCCCCAGGCCGACATCGATACCGACCAGATCATTCCGGCGCGCTTTTTGACCACCACGCAAAAGACCGGGTTGGGTCAACACGCGTTCTCGAGCTGGCGCTACCTGGCGGACGGCACCCTCAATCCGAAATTCGAACTCAACGCACCGAGTGCGCAGGGCGCGCAGGTGTTGGTGGCCGGCCACAATTTCGGCTGCGGCTCGTCGCGCGAACACGCGCCGTGGGCGCTGTACGATTTCGGTTTGCGTGCGGTGATCAGCACGCAGATCGCGGACATCTTCCGTTCCAACGCGCAAAAAAACGGCATCGTGCCGATCATCGTTGATCAAGACATCCACGACTGGCTCGTCGCGCATCCCGACATCGCGGTTACGATCGACCTGGAGCAAATGCTGCTCAAATTGCCCGGCGGGCGCGACGTGGCGTTCGAACTCGATCCGTTCGCGCGCTACTGCCTCATGCACGGCATCGACCAGCTCGGCTACCTGGTGTCTCAGGACGAGGCCATCGCCAAGTACGAGGCGACCCACTGATGCAGGCGAACATTGTGATGCTCGGCGGCGACGGCATTGGTCCGGAAGTGGCAGTGTCCACGCAAGCGGTGCTGGCCGCCGTCGCGCAGCGCTTCGACTACGACTTCATTTTTCGCGACGGCCTGATCGGTGGCGCGGCCATTGACGTGACCGGCTCAGCGTTGCCCGACGCGACGCTGGACCGCTGCCGCGATGCCGATGCGGTGTTTCTTGGCGCAGTCGGCGGACCGAAATGGTCCGATCCGCGCGCCACCGAACGTCCCGAGTTGGGCCTTTTGCAGCTGCGCGCGGGTCTGGGCGTATTCGCCAACCTGCGCCCGGTCGTGCCGCTGCCGGCCATCCGCGATGCGTCGCCAATCAAGGCGGATCGACTCGACGGCGTGGACCTGATGGTCGTACGCGAGCTGACCGGCGGACTGTACTTCGGCGAAAAAATCGAATCGGACACCGCGGCGCGCGACATCTGCGATTACACGTTTGACGAGGTCGCCCGGGTCACGCGCGTGGCCGGCGACCTGGCGCGCGCACGGCGCAAAAAGGTCACCTCCGTGGACAAGGCCAACGTGCTGGCCACCTCGCGCCTGTGGCGCACGGCGGTCACGCGGGTCATGGCCAGCGAATACCCGGATGTCGAACTCGAGCACATCCTCGTCGATGCGGCAGCCATGTACCTGTTGCAGCGTCCGGCCGATTTTGACGTGATGCTGACCGAGAACCTGTTCGGCGACATCCTGACCGACGAGGCGTCGGTGCTGGCCGGCTCGATGGGGCTGCTGCCGTCGGCGTCGCTGGGCAGCGGCGGGGCATCGTTGTACGAACCGATTCACGGCAGCGCACCGGACATTGCCGGTCGCGGCATCGCCAATCCTTACGGCGCGATCATGAGCGGCGCGATGTTGCTGCGCCACGCACTGAACCTGCCCGAAGCCGCACTGCTGGTAGAGGAAACGGTCACCCGTTGCGTTGGCGAGGGCGTGCTCACGGTGGACGTGGCGCCCGACGCCGAACGAGCGCTGTCGACCGTCGCGGTCACCGAGCGTGTCGTCGCCGCCGTTTTGGGGCGCTAGCGGCTGACGTTGTGACTTCACCACGCCTCGCCGCGCTGATGGTGTTGGTCGCGCTCGGCGCGTGTGTACCGGCGGTATCGCGCATCGACACGCAGGCGCTGCCCGACCTGCCGCTCGCGCTCGCCAACAATGCCGTGGCGAGCGTGACGTCGCCTGAGGGCGCCATCCTGGTGACCTTCCTCGGTCTTGAACAGGGCAAGACTTATCGCGACGTCACCGGTGCGGCGTTCGTACTCGCACCCGGTGACGTGCGCTGGCGTCCGTTTCCCGCGCCGCCGGGTCCGGGCCGGCTGGCCGCCACGGCGGTTGCCGTCGCGGACACCGTCTACCTGTTCGGCGGCTACACGGTGGCCGCAGACGGTGCGGAAAAATCCATCGAAACGGTGCACGCGGTGAAGCTGGACGCGGGCACCTACCGGGCGCTGCCGCCGATGCCCGTGCCGGTTGACGATGCGCTCAGCGTGGCCTGGGCGCAGCGCTATATTTACCTGGTGAGCGGCTGGCACGACACCGGCAACGTGAATCTCGTGCAGGTGTTCGATACGCAGACCGAATCCTGGTTCCAGGCGACGCCGTACCCCGGTGTTCCCGTGTTCGGCCACGCCGGCGGCGTCGCCGGCGACCAGATCGTGGTGTGCGGCGGCGTGAAAATTGTCACGACGACGGGGCGCCGCCGGTTTGCTGCCGAGCGCGCGTGTTACCGCGGCCAGATCGACGCCGCGCAGCCCGCGAAAATCGACTGGACGAGTTTGCCACATCATTCGGGGCCGGCGCGCTATCGCTCGGCGGCGGTGGGCGTGGACGGCTCGATTGTTTTCGCCGGCGGCAGCGACAATCCCTACAACTTCAATGGCATCGGCTACGACGGCCGACCGAGCTGGCCATCGGATCGGGTGCACGTGCTGGACATTGAGGCGTTGAGCTGGCGGTCCGCCGCCAGGCTCGACGTCGCCACCATGGACCATCGTGGTCTGCTGGCCATGCCTGATGGCCGCTTCGCGATCGTCGGCGGCATGCGCGACGATCAGCGTGTCAGTCGCGCCGTGCAGACGTTCCGTCTCGACCCACCTTGAGCGCCGCGATGCTGCGACACGCTCTGCAGCTGTTGTTCCAGCCTCGGCGCGCGACGCTGCGACTGCTGTTCGGTGCGGTGCTGATCAGCACGTCGGGGGTGTTCGTCAAACTTGTGGCAGTGGGGCCGACCGTGTCGGCGATCTATCGCGTTAGCATCGGCGGCGTCGTCCTGGTTGCGTGGCTGAGTCTGCGCGGGCGCATGCGCTGGCCGCCGCGCGCCGCGCTGGCGGCGCTGGTACTCGCCGGCGCGTTTTTCGCCGCGGACCTGGCCGCATGGCACCAGAGCATTGTGTATCTTGGTCCCGGGCTGGCAACCCTGCTGGGAAATTTCCAGGTGTTCTTCATGACGCTGGCCGGCGTGTTCTTTTTGAAAGAAACGCTGTCGCGGACGATGCTGCTGGCCATCCCGCTGGCCATGGTCGGTTTGACCATGATCACCGGCTTCGAGTGGTCGGCGCTGCCGCCCGACACGCGCGTCGGTATTGCGCTGGGTCTGGCCACCGCGCTGTTTTACGCCGGCTTCATGCTGTCGCTGCGCCGGGCGCAGATCATCACCGCGCACGTCGACACGGCCGCCAACCTGGCGGTCGCCTGCCTGATCAGCGCCGCGTTCCTGATCGCGCTGACGCTGTGGAACGGTGAGCCCGTTGGTGTGCCGAGCCCGCGCGACGGCACGCTGCTGGTGCTCTACGCGCTGGTTTCGCAGGTATTTGGCTGGATTTTCATCACCAGCGCCCTGGGCAACGTGCCGGCGGCGCGCGTGGGCCTGGTGCTGCTATTGCAGCCGGCGCTATCGTTTGCCTGGGATGTGTTGCTGTTCGGCCGCCAGTTCACGTCGATGGAACTGGCGGGCGCGGCCGTGGCCCTGTTAGCGATTTATCTGGGCTCGCGGCCCGCGCGACGCCCCCATGATCTATGATGGGGGCCGAGGTGACGTGTGCTTGAACTTGGTTTGAAACTGCTTTTGTCCTACGCGATCGGATCGGTGTCCGGTTCGCTATTGATGGGGCGTGTGTTTGGCGGCATCGATATTCGCAACGAGGGCAGCGGCAACGCCGGCGGTACCAACGCGCTGCGTACCCACGGGCTGGCGTTTGCGCTGCCGGTGGTGCTGATCGACATCGGCAAAGGGGCACTGGCGGTACTGCTGGTGCCGGGGCTGGGTCTGGTGCCGCCCGACCCGATGCTGTCTCGCGGCTACGTGACGGTCATGTGCGGCGCGGCCGCCGTGGTCGGTCACATCTGGCCGATGTGGCATCAGTTTCGCGGCGGCAAAGGCGCGGGCACCCTGATCGGCGTGTACCTGGCCATTGCGCCGTGGGTGATCCCGGTGGTTTTACTCGTGTGGATCGTCGGGGTCGTGCTGACCGGCTACGTCGGGCTGTCGACCATGCTTGCGGGGCTTGCGGCCGTGCCCTGCGCGTGGTTGTTCTATCCATCCTTCGACGCCCTGACCGGGTTTGCCGTGGCCATGGCGGCGTTGGTTATTTTTGCGCACCGCTCAAACGTGTCGCGCATGCTGTTGGGCACGGAGAATCGCATGATCAAAGCGATGATCTGGCGGCGCAAGTCGTCGACGCCGTGAACGTGCTGGCGCAGGCCATGGCGCGGGCGCTCCTGCAGCGCGGGCACGTGCGCGCGGTTGACCTTTTTGTCCGCGATGCCGACAAATTTGCGGATGCGGCGCGCATGCTGCACGAGGCGGGCTTTGCGATCGTCCCGTCAAAGCCCGGAACGTGGTCGCTGGCGAAGCCGGTAAGCCCAATCAATGAGAACGAAGTGCGCGCGGCGCTGAGTTCTTCCGCGGCTGCCGCGCTAGCGAGACTGCAGATAGACGCGGCGAGCGCGTCAACCAATAGTGATGCGCTGGCGACCGAACCGCCCCCGCCCGGACACATGCACGCATTCGTGAGCGATTTTCAATGGGCCGGGAAGGGCCGACGCGGCGCCCTCTGGCGTTCTCCTCCGGGCACCGGGCTGTGCCTGTCGGTAGCGCTGCGGCTCGCCGGCACGCGCGACCTGGCGACGTTTTCGCTGGCGTGCGGTGTGGCCGTGCGCCAGGCGCTGATTGATGCGGGCGTGCCCGGCGTCCAGCTCAAGTGGCCCAACGACCTGGTCGTGAACGGGCACAAGCTCGGGGGACTTCTGGTGCAGGCGCGTCATGAGCCCGGCGAGCCGCCGTTGCTGGTGATCGGGCTGGGCCTTAACGTGACCGCCGTGCCCAATGCGCTGGACGCGAACGCGCTGCCCCCGATCGCGCTGAGCGACGTGCCGGGTGCGGCAACTGTGACGCGGGATGCGCTGGCGGCCGCCATGATCGAAGCGCTATGGCGCGGGGCGACTGCGTTCGACGCCGACGGTTTTGCCGCCTTCGACACGGCCTGGCACGCGGCGGACTTCCTGTGCGGGCGCGAGGTGCGTGTCAGTGACGATCGCACCTGTGTCGAGGGCATCGCACGCGGCGTCAATGCGCGGGGCGAGTTGCTCGTTGAGACCGGCGGCGGTGTCCACTCGATCAATGTCGGCGAGGTGAGTGTGCGGCCGGTGGCGTTGTCATGAGCGAACGGCTTTTGATTGACGCGGGTAACACGCGATTGAAATGGCGTCTCGAACGCGGTGTGGAAGTCGTCGATCGCGGCGCGCTGGATTACGCCGACCGCGATAGCTGGCGCAAGAACTGGATGGTCGGTGGCCAGCCGGCATCGATCTGGGTGGGCAGCGTGGCCGGCGAGGCTATCGATCGCGACATCGCCGCGTGGGCGGCGTCCAACGGTTTTGGCGCGCCGACGTTCGTCGCGGTAGCGCGCGAGCAACTCGGCCTGCGCGTGGCCTATCGCGATACCGCGCGGCTCGGCGTCGATCGCTACCTGGCCATGCTCGGTGCGCGCACGCGGTTTACCGATGCACTTTGCGTTTGCGATGTGGGCACGGCGCTCACGCTTGACGCGGTGGATGCGCGGGGCATGCACAAGGGTGGCCTGATCGCGCCGGGCCCGGTGACCATGGTCAACTCGATTCTGAGCGGCACCGCGGGCATCAACGATGCCAGCAAGGAGACGCCCGCCAGCCCCTTCGCTCGCGACACCGCCGACGCCGTGACCGGCGGCGCGCGCTTTGCCTGCGCGGCGCTGGTGGACCGGTTTGTCGCTGAGGCCGCCACGCTGTTCGGTGCTGACGTCACGCTGGTGCTGGCCGGCGGCGACCGCGAGCGCGTCGCGCCGCATTTGCGTACACTTTACGAGGACGCGCCCGACGTTGTGTTCGACGGCCTGCGTGCGCTGGCCGATGCAGCGCTTCGCGTGCGCGGTCGACCTGTTGCCTGAGACGGACTTCTGCGACTCCACAGTGATATGAAGATCATTCTGCTTTTTCTGGTTTTGCTCAACGTGCTATTTTACGGCTGGTCCAACTGGGTCGTGAAACAGCCGCAGGAGTTGGCCGTCGTGACGCCCGAGCCCGAGGCCGAGCCGCTGGTGCTGTTCGAGGAGGCGTTCCCCGAGCGCGCCAAAGCGCAGCGCGAGGCGCTGGAGAAGATCGCGCGGGACGAGCGATTGGCGCAGCAGGCTGCTGCACGTGAGGCGGCGCGGGTCGAACAGCAGGCGCGGCTGGATGCCGCACTGGAAGCCGCGCAGGACACAGAATCGGCCGCGACGGTGGAGGGCGGCCAGGCGGGTACCGGCCCGGTGGCTGTACCGGCCGGTGGGGAGGACGCGGCGGACGCGGACACCGATTCCTCCGCACTGTCGCCAGATGCGGTCGCAACACCCCAGGTCGACATCGTTGAGACGCCCGCGTCACTGGCGGCCGCTAGTACGGGTGCGGACCTGAGCGCGCGCCAATTGCCGTCGCCCGTGCAATCTGACGGATCGACACTCGAGGTTCCATCGGCGCTACTCGCTGCGACGCCGCCGGCTGAGCCGTCGCCCACGCCGGCGCAAGCCATCGATGCACTCGACGAACTGGCCGCGGCGGCGGGCGCGGCGTCGCAATCCGCCGCTTTGGCCATGACACGCGACGGACCGTCGAACGCGCGCTGCGTTGCCCTTGGTCCGTTCATCAACCTGCGCGACGCCGCCCAGGCGACGGCCGCATTGCGCGAGTCGGGCCTGGATACGGCGCAGCGTCTTGAAGAATCTCTGATCTGGGTCGGCCACTGGGTGTACCTGGCGCCGGCGGCAACGCGCGCCGAAGCCATTGGCGTGGTAGAGACGCTGCGCGAGGACGGTGTCAGCGACATTTATATCGAGACGTCCGGCGAGATGCGCCACGCGATCTCGCTGGGCCTGTTCAGCGACGCGGCCGGCGCCGAAACGCGCGCGGGCAAGATCCGCAAGCTGGGCGTACGCCCGCAGATCCGCGACCGCTTCCGCGACGGCACCGTGTACTGGATCGATTTCGAGCTGGCGCCCGGCCAGGACGTGGACCCGGAGCGCTTCGAGGGTGGCTCGGCCGGTCGCAAGATCCGGCTGGAGGAGCGCGACTGTGGCGAGGGCGCCGCGACCGGCTGATTGCGTGGTGGCTTTCTCCGCGCGTGTGGGTCGATTACACTACGAAGTCTTGCCGGAGTAGCTCAGTTGGTAGAGCAGCGCATTTGTAATGCGACGGTCGGGGGTTCGACTCCTCTCTCCGGCACCATATCCTTTCCTCGTGCTTAACCTGGGTAGTTTTGACGCTCGACGTCGTTGCGCCAGCAGGCCGACTCCCAGTCAATCTCCTCGATCGGGTCGTCGATGTTGTTGGACAGGTATCTGTCGGGATTCGGCGTCGGCGGGCCGCGAAACGAACTTGCCAAACCGACTGTTTCTTCTTACTCCACTTTAGCCGGAGCGCGGCCAGGTCCGCGATGTAGCCGGACGAGAGCTGGGCTGGCTCCCCGCCACCTCACGCCGTGGCGCGTTGCGTCACTGCCCTTCAACCATTGGTAACGGGCCAGACGACTGGCATGTAGCCGGCCAAGCGCCGCTATTCGATTTCGAGCAAGGTGACGTCGATGCCGCCGGGTAGCGGGGCGCCCGTCGCACGAATCAACACGCCGACCTGGGCCGCATAGACAAACTGTTGCTCGGTCACGTTCTGTCCGCTGGCGTCAACGTAAACGGTGCCCGAGTCGGTCAGGAGCGCAAGACCGAGCAGGCTGATCGACGTACCGTCGTTGCCGGTCACGCGCGCCTTGAGCGTCGTATCGCCGGGTACCTCGCGCTCGATGCGCGTGGTGGTGACCAGATTGCTGCCGTCCGGGTCGTCGTAGCCGCGCAGTTCGACAAAAATGCCCGGCTGCATATCCGAAAAATCCACGAAGGGCGTTGCGCTACCGGTTTTGTCATCGTAACGCGTGGCGAGGGTAGCGCTGATCGTCAGTCCGAATAAACCAAACTGCTGTGTTTGCGGATCCACCGATTCGACAACCCCGGCAATGCGGATTTCAGCTTCGACGACTTCCTCATCGAATTCGACGCGACTGGCCTCCAGCGCGCCATCGGCTGCGATCGTGCCTTCCACTTCCAGCAGGCGTCCCGGCTGTACGTCTGCGGATGTGCCGCGCACGTATTCGGTGCTGCCTGAAACACGGATCGACTGCCCTGCTAGTATAAATTCATTAGCCAGCAGTGGCTGCGTCGCGAATCCCTGCACTTCCACTTCCTGGCCCTCGTAGCCGCTGAGTAAATCCGGAACCTGTCGAACGCGAGTGGCCAGCAACTGCCCCTCGCCGTTGAGGACGCTGCCGACCACTTCCAGGTCGTCACCGGCTTGTAACTGTGACGCGCTCATGTAAACGAATTGGGCTGAGCTGTAGTCGATGACCAGGTCGCCGATTTGCAGGATTCGGTTGACGGCGTCGACGGCGCTGACACGGCCCGATATCTCCAGCGTGTCGAACACTGGCGCAGTGCGTTGCACGCGACCGGCCAGTATGTTGCCGCTGGCGTCCAGCCAGCCGCTGACCTGAACGTAATCGCCGTCGGCAAAGTCCCCGATCTTCAGGTCGTCTGCGCCTTCGCCGAGTTCAACAAAGGCGGGCAGCGGTAAATCCTGGCCCAGTACGCGGATTGAATTGGCGTTAAGATCAATGCCGCCGCTGTCAATTGGCCCGCGTAGAAGATGTTCGAGTTCGATCTGTGCCAGCACCGACGCACCGCCGCCGTTGTCCGCGCGTGCGCCGACCTGCACGACATGGCCCGGCCGGATGGACGTGAACGCGGCGGCTCCATCAACAATCACGCGTACCGTGCCCGGTCCGAAAACGTACAGGCTGTCGTTGACGACCAGGTTACCGTTATCGAGGCGCTGGATGATGCCGTTTCCCTCGATACCGAGCAGGCCATTGCCTTCGATGCCCAGTGGCGCATGCGGCTTCGCCGCGACGTCCGCATGAAACGGGATCGACATGTCGACTCGTCCGCCGGCCTGGCTGACGGCGGCGGCGAGGGCGAGAATGGCCCCGACATACGCCGTGGCAAATTTCTTGGGTGCTTCGATGTTCATAGCAGTCACTCTTGACGGCGCTGTGGCCGTCAGTCTTCAAAAAAATATATACCGACGCCCGTGCGCTTTGTCTTGCTGCCCGGTCGCTCCTCCATCGGTACTTCGTTCTGCGTTAGCCAGCTGTCGAATTTCTCGAGCATTTCCTGGCCTGCATTCGTCGCCATTTGCTGGAATTCCCGAACGCGCTGCGGCGGCATGTTTTCGTTGACCACAAACCGCTGCATGCGGCGTGGCTCGTTACCGGGCGGCTCGAGGTTGTGATAGATCGTCGCCCCCAGATCCTGCAGCTGGGTTGACAAAATACGCACGTATTCGGGGTCCACCTCCGCGGTCAAAAACGACCGGCTGACAATTTTCACGCAGTCGCCCGGATCATCGACCACCGCCTTGACGCGGCGCAGTTCCTTTAGCAACGCGTTCGCAGGCAGATCGCCGGCGTACTTGCGCGCCAGGCTGGCAAAGCTGGGCTCGGCTCCTTCGATGGGCAGGATGAGCGGCTTGCGGCCTGCATCGAGATAGGAAGAATCCTCGTGCCACGCGCTGATCACGCGGGTGGCGGGGCTCATTTGCGACGCCCTGGCGGTCTGCTGCGTTTCGATCAGATCGAGTTGCTGGCGGACTTGCTTTCGACCGAGGCCCGTCAGTATGGCAACGCGGCTGTTGTTCGCCTTACGACCTCGAATGCCATAGTCGCTGCTTGCGACCTGCACGAAGACCGATTTGCACATTTCCGAGAAATCCCCGTGCGTGACGCCGGCTTTGAGCAGCAACCGCACGATGGGCTGCATGAAGCGCGCCGCCCCTTTGAGTATCAGGGCCCTGGTTTCGCTGTTTTCGCTGACTGTGCTCGCACTGGTAGTCACGGTGTTGCTCATGCCTGCTCTCGAAATAGTGTTCTAACATAGACCATATATGGCACTAATGCAGCAATTTTTGCATTGCGGCGTCGAAACGCCGGCGGATTGGCGCGAGGGGCCGAGAAAGGTACCGCGTCGAAGACGTCCTGTCGCGCGCGTACAGAGAAGGAAAAAAAAGCGCTAAAACCAGCTATCGGGTTTATGCACGTTGCTCGACTGGCTCGATCTTCTCTCCGTCGGTCCTGGTTTTTGCCGCCAAACGGGCAGCCCTGGCGAATCTACGTATATTTACTTATGTTGACTAAAATACCAAATATGGTCTATTGTCGCCCATAGATGGATTTTTACCCAGGAGAGAAAACATGACCACTTTTCGCTTTGCCACTATTTTCACCGCCGCGCTCATGCTGAATGTGGCGTTACCCAGTCGTGCGGCTACGTTCTGCGTGGCTGACGCTCCGGCGCTGGCCGTCGCGCTCAACATTGCTGACAACAATGGCCAAAGCGATGAGATCTTGCTGCAGGCCGGAACTTTCACAGGCAATTTTATCTACAACGCCAACGCCGCTGAGACGGGCGATCTCACGATTCGCGGCGGTTACGATCCAGCCTGTGTCTCAACCTCCGATAATCCGGCTGACACGGTCATTGACGGTGGCAACAGCGGCCGCGCATTCGTCATTTCCGGTCGCGACAACTCTGACCTCGTGCTCCGTTCAGTCACTATTCGCAACGGCCTGGGCCAGACCACGGGCGCCGGGGCGGACATCGACCGGTGGATAAGTGTCCAGATCAGCAACAACGTGTTCACCCAAAACAACACGGCGGCGGGCCTTGATGGCTCCGCTGGCATGGAGATCGACCGCAGCCTGAACGTCGTCGTTGAAGGCAACGTGTTCAGCCAGAACAACGGCGGCAAGGGAGGCGGAATGGCCTTGTCCGATATGGACAACGGCCACGTCACGCGCAATCGATTCAGCGGCAACACGGCCACATTCGGCGGCGGCGGTCTGGATGTATCGACAGCGGGCCTCATCGTGATCGCCAACAACCTTTTCGACGGCAACCACAGCGCCGAGGATGGCGGCGCCGTGGACGTCAATGTCGAAAGTCTCGGTGCACCGAGTCAACTGCGCGCGACCAATAACACCTTCGTCGGCAACACGGCCGGCGCCGGTTCGGACGGTGGCGGCATGGACATCAAGCTGACCAACGACCCATCGACCGCGTCGCTGCACAACAACGTTTTCTGGAACAACTCTGCTGGCCGCGGCAACGACCTGAGCATCGACAACGATGACGACCGTAATGGCATCGCGTCGGCGGTCGCAATTGAGTTCAACGACTTCAACCAGGCGTTTTTTGTCGGATTCTGGTCGCGTCTGGCCATCTCGATCCCGCTCACCAATTTCAACGCCGTCGACCCGTTGTTTGTCAACGCCGCGGCCGGTGACTTCCACCTGTCGGCGGCCTCGCCGCTGATCGATGCCGGTGACAGCGGCGCGCCGGACGTCGGCGCCACCGATCTTGACGGTGGCGCGCGGATTGTGGGCGCGTCCGTCGATCTGGGCAGTTTCGAAGTGCCCGCGGCCATCGACTCAGATGGCGACGGGGTCGTGGACACGCTCGATAACTGCACGCAAGTAGCCAATGCCGACCAGCGCGATACCAACGGCGATGGCTTCGGCAACCGCTGCGACGCGGACCTGAATAATGACGGGATCATCAACTCGACGGACCTGGGTTTGCTGAGATTAGTTTTCTTCAGCACCGATCCCGATGCCGATTTCAATGGCGATGGCGTTGTGAACGCCACTGATCTGGGCCAGATGCGGGCGAGTTTCTTCCAGGCACCCGGCCCGAGCGGCCTGGCACCGTAGACGCAACGAGAGCGACATCGCGGTCCGCGACCCGGACCGCGATGTCGCCAAATAAATCGATATCGGTCGCTGCTGGGCAGGATGCTCGGGGTAAGCACCCCACGACCCATTGCTGTCTGCCGCCTTGAAAGGGACATCGTGATATTGCAGGGCAGGTAGCGTTCACGGGGGGACACTCAGATGCGACGTCGCCATCTCGACATCGACAATCGGCGCGCCGGTGCGTCACACACCAGGACCCAAGTGCGCCGTCCCGGCATACAAGCGTCGATCGGTTCGCTGGCCGCGCTTGTGATCTCAGGGTTGTTGATCGGCTGCTCCGCGGGCAATGGCGAAGGGCTTGACCAGAACGGCCGGCCACTGGGAGAAACCCCGGACGACACCGGGCCGCCGGCCGCGGCGGCCAGTTTTGCAAAGATCCAGCAAGACATCTTCGATCCCTTGTGCATCGTCTGCCACGCCGGCGCAGCGGCGCCGGTGGGCCTGAAACTCGACTCGATCAGCAGCTTTTCCAGCCTGGTCAATGTGCCGAGCGTTGAAGTGCCGTCTTTGCTGCGCGTGGCGCCGGGCGATCCGGACGCAAGCTATCTGCTACAAAAAATCGCAGGCACGGCCGCCGTTGGCGCGCGCATGCCTCTGGGAGAAGCGCCCGTTTCACCTTCCCTGGTAGCACAGCTGCGCCAGTGGATCAGCGATGGGGCGCTGCCACAGACGCCGCCCTCCGGCACGCCGACGGTTCCTGCCGTGGTGGCCGTGGTACCACAGGGAGGTAGCATTCTGATGTCGGCGCCACAGAGCGTCACGGTCGTGTTCAACGTGCCGATGGACTTTTCGCTTGCCGGTGCCGAGACGGTCAGGCTGACCGCGGCCGGCGCGGACGGGCAGATCGACACCGCGGATGACGTCGTCGTGACGCCAGCGTCAATTTTGCCCAATAACCCGCAGTCCCTGGTGATTGATCTTTCCGGCGCTATCTTGCCGGACGACGAATACTGGCTGACGCTCGCCGGTTCCGGCTTGCTGTTCCTGACCAGCCTGGACGGCACGGCACTCGACGGCGACGGCGACGGCCAGCCCGGTGGCAATTTTACTACCGGTTTTACGGTAAGTGCCGTGGCAGTGCAGCCGCAGGCCAGCTGGCGCTGGCTGCAGGACAACGTATTCACACCGATCTGTACGCAGTGTCATGCTGCCGGCGGCATCGCCGAATTTCTGCTGCTGGACGAAGCCAACAGCTATGGGGCAATGGTCAATCAAGCGAGCCTCGAGGTTGGGAGCCTGCTACTGGTCGCCCCCAACGACGCGGACAACAGTTACCTTGTGCAGAAAGTCGAAGGCACCGCCGCGGTTGGCGACCGCATGCCGCTGGGGTTGTCGCCGCTGGACGATGCCGTCATCGGCGCCATGCGCGCATGGATAAATAGCGGTGCGCCGCTCGAACCGGGCGACCCCATGCCGGATAACGTCTCCCCCCAGGTCTCGCTGGCGTCGCCCGGTTCACCTCTTGCGGGAACGGTACAGGTCGCCGTCGCGGCGCTCGACAATGTCGGTGTTGTGTCTGTCAGCCTGTATGTCGATGACAGCCTGCTGACAAGCGATGCGACGACTCCATTCGAATTCTCGCTGGACACGACCACACTTGCGGACGGCAGTCACAGTCTGCGCGCGGCGGCGGTGGACGCGGCCGGCAATGTCGGGCAAAGCGCTGAGATCTTCGTCGAGGTGGACAACTCTCCGCCGCCGGATGTGCAGGCGCCTGGCGCCAGCATCAGCGTACCGTCGGGTACGCTTGCAGGGCTGGTGACCGTTGCCGTCGTGGCGTCCGACAATGTCGGTGTCGAGACCGTCGATCTGTTCATCGACGACGTCCTGTTCGACTCGGACCAGGTCGAACCCTATGAATTTGCCTGGGACACCGTGGCCGTTGCGAACGGTATGCATACGCTGCACGCGGTGGCGACGGATGCGGCGGGCAACGTCGGTGTGTCCGCTGACATTACCGTGACCGTCGACAATACGGCTCCGCCGGACCTGCAGGCGCCGAATGTCGTCATTACAGCGCCGTTGAGCCCCGCCAGTGGCACGGTCAATGTGGCCGTTACGGCAACCGACAATGTCGGCGTGGTTTCGGTGGACCTGATGGTCGACAACGTGGTGATCGCCACGGACGCGGCCGCTCCATTCGAGTTCGTATGGGATACGACACTTTTCGACAACGGGGATCGCGTGCTGTCGGCGCGGGCGAGCGACGCGGCCGGAAACCTCGGTGTCGCCCCGGCGGTGACGGTCACGTTGGCCAATGC
>Ga0316201_10001912_pt1 | contig 14503 bp, 8 predicted proteins | sample CS6wburrow_MG_FD_204516 | JGI IMG/M metagenome (GOLD analysis project Ga0316201, IMG submission 204516) | Coastal sediment microbial communities from Delaware Bay, Delaware, United States - CS-6 worm burrow | ecosystem: Environmental > Aquatic > Marine > Coastal > Sediment | place: USA: Delaware... | reverse complement strand
CCACCAATTCGAACAAGTCCTCTGCGGAATATCTGCGTGCCTTGCGCGCATATTCCTCGATGGTCAGGGATAAAAAGGCATTCCCCACCATACGCTTAAGCAGGTATCCTCCGGCCAGTTCAATGGGTTTTTGAAAAGGCACATCAGAGGGGGCCGGATAGGCCAAAATGGTCTTTTTATCGGGTGAAAGCTGCACCGACACCCGGTCCCGGTAGTCCTTTCCTGTCTTATAGACCACCACAGGAGCGGAGGCAGTGCCCCCATCACTTACGGGGATCCCGCAGGAGATGCACAAACAGACCAGGAGGAGAAAAACAGAGCTTCCAGATAGTTTCATGCGGTGAACTTTACTCCACAAAGGAAAGGTTTCTTTCAGTAAGAAGCATTCTCATATCCGGCAATTTTAACTATTTTCATACTTTGCTTTTCAAAACTTATATATATGAAATCTCTGGTTCAGTTTTTTGAAGAAAATGTGGACAAGTATACCCAAAGCCCCTACATGTGGGAGAAACGGGACGGGAAGTATCAGCCCACCACCTATGGGGAGTTGCGTGAGCAGGTCCACCAGTTTGCAGCCGGGTTAAAAAGCCTGGGCATCGAAAAGGGTGACCGGCTTACCCTGCTGGCCGAGGGACGAACCTGGTGGGTGGTGGCCGAGATGGGAATGTTCTACCTGGGTGCCATCAATGTACCCATCTCCATCCAGCTCAACGAACCTGCAGACCTGAGCTTCCGGATCAAGCACTCCGAATCCAGAATGGTGGTGGTCTCCGGCAGTCAGGCCAGAAAAATTGAGGCCATCAGAAAAGAGCTTCCACTCCTGGAAAAAATCATCCTGATGGATCCCAAGGAGAAGTACGGGAAAGATGAAGTCTACATGGGAGACCTTATGGAGGCAGGGAAAAAACTCCTGGAAAAGGACCGGGAATCCCTGAAGAAAGTATTCGATTCCGTCAGCGGTGATGATGTGGCCAATATTTGTTACACCTCGGGGACCACCGCCGATCCGAAGGGAATCATGCTGAGCCAGAACAACTACGTCTCCAATACCGAGCAGGCTCTGACCGTAATCAGCATCCCCTCCAACTTCCGGCTCTTCCTCTTTCTGCCCTGGGACCACAGTTTCACCCACACCGCCGGGATTTTTACCGTTATGGCCGTGGGCGCCAGCATGTACTCCCTGGAGATGGGGAAAAATGCCATAGAAACCACTAAAAATATTGGCAAGAATATCAAGGAGATCAAGCCGGACCTGATGTTTTCCGTACCCACGATAGCGAAAAATTTCCGGAACAACATTGAAAGCGGGGTGCGGGCCAAGGGGAACTTCACCTGGAAACTCTTCCAGTCCGGAATGAAAATTGCCTACAGGTACAACGGGATTGCCTGGGACAAAGGGCGGGGCTTGAAAGCCCTGCTTAAACCACTCTACGCACTCTTTGATGCCGTGGTCTTTAAAAAAGTCCGGGAAGGGCTGGGAGGCAACATGAAGTTCTTTGTGGGCGGAGGAGCCCTCCTGGATATTGAACTGCAACGATTCTATTACGCCCTGGGGATCCCCATGTACCAGGGATACGGACTTACCGAGGCCAGTCCGATCATCAGTGCCAACAGCGTGGATGGCTACAAAATGGGCTCATCGGGCAGGATCCCGGAAAACATGGAAGTGAAAATATGCAATGATGAGGGCGTGGAAGTGCCCCTGGGCGAAAAGGGCGAGATTGTGGTTCGGGGCGAAAACGTCATGAAGGGTTACTGGAAGAACGAAGAGGCCACCGCCGAAACCATCAGGGACGGCTGGCTATTCACCGGGGATATGGGATATATGGATCCGGATGGGTTCCTTTATGTTCTGGGCCGCTACAAGAGTCTGCTGATTGCCGATGACGGGGAGAAATTCAGTCCCGAGGGAATCGAGGAATCCTTTACGGATCAGTCTGAATATGTGAGCCAGGCCTTGCTCCACAACAATCAGAACCCTTATACTACGGCACTGGTCCATCCCAGCAGGGAAGCCCTGCTTAGATTCCTGAAAGGAAAGGGGCTTAGCGCTGATTCGGAAGAGGGCATAAAGGCCTGCCTGAACCTGGTGGACAAGGAGATCCGGGAATACCGCAAGGACGGGAAATACGGGGATCTTTTTCCCCAGCGCTGGATTCCTGCCAATCTGGGGATCCTGTCTGAAGGATTTACCGTGGAGAACAAGCTGATGAATCCCACCTACAAGGTGATACGCCCCAAGGTGGAGGAACATTACAAAGAGCTGTTCGAATACCTCTACACTCCTGAATCCAAAAAAATAATAAATCCCCGGAACCTGGAGGCCATGAAAAAACTGCTCCATGGATAGATTTGCCACAAGATGTGTCCACGCCGGCACTATCCGTGATCAGGTGGAGAAAGGGATCAACTCCCCCATTTATACCTCCACCTCTTTCGAATATATTGACCAGCCGGATACCATCTATCCCCGCTACCTGAACACCCCCAACGAGAAGGCGGTAGCCGGAAAGATTGCCTCCCTGGAGAATACCGAATGTGCCCTGGTGTTCAGTTCAGGAATGGCTGCCATCAGCACCCTGCTGTTTACCTTCCTGGGGAAGGGCGATCATGCGGTCTTTCAGAAAGGGCTTTACGGGGGCACTTCCCACTTCCTGGAGAGGGAATTTGAACGCTTTGGGATTGCGTGCACCGTGGCAGCCAGTCAGTCCGCCGGCGACCTGGAATCCTGTATCAGGGAAAACACCACCCTGGTCTATATCGAAACCCCTTCCAATCCCCTGCTCCGTATCACGGATATACAGGCAGTGGCGGAAATGTCAAGAAAGAGGGGACTTATATCCGTGATCGATAATACCTTTGCCTCCCCGGTCAACCAGCAACCTGCCCTTCTGGGCATCGACCTGGTGGTTCACAGTGCCACCAAGTATATGGGCGGACACAGCGACATCCTGGCCGGAGCGGTGACTGGCAGGGAGGAGCTTATGAAGGAGATCTACCAGACCGCTTTGAATTTCGGGGGGTCTCTGAATGCCATGACCCTTTATCTGCTGGAGCGGAGCCTTAAAACCATTCACCTGAGAGTGGAGCGGATCAACGAAAATGCCATGGAAGTGGCCCGGTTCCTGGAGGGACACCCCCGGGTAAAGCAGGTGAACTACCCCGGGCTTTCCGCTTTTCCGGGACATGAGATCGCTGCCAGACAGATGACGGGATACGGGGGTATGCTCTCCTTCGAGGTGGATGGACAGAATGGAATAGACTTTCAGAAAAAGCTGAAACTGATCAAAGCCACCATGAGCCTGGGCGGACTGGAATCCATCTGTTGTTCTCCCGCCCACACCTCCCACCGGCACCTGGGTCCGGAAGGACGCAAAGCAGAAGGAATCTCTGAGGAACTGATCAGGTTGTCCGTGGGCATTGAAGACGTGGAGGACTTGAAAGTGGACCTGGCCCGGGCCCTGAAATGATCAGGCCACAATGGTGATGCCTTGCAACTGAAGCTTTTCCAGCTGCCAGAGGGGAATCCGGTTACCCATTACATTCAGATAGCTCAGGTAGTTCAGCTCAAACAGGGGGGAGAGATCATCCACATCATTGAAGGAGATATCCAGCACCTGCAGAACACTCAGGTTGTACAGGGAGTCAATCAGACCGATCTGGTTGTTGGAAAGATAGAGCCGTTCCACCTGCTTTAATTCCCCCAGCTCGGTGATATCGGTAAGGTTGTTATTGGACAGATCCACCGCCCTGGCATAATGGCAGGCCGAGATCCCTTCCAGGTCTTCCAGCTCATAATCCGCCATTTCGATCTCCTCCAGGTCTTCCAGGAGGTACATGGGAAAATCTACATTTAGATTGCCGTAGACCCGGCGTTTCAGTACCGACAGGAAGCTGCGCATTTCCATGCCCGGCTCGAGATCTTCCTGCGCTTCCAGTTCTTCCCCGGCCATAAAGTAGGAATAGCCATCTACCCCCTCATCCCATCCAAATTCCTCTGCCAGGTCCTCCTCCGTAATGACCGAACTGAGCGCGGCATGTCCGGGCTCCAGATTCTGAACCGTCAGAATATGAGACATGGAATAAAGTGCTTCGAAGTCCCCGTCCCTGTAGGCGCTGTCCAGACGTTCCAGGTTCTGGCGGAGACGGTCGGGATGATAAAGCATAATCAAGCGTGAAAATACCTTGTTGATCTTCTCCTCCTGGCAGGTGGTATACTCATTTACCACCTTCTGCATGGCTCTCAGGGCATCAAATCTCTTATCCCGGAACAGCTCTATGATGCGACCGGAGACCAGGCCCAGGTTCTCCGGGGTATAGGCCGTCTTCAGATTTCTGTAGAGCTCTCCGATTTCCATAGGGCGAAAGTATAAAATTCAAACTTAGTTCCGCCTAAGCAAGCCTGAATTTCTGCCTGGCTTTCTTCCCGGTCAGCTCAATCCGAGGCTTTATGGGAAGCAAACAATTAATAGGTAAATTTGTTATTGCAGCAAAGCATAAGCCATATGAAATACACCTGTGAAATCCTGATTAATCTGCCCCGGGCCAGGGTCCTTGAATTGTTTGACAGCAGCGAGAACCTGAAGAAGTGGCAACCGGGACTCCTGAGTCTTACCCACCTGGATGGGAAACCCGGGGAGGAAGGGGCCCGTTCCGAACTGGTCTACGAAGGCAGAAAAGGGGACCTGGTGATGATTGAAACCATCCTGAACAAAAAGCTTCCTGAACAATTTCATATGGCCTATAAAGCACGCGGCGTTTACAACACCGTTGAAAACTGGTTCCTGGAAAAGGAGCCGGGAATCACCCTGTGGCGAAGTGTAAACGTTTTCCGCTTCCGGGGGATTATGATGTTTATGGTCCCTTTTATGAAGCAGGCCTTCATACACAACACCATGCTGAATATGGACCGCTTCAAGCTCTTCGCTGAGAATCCGGATCAAAGCTAAGGGACAAGGGACCATGCTTTATTTTTTTATTCTGAATTACAGTAATGTCTAACTATTTGATATTCAAGCAATATTCATTATCTGGTCTAAATAAAAAGAAAAGAAAAAGCCTGGAGGATTTGCCAATGGCCCTGCTTCCGCATATCTTTAATCCATCAATTCGCAAACATTGCGATTGTTATTGAGAAGGGGTAAGAGATTAGGCTCGCTGATCCCCTGGCAACCCGCCCCAGGCGAAGGTGCCAACACCTAACCCGCAAGGGAAATAATAACATAAAAGTAAAGCATGAACAACAGGACTTCTTTCGACCGCATACTGCCTATGGGAATGGGGGAAGAGCCGGGTCCTATGGCCTAGCAAGCGCTTCCAGTGCCTAAGCTTTATTCAATCTAATCTTCGTCTTAACGAAAATAAATTCAAATCAAATGAGTACTACATACAAAAATTTCGAGACCCTGCAGGTCCATGCAGGACACAGCCCCGACCCGGCCACCAATGCACGGGCGGTGCCCATCTACCAGACCACCTCTTACACCTTTAAGGATTCGGATCACGGCGCCAGGCTCTTTGCCCTGAAAGAGTTCGGGAATATTTATTCAAGGATAATGAACCCCACCAATGATGTGTTTGAACAAAGGATCGCAGCCCTGGAAGGAGGGGTGGCTGCTCTGGCCGTCTCTTCCGGGCATGCCGCACAGTTTCTCACCTTCAGTACCATTCTCCGGTCCGGGGACAATATTGTGAGCAGCCCCTATCTCTATGGCGGGACCTACAATCAGTTTCGGGTGACTTTCAAGAATTACAACTGGGAAGCGCGCTTTGCATCCTCGCTGGAGGTGGAAGATTTTGAAAGGCTGATAGATGAAAAAACAAAGGCGCTTTACCTGGAAACCATTGGGAACCCGGGATTTAATGTACCCGATTTTAGGAAATTTGAAGAGCTGGCAAAAAAGCACGATATCCCGCTCATCGTGGATAACACCTTTGGTGCAGCCGGCTACCTCTTCCGACCCATTGAGTTTGGCGCATCCATTGTGGTGGAATCGGCCACCAAATGGATCGGAGGGCACGGAAGCTCCATTGGAGGGGTCATTGTAGACAGCGGCACCTACAACTGGGGAAATGGGAAATTCCCGCAGTTCACAGAACCCAGTGAGGGCTACCACGGACTGAAATTCTGGGAGACCTTCGGCAGTGACAGCCCCTTCGGGAACATTGCCTTCATTATAAAAGCCCGGGTGGAAGGCCTGCGGGACCTTGGACCAAGCCAGAGCCCCTTTAACTCCTTTCTCTTTGTACAGGGATTGGAAACCCTTTCCCTGCGGATGGAACGACATGTGGAAAACACCCTGGCACTGGCCAGGTGGCTTCAGAAACACCCCAGGGTGGACCAGGTTAATTATCCCGGTCTGGAAGACAGCCCGCACCATGAGAATGCCAGAAAGTTCCTGCCACGGGGGGCTGGAGGCGTTTTGTCTTTCACCCTGAAAGGAAAGAAAGAAGAGGCCATCCGCCTGGTGGATAACCTGAAGCTGGTAAGCCACCTGGCCAATGTGGGGGATGTTAAAACGCTGATTATCCAGCCCGCTGCCACCACTCATCAGCAATTGCCTGAAGAGGCCCAGCTTGCAGCCGGGGTCTCCCCCACCCTGCTGAGAGTCTCGGTGGGTATCGAACATATTGAGGACATCATTGCCGATTTCACCCAGGCCTTTAAGGCCTAGACTTTCACTCCGTAAAATTGCGTAATTTCGGGGCATGAAAACCACCAGGAAGGGAAATGAGATCAGCCGGCTGTTGAAGGAACGTATCCTTCTGCTGGATGGGGCCATGGGTACCATGATCCAGGGCTATAAACTGAGCGAGTCGGACTATCGGGGGGAGCGCTTCAGGGACCATCCCTGCGATCTGAAAGGAAACAATGATCTGCTTTCCCTTACCAGGCCGGATGTGATCACCGAGATCCATCAGGCCTTCCTGGAGGCCGGTTCGGATATTATTGAAACCAATACCTTTAATGCCACCTCGGTCTCCCAGGCGGACTACCAGGCGGAAGCCCTGGTTTACGAGATAAATTATGAATCGGCCAGGATCGCTGCGGAAGCGGCCGCCGCGTTCTCCCGGCTCACTCCCGGGAAACCCCGCTTTGTTGCCGGATCCATGGGACCCACCAATAAAACCACTTCTCTCTCCCCCGACGTGAATGATCCCGGATTCCGGGCCATCACCTTCGACGAGATGAAAGCAGCCTATGCCGAGCAGGCGAAAGGCCTGGTGGAGGGGGGTGTCGATCTTTTGCTGGTGGAGACAGTCTTTGACACCCTCAATGCCAAAGCGGCCCTGATGGGAATAGAGGAGTACCTGGAATCGGCAGAAATAAGCATCCCGGTGATGGTTTCAGGCACCATCACCGATGCCAGCGGGCGCACCCTTTCGGGACAGACCCTGGAGGCGTTTATGCACTCGCTGAGCCATGTGGATCTGCTCTCCATGGGCTTGAACTGCTCCCTGGGTGCCAGAGAGATACGTCCCTATCTGGAAGAGATGGCGGGGAAATCACCCTTTTTTACCTCCGTACACCCCAACGCCGGGCTGCCGAACCAGTTTGGAGAGTACGATGAATCGCCTCAGGAGATGTCCAGGCAGATCAAGGAGTTCATCGATTCAGAATTTGTGAATATCGTAGGGGGCTGCTGTGGCACCACCCCGGAACATATTAAAGCCTTTGCCGCCCTCACCGGTGCGGGAAAGGTTCGAAAGCCTGCCGGGTCCAGGCCCGGCCTGACCCTAAGCGGACTGGAACCGCTTACCGCCTACAAAGGGTCCAATTTTATCAATATCGGAGAGCGCTGCAACGTGGCGGGCAGCCGTAAATTTGCCCGCCTGATCCGTGAAAAAAAATATGACCAGGCCCTGGAGATTGCCCGCAGGCAGGTGGAAGACGGGGCACAGATCCTGGATATCAACGTGGATGATGCCATGCTGGATGCAGAGCATGAAATGGTCACCTTTCTGAACCTTCTGCTGGCTGAGCCAGAGATCTCCAGGGTTCCGCTGATGATCGACTCCTCCAAGTTTTCTGTAATTGAGGCCGGTTTGAAGTGCATCCAGGGTAAAGCGGTGGTAAACTCGATCAGCCTGAAGGAGGGAGAAGAGAAGTTCCTGGAACAGGCCCGGAAAATCAGGGCCTACGGGGCGGCCGTGATTGTGATGGCTTTTGATGAAGCGGGTCAGGCAGATAGCTATGAAAGGCGAATAGAGATTTGTGAAAGAGCCTACAGGCTACTGACAGAGAAGCTTCATTTTCCGCCGGGGGATATCGTATTTGATCCAAATGTCCTGACCATCGGCACGGGGATGGAAGAGCATAACAACTATGCTCTGGACTACCTGTCGGCGACCCGCTGGATAAAAGAAAACCTGCCCCATGCCAGGGTAAGCGGAGGCGTCAGCAATCTGTCCTTTTCCTTCCGCGGCAACGATCTGGTCCGGGAAGCCATTCATTCGGTTTTCCTCTATCATGCCATCAAAGCCGGCCTGGATATGGGGATCGTTAATCCCGGTCTGCTTCAGGTCTATGATGAGATCCCGGAGGAACTGCTGGAATATACGGAAGACCTGGTACTGAATCGCAGGGCTGACGCTACGGAACGGCTCATTACATATTCCTCGGGACTGGAACAGTCGGGAAAAGTGGAGGAGCGCAGGGACCTCTGGAGAGATGAGCCCGTGGAAGCCCGTCTGAAACATGCCCTGATCAAGGGAATTGCCGACCATGTGGAAGCGGATGCCCTGGAGGCCCACAAGATCTACGGCCTGGGTCTGAAAGTGATTGAAGGCCCCCTGATGGATGGTATGAACGTGGTGGGTGACCTCTTTGGAGAAGGAAAGATGTTCCTTCCCCAGGTAGTTAAGAGTGCCCGGGTCATGAAACGCGCCGTGGCCACCCTGCTCCCCTTTATTGAGCGGGAAAAAGCCAGCGGAGAATCGGGGGAAAGCCACTCGGCAGGAAAAATCCTGCTGGCCACGGTTAAAGGAGATGTTCATGACATTGGAAAAAACATAGTGGGGGTAGTCCTGGGATGCAACAATTACGAGGTGATTGACCTGGGAGTGATGGTTCCCACGGATAAGATCCTGGATGAGGCCCAAAAACAGCAGGTGGATATCGTGGGACTCTCCGGATTGATCACTCCTTCCCTGGAGGAGATGATCCATGTGGCTTCAGAAATGGAACGGCGCCAGATGAAACAGACTCTTCTGATAGGGGGAGCCACCACCTCCAAGATCCATACGGCAGTCAAAATCGAACCGGCCTACAGTCAGCCCGTGATCCATGTGAAAGACGCATCCAGAAGTGTAGCCGTGGCAAGTGCACTCCTCTCTCCGGAACAGCAAGCTTCCTACATCAAAGGAGTCCGGGAGGAGTACCATACGCTGCGGGACTCTTATGCCGGAGCCGGCAGGGAGATTAGCTATCTCACCCTGGAGGAGGCGAGATCCAGGGGCCTTCAATTAAGCTGGCCGGATCAAAAAATCCGGATACCCCGGCAGACGGGCATACAGACCCTTTCGGATTTTTCCCTGGAAGAAATCAGCAAATACATCAACTGGATCTTCTTTTTTACCACCTGGGAGCTCAGGGGAAAATTTCCAGATATCTTTGAGCATCCCAAGTATGGCGAAGAGGCCAGGAAGCTATACGAGGATGCCCAGGAGATGCTGCTGCGCATTATCAGCGAGAAGTGGCTCACGGCCAATGCCACCTTCGGCATCTTTCCGGCTAATGCCCAGGGAGATGACATCCTGATATACGGGGACCAGAACCGGGAAACTGTGTTAACACGCTTCCGGAACCTTCGTAACCAGACCCTGAAAGAAGAGGGACAGCCCAATCTTTGTCTCTCCGATTTTATTGCTCCCCTTGGCTCGGGAGTGGAGGATTACCTGGGTGCTTTTGCGATAACTGCAGGTTTAGGCATTGAAGAGAAGCTGAAGGAGTTTGAAAGGGATCATGACGACTATTCTTCCATCATGCTAAAAGCTCTGGCAGACCGTCTGGCCGAGGCCTTTACCGAGCTCCTGCATAAAAAAATCCGGCTTAACACCTGGGGCTATGCACCCGAAGAGGCCCTGGACATCCAGGATCTTTTCAGAGAAAAATACGAAGGGATCAGGCCTGCCCATGGCTACCCGGCCTGCCCGGATCACTCCGAAAAGAAGGTGCTGTTTGAACTACTGGAAGCTGAAAAACAGGGCATTCGTCTGACTGAAACCTATTCCATGGTGCCGGCCGCCTCCGTAAGCGGACTGATCTTTGCGCATCCGGAAGCCCGGTACTTTTTTGTGGGTAAAATTGGCAGAGACCAGGTGGCGGACTATGCCCGCAGGAAAAACCTGAGCATCGCAGCGGTGGAGTCCCTGCTGGCCTCCAATTTAAATTATTAAATCCTCAGACCAGATCACCGGCATTTCGTTCCCGGTCAACCTCCAGTTTGACCCTGTCATTGATTAAATCGGCCACAATCTTCCTGCCCCTGATGGATACATCATTGCGGGTGGTGATCTTCTCAATACTGATATGAGGAATATTCACAGGCTTAATCTGGATCCGTCCGCTGGCGAGCCAAACCTCCACCACATAGGTTCCCTTGATCAGATGAAGCCGCTTGCTCCGCCGGATGGTCATGGCCCGGACAAGATTCACTTCCGTTCCATGAATCACCAGGTTGAGTAAACTGCCCGAACGGTTTGAAATTAACAAGGTGCACTTTCCTCTTTTCCTGGGGTTTGGTTTTTGAGACCCTATGCCACCATTCTTTTTGACCATCTATAGAGTAAATGTAACATTTTCATTTGATCAATGAAATCTGTTCTGCCTGCACCAGGTCCCGGTATTTTTTCCACTCATTCTCCATAAAATGCTCAATCATTTCTATGGCCTCCTCGGCCAGTGAAAGGTACTGCCCCAGCTTCTGCATCTGATTGTCTGTAAGTGGCCGGCTGGCATTGGTAATTCCATAGGCGCCTCTCATCTTCACATAAAGCGCATCCTGTGGATAATAGATTCCCTGCACCGACTCGTTTATAAAGACCTTCCCGGAGATCCGGTCCATTTCCTGTTTCATCGCCTCCCCGGCAGCTTTCAACTCATCCGATATGTTTTTCCCCGCCAGTTTCTCAACCAGTTCATAGCTCTCCTTACAATCCCTGAGGGAACATAGAGCCCGATCCAGGGAAGACATCCGCTCCAGCAAAAGATCACTCTTCTCCTGCTTCAGTTTCATCCCTGCCAGATCGTATTTCACCCGGGGGTCCGCTTCCACCTGCACGACAGAGGTGGCCGTATCCCCCCGATAGCTGATCTGTAAGAGGTACTGTCCCGGAAGCACCAGACCTCCTCCACCCGCTTCCCGGTTCCGGGCAGGCGGACTGCTCCCGGAGTAACTCACCCGGATTCCCTTGCGGTCCAGGCGCCATACCATTCTGTTCACCCCGGCTTCCGGAAGGCTTTTCAAAGTCCGTACCGGGTTTTTCTCCTGGTCCATCACCACCAGGGTCACACTATCTTTCTTCTCCTTCTGCAGATACTTTTCCAAAGGAATAAAATAAGAAATCCGGGCACCCCAGGGCTTGTTCTCCCCTTCGTAGTAAGCATCCCCGGAAAAATAGTATCCGGGTGCATTTTTGGTATCCGCCAGATAGGCCACCGGCGGTTCAAACAGGTACAGCCCCGATGTCATGATCTGCTCATACTTCCGGGCCAGTTCCCGCAGGGGCCTGATGTCATCCAGGATATAGGCAGCCCGTCCGAAGGTTCCAATCACCAGGTCCAGCTCGCGGGGGTGAATCACCATGTCCATGGTGGGTACGGTGGGATATCCCACCGTCCACCTGGTCCACTGCGCCCCCCCGTCCAGGCTCATCCAGAGTCCGTGCTCGGTCCCCAGGAACTGCAGGCGCGGCTCTTCCGGATCCTGCGCAAAAGAGAGCACAAAACCCTTCACCTGGGAGGACCCCACCACTCTCTCCCACCGCTTTCCGTAATCGGAGGTATGGAAAAGATAGGGGGCATAATCATTTTGCCGGTAGTTGTTAACCACCACCCAGGCCTCGCCCTTTTTTGATTCTGAAGCAACAATCTGAGGAACCCAGGCACCCTCCGGGAGCTCGTTGATCCGCGGCGCGCAGTTGGTCCAGGATTCACCCCCGTCGGTACTCAGTTGAATATTCCCGTCATCGGTTCCAACCCAGATCACCCCCTCTTCCAGGGGACTGGGTGCGATGGCCAGGATGCAGGTATGATTCTCAGCCCCGGTTACATCATAGGTAAGGCCGCCACTCTCATTAAATTTTTGCTTGGCAGTATCATTGGTGGTCAGATCGGGTGAAATGGTTTTCCAGGAGTCGCCCCGGTCCTCGCTCTTATGCACAAACTGGCTTCCAAAATAAATGGTGCCCGGCCTGAAAGGATCCTGGGCAATGGCCGAGTTCCAGTGAAAGCGCAGCGGGGTCCCGCCATCCCCTGCGGGTTTGATATCCACACTGTTCCCGGTTTCCAGGTTCACCCGCCTTACATTTCCCTGCTGAGACATGGCATAACATACCGAGGGATCGCCAGTTGCAGGAAGTACATCAAAGCCATCCCCTCCCATCAGGAAGTCCCAGTATGTATTGATAATACCGCCCCTGCTCCAGAGATAGCCCGGTCCCCTCCAGGACCCATTATCCTGCATGCCGCCATATACATTGTAAGGCAGTTCCATATCTGTGTGGATATGATAAAACTGCGACACGGGCAGGTTAGTCACATGCCTCCAGCTCTTACCCCGGTCATAGGTGATCGCCATTCCTCCATCGTTTCCGTCGATCATGAAAGAAGGGTTTTCAGGATCAATCCACCAGGCATGATGATCCACATGAATTTGTTGTCCCAGCAGCGTCGTGAAGTTCTTTCCGCCGTCCTCACTCACATTCACTGGTGAAAACAGGGTGTATACCCGGTTCTCATTGGCCGGATCCACATAGATCTCCGAGTAGTAAAAGGGCCTGTTGCCCATATTCTTATCCCCCCGCTTCTCCCAGGAATATCCTCCGTCTGTGGAACGGTATAGGGCATTCTTTTTGGATTCGATCAGCGCATAGACATATTTGCTGTTGCCGCGGGCAACGGCCAGGCCCATACGTCCCAGTTCGCCCCCGGGAAGCCCGTCTTTCTCGCCAAGCCGTTTCCAGTTCTCTCCTCCATCCACCGTCATAAACAGTCCGGAACCTGCTCCTCCCGATTTAAAGAACCAGGGCCAGCGCTGGTGTTCCCACAGGGCAACAAAGAGCTTATCCGGATTATGCGGATCCATGACCATATCGGCCACTCCGCTCAGCTCGTTGGCATACAGGATCTTCTTCCAGCTCCTGCCTCCATCGGTGGTCTTGAAAACCCCTCGCTCGGGATGGGGCCCCCAGGGGGATCCAATGGCCCCCACATAGACCACCTCTGAATTTGACGGGTGTACGATGATCCGGTGAATATGCCGGGTGTTTTCCAGTCCCATAAGGGTCCAGTTCCTGCCTCCATCCAGGCTTTTATAGATTCCATAGCCCCCATTCAGGCTGTTTCGCGGATTGCCTTCCCCGGTCCCCGCCCAGAGTACATCCTCGTTGGAAGGGTCGATTTCCAGGGCCCCGATGCTGGATACCGCCTCCTTATCAAAGAGCGGCGTAAAATTTATTCCCCCGTTTTCTGTTTTCCACAATCCGCCGGATGCGGTTCCCACATAAAATACAGCGTTATTTCGCTTCTCCACATCAATGGCAGTCACTCTTCCACTCATGCCTCCAGGACCAATGCTACGGGCCTTCATCCCTTTCAGGAGTTCCATATCCAGGACCTGTGCATGCAGGGAGATTACAGCAGACAATATAAAAAGGGACGAGAATAAACGCTTCATAATGTTTTGATTAGAATGAAGCTGGAAAGATAATATTTTTCTACCTCCCTGCCGATCAGGAGTCCATTAATCATATATAGTATTCCACAGGAAAGACTATTTTTAAACGATAAAACAGACTCCATGGACCGTTCAAAACAGAAGCAGGGATTTATTCATTACAGCAAGACCCCGGAAATCAAAGGCATCCAGTATCTGGACCCTATCATACAGGCCATTGAAAAGCAGGAGGTGCTGCGCCTTTATTACCTCCCGTTTTACGAGGACAAACCCTATTTTAACGAGGTACACCCCTATCTGCTAAAAGAGCACCAATCCAGATGGTACATGGTCGGTCTGAATGTTTTCAAAGGAAAGGTACGTACCTATGCCCTGGATCGCATCCGGGATCTTCAGGTGGCCGAAGGTGCCAGCTACACCCCACCGGATTTTAATGCAGCAGAATACTTTAAATATGCCATTGGCATCATTGCTCCCGCGGGCATTCCTCCTCTGATTAAGCTGGCGGTTCAGAAAACCCAGGCACAATACCTGATTACCCGTCCCTGGCACGAATCACAAAATATTGCAGAGGAAAATGAGGAGCGGGTGGTATTCAGCTT
>Ga0316201_10001911_pt1 | contig 14503 bp, 16 predicted proteins | sample CS6wburrow_MG_FD_204516 | JGI IMG/M metagenome (GOLD analysis project Ga0316201, IMG submission 204516) | Coastal sediment microbial communities from Delaware Bay, Delaware, United States - CS-6 worm burrow | ecosystem: Environmental > Aquatic > Marine > Coastal > Sediment | place: USA... | reverse complement strand
TACTTTGTGTTTGGCTTCAGGAACCCACGATATTACGGTACGTATAGCCGGTATTTTCGCGGTTATAGCCTTTATTACATGTTTTGTGGAGTTATACAAAGCTCGATATTTTAAGTTAGTTATGTTTGGCGTTGCATGCCTATTGATTTTTTTGGCCAATTACTATATTTATGAAACAGGGGAATTTCTACACACCCTGCCAACAATCCAGAAAATAACGTTTGTAAGTTATATAATTTGGTTTGTTTTTTTGGATTTGGTTCTTTATCGAAAATTGAAAATGGATTTCGCCAAAAAAATTGGAGCTGTCTTGAAATAGAAATACGCTGATAGTTATTAAGCAACGTTTTAAGGATTATTTTGGCTCTCTTATTGTTTTGTTGCCATCTATTTTCGTAACTTTAAAAGAATGGTCGTTAGTTTATAATAGGAGAATACACACTCCATGATTTGTTGTTTTTTATAAGTTTTTGGCCCAATTCACTCAGATTCGTCATAAGATAATTACCATTGGATTGTCCAAATTGGTAAACACAAAACTTAAAATCTAAATTATGAACCCTTTAATTTTATTTACCCTCGTATTTGGTATAATTCTCTTGGCAGGAATTCGAATTGTCTATGAATACAAAAGAGCCTTGAAATTCCGTTTTGGAAAATACATAAAAACATTACAGCCAGGTTTTAGATGGATTATCCCCTTTGTTGAGACTATTCAAATTGTTGATATCAGGGTTATTACCATAAATGTGGTTTCCCAAGAGGTTATGACCGAGGATAATGTGCCTTGTAGTATTGATGGAGTGGTATTTTTTCGGATAAACGATCCTGAAAAGGCTGTGTTAGAGGTAGAGGAATTCGCATTTGCGATAACCCAACTTTCCCAAGCTGCACTGCGTGATGTTTGTGGAAAAGTTGAATTGGACACGATTTTATCGAAACGCGAGGAAATGGGTAAGAACATAAAAAGCATAGTTGAGAAAGAAACCCATGAATGGGGCATTGAAATCAAGGATGTGAAAATCAAGGATATTCAATTACCGGAAAACATGAGACGAATGATGGCCAACCAGGCCGAAGCCGAACGATCAAGAAGGGCTCGTATCATTCTTGCGGAAGCTGAAGAGCAGGCCGCTGGGAAGCTTTTGGAGGCAGGTCTGCAAATAGACAAATCGCCTTCGGCCATTAAATTGAGGCTATACCAGACCTTATCCAATATAGCTGCTGAAAAGAATTCTACAATCCTATTCCCATTTCCGGAAGAGGTATTGCCTAAGAAAACCAAAAAAGAGGATTAATAAGCTGATTCCAGATTGTTATTGCCAGTGTTAACGTTGTTTAATATGGCTATGTATTTCAAAAATTTACTTTGAAATTCGTTTTCCCCATTTAATAAATTCATACCAAACAACAAATAAGAAGCCTGTGGTCACACTAATAAATAGTTGTGGGACATCTAATTCTTCAAATTCAAAGAAACGGGTCAACGGGTCTACAAAAAGTAATAATCCAGTAATAAAAATGGTAACACCGATGATGAGAGGTACTAAATTGTTCTTGTACCTCATTGTTGTAAACATGGAAAAGTAAAAAGAACGGTTGACAAGTGTTAAAAATATATTGGAGGAAATAAGAACGGTAAAGACCATGGCTCTGGTAATTCCTTCGGAATATCCTTGATGTACACTATATTGATAAATAAGCAATCCACCAGCTGTGATTAGTAATCCTTGAACGATACTGGTAATAAGTTCCTTCCATTTGAAAAAGGTAGTGGTAAAGGGTCGAGGTTTTTGGATCATAGTATGTTTTTCCATTGGCTCGTTTTCATAGATAATGGAACAGGTAGGTCCCATAATCAATTCCAATAATATAACATGTACCGGTGAGAAAATATTAGGGTAAATCCATTGTAAAACAAGAGGGAGAAATACCATAAGAATTATTGGGATATGAATGGATATTACGTATTGTATTGCTTTCTTAAGGTTGGCATAGATCTTTCTGCCCATGGCGACGGCATCCACCATTTTGGATAGGTCATCTTCCATCAAAATCAACGATGCTGATTGTTTGGCGATCTCAGTGCCTTTTTGCCCCATTGCAACCCCAATGTGTGCTGCCTTGAGGGCTGGACCATCGTTTACCCCATCACCGGTCATAGCCACGATTTCACCTTTGGATTTTAATGCTTCAATAATTTTGAGTTTGGCGCCTGGAAACATTCTTGTAAAAATATGTATGTCCTTCATTGCCTCTTGTAATTCAAAACCTTCTAACTTAACTAAGTCGTCGCCATCCAAAATTTCATTATTCCCGTTGAATTGAATTTGTTTTGCAATCGCCTTGGTAGTAATGGGATTGTCCCCTGTAATAATTTTCACAGCTATTCCTGCCGCTTCAAAATTGCCAAATACAGTTTTTATATTATCCTTTGGGGGATCATAAAAAGCTACTATTCCCTTAAACTGAAAATTAAATTCTTGTTGTCTCGCTGGAAAATCACTGCCTTTGAACTTTGCCCGGCCAACACCCAATAATCGATACCCTTCTTTCGCTAATTTGTTAATAGCATCCTGTAGTTGTCGTTTTTCAGTTTTAGTTAGTTTGGAAATTTCAAAAAACGCCTCTGGTGCACCTTTCGCAGCGATAATGCGATTTCCCAATTCATCCTCAAAAATATGTGTCATCATAGGCGGATTGCCGCCTAAGGGATATTCGTGCACCATTTTGAATTTTTGCCGTTCATCGGATTGGCATATTTTGGAATAGACATTATGTAGGGCCATTTCCATGCGGTCAAAAGGTATGGGTTCACTCGACCACATAGCCAATTCCAAAAGTTCTTTTTCCTGGGTATGAAATACATCTTTTGGGTTTGAAATTTTGTTGGAATCCATTACAAATATTTTTGCCAAATCCATTTCGTTTTTGGTTATGGTACCTGTCTTATCAACACAAATAACTGTAGCGCTGCCCAAAGTCTCTACCGTTTTCATCTGTTTTACCACTATCCCCAATTTCATTAATCGCCATGCTCCCAAGGCCATAAAGGTGGTAAATGCTACTGGGATTTCTTCTGGGAGAATACTCATGGCCAGGGTAAGGGCCTTTAGTAGACTGTCGAGAACATTATTTGAATTAGTATAATTTATGCCCCAAACAATCAAGAAAACCACAATTCCGACAGCCGCCATTCTTTTTACAAAATTGTTAATCTGAATTTCCAGCGGAGTTTTTTCCTCTGTTATGGTTTCAAGGCTTTTTCCAATTTTGCCCAAATAGGTTTCATTGCCAATAGCGGTAATCGTGGCGATGGCCAGTCCACCGGTTACAATAGTCCCACGATAGATTTTGTTTTCCTCCTTCGTTTTGTCCTTATAGACCGTTAAAGATTCTCCCGTTAGTATGGACTCATCCACAAAAAAATCATTGGAATGTATAATAGTACCATCAGCAGCAATGGTTGCGCCTTCCTCAACCATAAGACTATCCCCGATGACAACATCCTCAATCGATATTTTTTCGGTCTTCCCGTTTCTAATTACATTGCAATGGGGTTGGCTAATAATCTTTAATTTTTCAAGTGCATCACGACTTCTGGAATCCTGGTACAATGAAATGGCCGATACCAATAAAATGGCCACAGCCAGAAAAATACCGTCACCAATATTACCCACAATAAAGTAGATGCTTGATGTTACCAGGAGTAGAATGACCATGGGTTCTTTAATCAAGCTTGTGATGAGCTTGAATAAGGTATTCTCTTTTTTATATTGAAGTTCGTTACGCCCGTATTTTTTCCTGGAGAGAAGGACTTCTTCAGAGGTCAAACCTTTTACGTTAAAATTTGCTATAGACATATTTGTAAACTGAATATTACCAACGGTATTCCCATTAAAGACCTAGTGGATTCCGAAATAAAGGCCAACTTGTAGGAACTGCACTAATGATTTGAACTACTATTAACATCATTAAAATCTATGTTGTGCTCGATCTTTTCATTTTATTAATTCCTTTTGATTAGTGTACAAATACCACATTCCCCACAATCCATATAAAATTATGAACGACAATGTAATTGGGAAGGATACATATTTTTCGGGATCCAAGATTATAACATCTATTCCAATATAAATGGCATACAAATGTACCAAGGGCCAATAGACCGATATTGCACAACTGGCAAACATGGCATAAACACCCCAATTTGTTCTTTTTAGTAGGCCTATAATACCAATGAGTAATAGCGGAATATATGCTATTGTATCTGCAAATGCGAATCCTTTTGCAAAGGCAATGCCAACTTCAGTGATTTCTTCAGCTGACTCCTGTAAGCCCAAGTCTACAGCAGCTTTGTAGTTGAACAATGAAAAGGTCTGACCTGATAGTAAAAATAGCATCAATACTATGCTGGTGATTATTAGAATCTTAAGGCCGAAGTTTCTTTTGTAATCCATCTATTTGTTTTTTTAGTGATTTTCCGATTTTAAGGTCAATTAATGCCATTATTCTGGAATTCTTAGATAACTATGATTGAAAACCTTAATTAGCATCCACAACGCTACCCGAGCCGGTTATGGTCGAGTTTATGGCAGGATTTCCCTTGTAAAAAATAGTTCCAGTACCTGTTATCGTAACATTCAGTTCATCATTGACAAATACCTCAACATCACCAACCCCAGTTAATTGAACATTACATTTATCCGAATTCATTCCAAAAGCCTTAACATCACCCACTCCTGTGAGCGTAATATCCAAGGTTTCTATCGTTCCTTTTAAATTAAAATCCCCAACTCCTGTTAGAGTGATATCTAAATTTGTTAGGTCAAATTCATTTTGAGCAATCATGTCCCCGACCCCTGTCATGGTGAGGCTTCTGATTTCCGGGATAGTTATATGTACTTTCACCGCTTGGGTAATATTTACGCATCGATTCAGCCTTATTCTTAATTCACCATTCACAACTTCGGTTTTTATCTCACGAAGAATATTTGGCTGAGCCTCGATCATTACATCTTCTTTAGGCCCTTGTGTAATAAGAATATCAGAAAAAATGGTATTCACAACACTGTGGAAGGCATCCAATACCCTGGTTTCAGAAACAATGGTTCCTTGGCCCCGCAGACAATTATTAGAAGAATTGTCGGGATAATAGTCAGGATAATCGATATTGACATCACTGGTACATGATATTGTCAGTAGTACGATTGCCGAGATTAGTAGTCCAGTAGTTTTCATAACTATGCAAATTGTAATTGGCTTTTACACAGGTTTTCGGGAACTTCACTTTCTTGCTTTGCTATCCATTCAAAAATGGGTTCGATACTAGTTCTTTTCATATAGTCGAAACCTTCTGCCATCCTTTTTTTAGTATCGGGGTCTTTCTCAACTTTCGAAGCTATTTTCATGAACAAACGCATGAGCCAAGGCAACTCATTAAGAACCAGCCTGCCCCTTAGAGGTACGTAAGGAATTTGTTCAAGCATTTCTTTTGGTAGGCTATTATTAAGCCATTGTTGTAGATTGGGATGTCCTGGTTCGGTGCCCGAAACCGTGAACAAGAGTACTTGCTTGTCTTTAATTTTTGGCCAATTTTTCATTAGCCATTTTTGAATGGTGGGCTTCATGGCAATAATAGAACTTCCTAAGATAATAAGGTTGTATTCATCGGGATTTGGATTTTCCCTCCTCAAATCAAAAACTGGAAAGTCGTTGCGTTCATTTATCCAATAGGCATACTTTTTAGTACTACCGAATTTGCCAGTATAAAAAATTGCTGCTTTCATCTTTTCTATGCTTTTGTTCAGTTTTATCCCAATGTATAGCTATGTTCGCTCAATTAAAATGACCTGCATCACGTTATGAGGGATGTTTGGATAATTCTTTGATTTTCGGCTACTTACCTTATAGGAAACCATCTAATACTGATTAAAGTCATTTAGTATGGTTTAAAGAGGTGCTATCTTGCCTAACATTAATGAATGTAAGTGGCTTAAAAATGGCATACAGCACATATGAAAACTTTAGAAAATAATACTTGTCAGAGTTGTGGCATGCCAATGGCTATATTATCCGATTTTGGCACTAATAAAGATGATAGCAAAAACACTGAGTATTGTCGTTACTGTTTTAAAGTAGGTGATTTTACAGATCCCGGAATCACCATGGAACAAAAGATTGAAAAAAGCATAACGATAGCGGAGAATATGGGTATGGCCAGGGAAGATGCAATAGCGTTGGCAAATGCCACAATTCCTGAGCTAAGACGATGGAAGCAATCTAATGTAGGTGATAAACATATGAAAAAATGAAACAACATAAATCCCGTTTTTCTTTCTTTCAAATTTTAGAAGGCTTGGAGGGTGTCGCGATTATCATAGCCTGTTACCTTACATTTTTTCTAAAACCCCTGCGAGAGCGATGGGGACTCAGCAAAGAAGAAGCAAAACATCCGCTACCGGGCGATGAACTCGTTAGCTGGCCAAAATCAAAATTCACCCATGCCATCAAAATAAATGCGCCTACAAAATACGTATGGCCTTGGGTAGCGCAAATCGGTCAGGGCAGGGGTGGATTTTATACCTATGAGGCCCTGGAGAATTTAATCGGGTTACAAATTTATAATTCAGATGTCGTGCTGCCCGAATTTCAAAACCCTAAAATTGGTGATACCGTTGGTTTTGGGCCGGAGGACGCCAGTCCAATCGTTATTTGCGAAAATGGGCGTGCCATGGCGATAGAGAATTCGCTTGACATGGATAGTAACCAGTTGTATGACCCCAAGGGATCTTCCCCAAAGAACTTTTTACATCTTAGCTGGCTTTGGTATGTGGAAGCGCTAGACGAAAACCATTGCAGATTTATTTCCAGAAACAGGGTAGACTATAGCTCCTCCTTCAAAAACAAGTTAATGTTTGGGCCTTTTACCGAGCCGATTGTCTTTACAATGGATCGGAAAATGTGCTTGGGCATTAAAAAACGGGCGGAACATTATTACAAAAAAAGTACGGAACTTGAATCAGTTCCAAGTTAGGTCTAAAGTACTTTTATCTCTCCATACGATCTTAGTTCCAAATTGCTCGCCCTCCCGATTTAAAATCCGATATAACCAACGGCAATTCCTATTATTGGGATAACCAATCCGAAGTTTTTTAATTTCCGTAGGAACCAATCGCAAGGAGACTAGGTGGCCATTAGCACTATCCATAGTTACAAAATACATAAACCCAAGATTCGCTTTATACGATTCGTGACCACGGATGCCCTCATAATCGTTCAGAAAATCACCACATCCATAAATAATCGGTTTGTTTTTGTAGATTTCTATGCCCAGCGGGTGATGCGAGGAATGACCGTGTACAATATCTACGTTAGATAGTTCAATAAGATTATGTGCAAAGTCACGATGTGAATAGGGAATGGCATACCCCCAATTGCCTCCCCAGTGCATGGAGGCTACCACCACATCATATGGTTGTTTATATTGAGCGATTTCCCGACCGATATATTTTACTGTTTCAATTGACAGATCATCAAGTAAATTAACTCCTGCTTTGCTTTTAGTCGCCTTCCAGTTATGTGGGATGCCACTGGAATTTACACCGAAAGAAAAAACCAGCACCCTGCCGTTACCTTTTTTTCTCAAAATACTTGGTGCTTTTGCCTGATCTATATTTCTACCAGCACCGCAGTAATCAATTCCAACTTTTTCCAAAGTTTCTAGAGTTTCCAACAACCCCTTTTGGCCCCAATCCAAAACATGGTTGTTCGCTAAAACGCAACAGTCGATTTTGGCTATGGAAAGGCAAGGAATATTTTCTGGATGCATCTTGTAATTAATCCCTTTGTCAGCATAAGTATTGCTGTGGGTTATACTGGTTTCCAAATTGATGATTCGGATATCAGCATCTTTGATGGTTTTTAGGGCATCGCCCCAGATGTATGCATTGTCGACGGGTTTATCTATAATTCCATTAGCCCGCTCCGCCATTGTAACATATTCCTTGGCATTTTTTACATATGATTCATAGAGAATGGGATTGCTTGGATGGGACATTATTTGATCAATGCCCCGACCGGTCATTACATCACCACATAAAAGTAAGGTGATTTCCTGTTCCATATCAAAAATCCCGATTTATAAAAGTTGAATAAAATTATGGCAACCCCAGGAATTAAGGAATGATTAGGGTCATAATCACCACTAATGCGAAATAGGGTTTGCCGGCTAATTTAAGTTCAGAATTAACTTGGAAATAATAAGTGGGCTCAATTAATGCAACCCATACGACTACGAATGGTGCCCCTTTCTTTAAAACTAAGGTTTGAATAGATCAATTAGTCATGTTTCGCTTATCGATTCGATTTTATTATTCCATATCTTTTTCTCCAAACAACCATGATCTAGTTCAAAATGAATCAAAACAACAGATCTATTCGCAAACTTCCCCAGATAATATGCCAGAATAGGTAATAGAACAATCTTAAGGCAAACATCGAAACAAAATCATATTGCCTAAAAGTCAACAATTGTAGCATATTAAAAAGAAATAGATTAACCCATACCGTAATCAGGGCCCAAATGGGGTATGGATCCATCATGACTTGGTAGGTGGGTTCAAGGAGGGCAACAATTACCATTGCCACCCATACAAGTAAAGGACTAGCTGTAGTTTTAAATATTGTATTGAACAGTAATAATAGTACAGCAAGTGGCAACACATGAAAAAGTACTTCCACTAAAAACCCCATAGCTGGATAGAACAATAGTGATTCGGGGTAAGGTATATTCATATCCGCTGGATACACGATCTGTAAATCGACAAAGATGGCAATCGAAACAAATAATAGAACTGGCAGAGCAACCCAAAGAAATGCTACGCCCTTCTTTTTTTTATAGACTACAAAGTCTTTGTCGATTAGTGATAAAGCAAAGGCCGCTATTCCCAAAATAGAGATAACAACGGCAATCACCCAAGGGGTCACACTGCCAAGAAATCGTTCAAAAATGAGTTTGTTCGTGTAGCTCAATAGGCCAACGAGGCTAATGAACACCATTACAAGCAGTAAAAGGGTCCTGAATTGAATGCTATTAAAGACTTGGATAGATTTTAACGGAGGCATATGGTAGTTTCTTGGTTTATTCCTCGAAAACCCTAGTACGTCGGCTAAACCACCAAACGATCAATACGCCAAGTACACCCAAAACCGACATGATCACGGCAAAATAAAGCCAACCCCATTCGGTATAATTCAATGGTCTATACTCCGGTTTATGATCAAAGTCTATCCATGGGCCAAGACGTCCCATCACAAAAATCAGTACCCGAAATGCATGTAGTACTATTGCTGCAGCGGCCAAACGCAAGGTAAATAGAGCGTTGTTTTTGCTGTAGGATTTCCACCAATAGGAGGCACCAAAAATCCAACCAACATCCAATATCAATTCGGCCAACAGCAAGCCTCCGACCCATGCAACGAACATTTCCAATGCCCCCTGTGATAAGAGCACAATAGTACGCATCAACAAGATACTTGCCCCGAAGAAAAACAACGTGGCGTAAAATCGCTGTTTTAATTTATTAGCAATCATTTTTCTTGCTGCAATTATCCTTTTATTGTTGATAGGCCAATTATGCCAAGTAATCTGTTGTTCTAATCTTGAATACCTACTGTAATAGAGGCGCCACCTTCATCGCCCATTAGCATAACAGTAATGTTATCTTTTTCAGCAGCAAAATGGGTACCTATTCCTGCGGTGGTAGTAAAATTGATCTTGAAGCCATTACTTTCAAGGTTTTCTTTATACTTAGCAGGTTCATTGGGGGATACATCCTCAAAAATGATCACCCAATTTTTACCTTCTTCCATATTCTGGGTATTGACCATTACAATTTTACCGTTTTTAAATTCAGGCACCTCATTTGGAATTTCTTTGGGCCAGCTTTGAATGTTCGCATCCGCGGTAAAAGTACCTTCATCGGTCTTGATTACAATTTTTTCATCATCCAGATCAACTTTGGCTTCGTCGCCAATTGCTTTTTCAATGATTTTTTCTTGGGTTTTTTCAGCTGCTCTTTTGCACGAAGTAGATACCGTAACTAATGAGATGGCCACAAGTATTGCCATCACTCGTGTTAAACTGATTAGATTAAAATGTTTCATCTGATTATATTTTAATATGATTTTTAGTTTTGAATTGAATTTTACCTTAGCGTTCGGATTTTTGAAATTACCACACCGATTCGAAGTATGCAATGACCTTGATCATTCTACCTAGTATCTTTTTTTGGTCAATAGGAGTTTATTTGAATATTAGCCACAAATTAGGACAAGACTGCTCACTTGAGGTCAATCCTGACTCAATTGGATTATAAGAACCATTAAATGATTTTAGCTGACTTGGGCGAACAATACCATATAATTATGTCCTGCCTCTTTAGCACATTTCGGGCAATAGGCATAGTGTACATAATAATCCCTGGCTTTCTTATCCTGCTTGGCCAAGTAGCTATCCATTTGCTTGATGAATTTTGGTACTGCGTTAAAGGCACCATCATAAACCTTGCTCAGGTAGGTGCCGGATAGGGTTGTGTTTACTGCACCTAATATGTTATCGGCTACAGATAAGTACATATCTGACTTAAATGCACTTGGATCGTTAAATAACAAGAGGATTTCTTCCTTGTTATCGGATAGTTTTTTAGAATCTTCGGCCATTTTCATCATTTTGGTAACTCTTTTCCCAATCATCGGGGGTAGCGGAATATGAAATAAGGTTGGTACTGATGCCTTGATGAATTTTTTATGATTCCAGTGATGTGTTTTATCGTCCCATTTTTCAGGGTGGAAGGTAGGGCAGCATTCTTTGATAGTTTGTTCCATAACATTCTTATTAAAATAGTTAGGTATGTTCTAAATCTCTAAAAAGCACAATTGAATGTACTATGCATTCAGCTGCAGCTCTTTTTTCAAAATGTTCCTGAAGCGCGTGGCACTTAGATAGTGGTCTTCCAATAACTTTCCGTCATGTAAAAGACTAAAAACACCATAGCCCGATGGTGCATTTTTTGCCTCTTGTGCAGTTTCAAGTTTTGTGATTTTGAGGTCTACATCATAATCCATGGCCGTATTCAGAAGAGCTACAACAGATTTTTCATGCCAAGGACATTGATCGGCATAAATCAAATTCCAACCTTTGTATTTGGATTGTTGCTTCGTCCAATCAATAAGTTTTGGGTCGGGGACTGTGGTATCCCATTTTTTGGACAGTAATTCAAATCGACCTCTACTGTCCACTGCTTTAAAGCCATTATATTCGAAAATACTTTTGTTTGCAATCCATGCCCCCTTACTCGTCATAACACAGACACCAGCCAATTCTTTTCGTTTAGCGTCCTTTTCAACTTCATCTATAAGAAATGATCCATAACCCTTGTTTCTGTCTTTTTTGGAATACACTGTAATACAATGAACGAACATGAATTTTTTTGCCTCAATCGGGCGCCATGCATTGGAAGCGGGGATATACTCAATGAATCCTATCATTTTGCCATCTATTCCCTTAAGTATTTTCATACGCAAACCTTTATTGTATTGTTTTTCAAACCAATCCTGCTTGCATGCAAATCCAGAACTTTTAATATCCTTGACGCAGAAAAGCGTTTCTTCTTGAACATTTTCAGGTGTTACTTCAATAATTTTAAATTGATCCATAATATTAGACTTTTTCTTTTTTTAATGCCCTGAACTTTTTCCGGTATTCCTTATCCATCTTTTCAGTGGCATAGCGCACTATCAGACGACCACATTGATCTTTCCATCTAAACAGAAAATCCTCGACTTCATTAGGCCATTTCTTCCATAATCCGCGTAAAAGCGTTCCAATGCCCTTCTGAACATATTCCGAATTGTCGAGCATCAGAGGTTCTATTAGTGGAAATGCGATTTTTGGTTCCAATCCTTCTTTCAAAAGTTCAACCAACGTCACTGGTACTGCCCTCCTTTGCCACTCGGAATCCGAGTCATTCCATGCTTTTAGTTTTTCAAATGAAATTATTCCATCAACAAGGAAATTGGAGAGCACCGACATACATAACACATCCGTGGTAGCCCAATTGGTTATGCCGGTTTTAAACCAGTTGCCTATTCTTTCATAAGTGTTCGGAGAATAATTTTTCCGCTTGGACTGTAGAAAAGCAATAGCAAAAGATTTTTCTTCTAACTTTCCTGTTCGCATGAGTTCGTCCCCAAGGTTAAGGTAATTTTCAAGGGTCATTTCATTTTCCCAGGCTTTTATCCATAAGTCACGCTGTTTTTCAAAGACCTTGGTATCTATTCCGTGTCCTGCATAACCATCTTTAAAATATCTAGCGTATTTCTTGACAATTTCTGAATCTGCATTTTTTATGCAGAAATCGCGAATCTCTTTTTGTTTTAGTTCAATCAGTCCCCTCATATTGTTACCAATTTCATTAGTTTATTATTTACATGTCTTTCCATAGTGAAATACAAATTGACTGGTCTTTCAACGATATTCATTGTTGTGTTTTAACGAGTTCTTTTCTGTAAATTATTTTTTTGCTAGGCACATCCCATATCTCCATAACTGGTGAGTCCAAGTCATATCCCGTTGCTACTACATAATCATTGAGGGCGGGGTATACCTTCATGATTCCTAGAATTATTGATGGCATTCCCTTATACGGAAACTCGGCTCGTAGATATTTCTGGGTTGGAAATTTTGTAACCTCAAAAGTCTCCTTGATTTCATCAATCTTGTCGAAACTGGATTCTAGAATACATCCTACTTCCGAGCGTAGCTTTTCCTTCTCGGTTATCTCTGGATTATCATAGTATATACCGAAACCTTTGGTGGTTTCTATACCAAAATCATCCAATAATTTTTGATACACCCTATCCGAAACTTGGGCACTTTGCTTGTAATCCCCGGTTACTTTTTCGTAAACAAGGATTTCGCCACCGCAGTCTTCAATTGTTGGTATTACTTTTCCAAAACCACCATAATAAGCATATGCGGCGAGCATAACAAAAATCAGTATACCAAGTACCCAAAAGACAATTTTTACTGGTTTCATCGCATGGATTCATTTTTTGTATACGATTAAGAAGCAACCATGCCGCCGTCAATTACATAAGTGCTTCCGGTAATGTATTTGCTTTCATCCGAGGCCAGGAACAATACTAAATCTGCGATTTCCTCTACTTCCGCATAGCGTCCAATAGGTACTCCAGCTTCAAATCCTTTTTTTGCTTTTTGGGCATCATCGGGGGAAATATCCTTTTCAATGGCCCTCATCATACGTGTATTGACAGGACCAGGGTGAATCGTATTTACCCTAATGTTTCTAACGGCTGATTCAAGGGCCGCAACCCGCATGATACCAATCACACCATGTTTACTTGTTGTATAGGCCCCTAAGCCAGAAAATCCTTTTAATCCGGCCACTGAAGATGTGATTATAACACTACCCCCTTCATTCATTCTTGGAATACCATATTTGCATCCCAACCAAACTCCTTTGAGGTTGATTGCAATTACCGAGTCAAACATTTCTTCTGGGTAATCAGCAATGGGACTAAAGGGCCCTTCTATACCTGCATTGGCAAAGAAAACATCGATTTTGCCAAAAAGGTCCAGAGTTTTCTGTAGATACCGTTTTGTATCGTCTGATTTTGATACATCGGCCGCACAATAATCAACATTTGCACTATCTAAATCGGTTACGGCTTTTCTTAATGTACTTTCTGTACGGCCTACCAACATTACTTTGGCCCCTTCATCTAAAAATAATCTAGCCGTACTCATGCCTATTCCACCAGCACCTCCAGTGATTATTGCCACTTTATTTTTTAATCGATTCATGACTTGCCTATTAGAGGTTTGGGTTCAATTTTTTAGTTTCCCATTTATTGTCTTTTGTTTTAAAGACTAGCAGATCTTTGGCAATCAGTTTTGCGTTTAATTGAGGTATTTCATACCTCCTTTTTGCCGTTAAGGCATGTTCCCTTTCTGCTATGGGCCAAACTATCTCACCATCGGTATTTACCACAACTTCTGTAAAGATGTATTCAACAATATCTAATTTGATTTCATTTTTACCTTGGAAAATTTCACGAACATAAATACCTATTGAATTTTCTTGATCAAATTGAGTAATATTCAAATACTCGGGTTGAATAACCGTTTTACCGGTTTTATCTATAAAACCATAGTAGGGAATATTATTGACTTTTAATTCTTGGATCATGCTTCGTCCGTTTTTGAATTCGGGATACCGAATACCCAATACTCCTGGTACGGTCGTATCAGCTTCTTTGTTCCAAACCAGATCATCCCTAAAATCAATGACCAGATTGGCATCTTCGTCGATGAAACCCCATTGGTTTCCGACCCTTACAGCAGCTAAACCTTCACTGAAAGGAGCAATCTCGTCATATACCGTTGTTTCGGTTTGTGAACTCGCTGTAATAGGTATTA